>Ga0070740_10003548_pt1 | contig 16412 bp, 15 predicted proteins | sample Coa_R2_FD_67286 | JGI IMG/M metagenome (GOLD analysis project Ga0070740, IMG submission 67286) | Surface soil microbial communities from Centralia Pennsylvania, which are recovering from an underground coalmine fire - Coalmine... | ecosystem: Environmental > Terrestrial > Soil > Unclassified ... | reverse complement strand
ACACGCCCGGCACCCCCGAGATGCCGATCGCCAGCATGACGTTGTGCAACCCCGGGCCGAGGACGGCGACGATACCGATCGCGAGCAGCAGCTCGGGAAACGCCAGCCACACATCGATGATGCGCATGATCAGATCATCGATGCGGCCCCCCGCGTACCCCGCGGCGACGCCGAGCGGCAGCCCGACGACGAACGAGACGACCACCGACACGGCGCCGACGACGAGCGAGATGCGCCCGCCGTAGGCCACACGGCTCAGGACATCCCGTCCGTACGAATCCGTTCCCAGGGGGTACGCGGCCGTGGGCGGCTCCAGGCGCGCGCCAAAGTGCGGCTCGGCCGGGTCGTAGCGGGACACGTATGGCGCGAGGAGCGAGAGCAGCAGCAGACCGGCAACGAGCACGATCCCCAGGGTCGCGCCGCGGTGCCGCGCCACGCGGCGAAGCCCGATGGCCCCGTGCGAGCGCGCGCGGGCCGGACGGGCCGCCGCGCGGGCCTCAACTGTATCGGATTCTCGGGTCGACGAGAGCATACAACAAATCGATGGCCAGGTTGACGGCGACGAAGATCGTCGCCGCGACCAGCACGATGCCCTGAATCATCGGGATGTCTCGATTGAAGATGGCGTCGATGGCCAAGCGGCCGAGCCCCGGCCAGCCGAAGACGGTTTCCACGATCACCGCGCCGCCGAGCAGCCCCGCGACCTGCAGGCCGATGATGGACAGCACGGGAATGAGGGCGTTCCGGAGTCCGTGGCGGTACAGCACCCGCCACTCGCGCATGCCCTTGGCCCGCGCCGTGCGGATGAATTCCTGCCGCAGCACTTCCAACAAGCTGCTGCGGCTGAGGCGCGCGATGATCGACGCGGCCGACGTGCCGAGCGTGACGGCGGGCAGGATGAGGCTCCCGGGCGTATCCGCGCCCGCGGCCGGGAGCCACCGCAGATAGTACGAGAAGATCAGGATCAGCACCAGGCCGAACCAGAAGCTCGGCAGCGAGATCCCCGCGAGCGCGGCGACCATCGCGGCGTAGTCCGGCAGCCGCCGGTGTTGGAGCGCGGCGATCATGCCGAGGACCAGGCCGAGGGCGATCGCGACGACCATGCTGGCCGCCGTGAGCTGGAGCGTGTACGGCAGCCGCAGCGCGATCTCGCCGGAGACAGGCCGGCCGGATCTGATCGACCGCCCGAAGTCGCCGTGCAGCGCCCGCCACGCGAAGACGCCGTACTGCACGGCGAGCGGCCGGTCCAGGCCGAGGGTGTGCCGCAGCGCCGCGGCCTGCGCGGGCGTACCGTAATCCTGCAGCATGACCTGCACCGGATCTCCCGGCACGAGGTGCACCATGAGGAACACGAGAACCGACACGCTCACCAGGACCGGTGCGAGCTGCAACAGCCGCTGCGCAGCGTAGCGTTGCATCAGGCGGCGCTATTTTTGGATGTACACGTCGTTCGTCAGCAGGTCCCCGTACTTGTCGACGTAGAGATCACGGACCCACGGCTGTGCAAAGGTGACCGCGTACGGGCTCGCGAGCGGGATCCACGGCGCCTGCTCGAGCAGCGTCTCCTGGAGCTCGCGGTACACCTCGAGCCGCTTCGCGGGGTCGACCGTCACCCGCCCCTCGTCCAACAGCCGGTCCACCTGCGGATTGGAGAAGTGGACGCGGTTCGTCGTGGCCATGCGGCTGCTGTGGAAGAAGTAGTAGAGGATGTCCGCATCCGGCCAGCCGTAGCTGATGAGGATGGCGTCGTGCTGTCCGCTCGGGGTCCGCGCGAGAAGCGTCGCGGTCTCGATCTGCTCGATGTTCATCTGGACGCCGACCTGCTTGAGCTGGTTCTGCAGGACGACGCCGATCCGGACGTTCGTCTCGAGGGGAAACGTCCACGCGGTGAAGGCAAGCGGCCGGCCGTCCTTCTGCACGACGCCGTTGGCGCCGGGCTTCCAGCCCGCTTCCGCGAGCAGCCGGCGCGCTCGATCGGGATCGTGATGGTACGCGTGCTTGAGGCCCTTGCTGTACCCCCAGATCGTCGGTGCGAGCGGGCTATCCATCGGCACGGCCAGCTTTTCCAGCGCGTAATCGACGACCTCATCCCGGTTGATCGCCCACCCGAGAGCCTGCCGCACCCGCACGTCGGAGAAGATCGGCTTGGTCACGTTGAGGCCGAGATAGTAGCCGCCGTCGGTCGGCGTTCGAAACACCTGATACTTGTTGGTCTGGATGAGCCGGCTCACGGCCTGCGCCGGCGCCTGCGGCAGGATGTCGAGGTCTCCCCGCTCGAACGCGATCACCCGCGTCGATTCGTCGGGAATGATGCGCACCACGGCGCCGTCGACGTACGGGGCGCCGCGATTCTTGTAGAATCTCGGGGCCCAGGCGTAGTCGGCGTAGCGGTCGAGCACGATCCGGTCTCCGGGAATCCACTGCCGGAACTTGAACGGTCCCGCGCCGACCGGGGTCTGCCCGTAGTTGGGCCCGAGCTTGGCGATCGCCGCCGGCGAGAGCATCGCGAGAAAGATGATGCGCAGGGACGAAAAGATCGGCGCGTACGGCTGCTTGAACACCAGCCGCGCGGTCACGTCGTCCGGGGTTTCGACGTGATCGATTGGGCCGATCCAGCTGGCGCCGGGCGCCGCGGTCTGCGGATCCACGAGCCGGGAGATCGTCGCCTGCACCGCGTGCGACGTAAACGGCGTGCCGTCGTGAAACTTGACGCCGGGGTGGAGCTTGAAGGTGATGACCTTGCCTCCCTCCCCGATCGCCCACGAATCCGCCAGCTCGGGCAGAAAGGCGTCCGAACTGCGGTCCGCCGAGACGAGCATGTTGTACAGGAGAAAGTGCGACGCGTCCCCCGACGGTGTCTTCTGGGGATCGAGCGACGGCGGATCCTGGGCCAGGACCAGGGTGAGCGTGCCGCCCCGCCGCGGCGCACCCTGCGCCGCCGCGCCGGCCTGCGGGCTCGCGAGCCCCGACAGCCACCCCGACGCGGCCGCCCCCGCGCCCGCCACCGCCGCTCGCGTCAGCAAGCGGCGCCGCGCAATTTTCGTGTTGCGGTCCTCCCGGTCCCCCGGCCGGCTCGCCCACGCCCTCATTCCGTCCGCCTCCCCCCGTTTCCGACTAGCGTACGCGAATAGTACGCTACCGCTTCGGGCGGAGATCCGCGCCGAACGACCGGCGCAGCAGCCGGCCGGCCGGCTTCTTGACCGCGGCGAGGCCGGGATCCCACGGATACGGCCCCGCCGGGGTGCCGGGGCGCAACTGCTGGCTCACCATCTCGATCTTGCGGGGCTTCGCGCTCCGCGTGCTTCCGCTCTGCCGTTGGTCCCTGCGCATCTACGCCTCCTCGGGTCTGTTCTCGGGAGATCCGCGGTGCTTGCGGCGTTCCCGCCACGTTCACGCTGGCTTACGCGCACGATATTTTCAGGATAACATAGCGGCTCGTCCGGTGCTTGGGGTCCCCGGCACCGCCAGGAATTTCGGAATGGGCGGTGTCGGCCCGACTGGGATGAATCAAGAGCGGCAGTTTCCGGCACATGTGAAGATTTCGGCTTTACGAACATCGGTGCGGGGGGGGCGGTAAAGGTCAGTTTGGAAGCCGGGAGGGAGAGCGGCAACGCTGGCGCGCGAACCGGCCAGAGGACCGTCGGTGGACGAGGCTCACCTGTTAGCCGCTATTGGCAAACGCGGGCGACAATCCGAGATTGATCCGCAGCGCCCTCACGAACTCGATCGCGGTCCGCGCGCCGTGCCCGCCCCGATGCAGGTACCGGAGGCGGTACAATCGCTCGATCGTCAACGCGAGCAGCAGCAGGAGCCAGTTGACGACGATACTGTTGGCGTGATGGTGGCACAGATGCTCCATCCCGTGCAGATTCTTGGCCACATTAAAGCCTTCGTTCTCGATGGCCCAGCGACTCTTGGCCATCCGGTAGAGCGCCTGGCTGGGGACCTGCGCCCGTGGCCAGTCGGTCAGCCAGAACGCTTCAATCACCCGCCCCGTCGGTTTGGTCTGCCGGTACAGTAGCACCCGCACCGTGTGCCACCGGAGGCCGGGCCAGGGCGGAAAGTCGTCCGCGTCCCACACCTCCACGGCATCCCCGCGGTACGTGAAGCGGCCCGTGGGTGGGATCCCCGCATAGCGTTGCCGCGCCGCCGCGTACAAGGTGGGCACGTTCTGCTTCAAGCGCACCACCGCGTGCAACCCCAAGGCCCCCACGGCGTGCAGAAAGCGCGCACTGGCAAACGCGCCGTCGGCCACCACGTAGTCCGCATACCGGGGCCCCAAGGCCGCGCTCCCACGCCGGAGCACCCGCAGGGCCGCCGCGGATTCGCTATCGCCGGGCCCGTACGGTTCGACATCGCAGGGCAACAGCATCGGGCTCCCCACGACGCTCAGCAGCACCACGTGATGCCGGTACCCCAGCAGCCGCTGCTGCTCATCCCGTAACGGCCGACAGTACCGACAGCGCGGCTTCGCGTAACACGCGGTCGTCGTCCCATCCACGGCCAGCCCAATCCATGCCGTCCCGGCAAACACCTTGCTCCGCTTCGCCCAACGGAGCACCGCCGCCACACTCGCCCGCGTGGGACGAGCCGCCAACCGCGCGGTGAAATAGGCCAGCGCATCATTCCCAAACGCCTGCCCTACCGCCAACGCCCGGCGGACCCGGGACCGCACCAGCGCCTCCACCCCCGCGAACGTATCCTCCCGCAACACATGCCCCAGCACCAAGCCCCACACCATCGCGCGCGCCGCAATGCGCGGCCGCAGCCGTCCGTCGCCCGGCCGCTGAAAATACGCCGCCAAGCGTAAGCACTGCGTGACGTACTTCCAAAGACGCCGGGGGGTGGGACCGCTCATGGGCGGCGCCGCTGCTTCCGTGCCAACACAAACCGCTCCGCGTTGGCCGCGAGCACGTCCCGCACCGCATCCTGCAGCGCCCGCCCTGCCGCCACGCGTTGCCCCACTTCTTCCGCCCACTCCTGCGGAACGCGCTCCGTGCGCTTGCGCCCCTTCACGGTAAAACTCAACGTCCACGCCGGATGACCCGGCCCGGTCGCACAATGGCACCCCGGACGCCCGCAGCGCGTCTCGCTCCGCGTCAGCGACCCAGGCAGCATCTCCGCGAGGTCCCCCGGCAAGCGAAACTGACGAATCAGGGCGTGTGTCCGGTGCCGCAGCCGGGCCGCCTCATCCCCTCGGAGTGCTCGTGGCGTCATCGCGTCCCGCAACATACTTGTAGGTATTATCCTACAAGGTATCTCCATCGTCAAGAGCGCATTCGCCAATGCGAAAATAGAACCCCCCGTGGCAGACGCACGAGGGGCCCATCGCATACGCGGTACGAACGGGCTGGCCTACTTACGACATTCGCCTATTCCGAAACTCCTGCGGCGGTCGCCATTCGCTCCGTGTGCCCGCTCGGCGCCGGCCGGTCACCCGGCGAGCTCGCCCGCTTCGATCATCCGCGCGATGCGCTCGATCCGGTCGGCGAAGATCTTCTCGCCGAGCGCGGCGCTGGCGTTCCGCGCATCGCCCAGGATGCCGGTTGGGCTCATCTCGTCCATCGGCGGCGGCACTTTGGACCGCCATCGAATGGACGCGTCGCCGAGAAATCCCTCGCACGCCTTGTCCATCTGCACGAGGTCGGGCCGGTGCGCCAGCATCATCGAGGTCTCGCCCTGCGCGGCGTGCACGCCGAGGCGGGCCATGTCGAGCCCCTCGCGCGCCGCGAACTGTTTGGTGTGCTCGAGCCACTCGTCGAAATCCGCGATCGCGGAGACGCGCACGCCGGCCAGCTCGCGCCGCACGCCGGGAAGCGCGTGCTGCAGCGCGCGATAGTTGCCGCCGTGGCTGCACAGCAGGATGATCTCCTTGAAGCCGTGGCGGGCCAGGGACCGGCACACGTCGGCGATGACGGCCTCGAGCACGGGCTCTTCGATGCTCACGGTACCGGCCATCGGGAGGTGGCCGCGCGAATAGCCGAGGCTCACGACCGGGGCGACGAGCGCATCGCCGAGCCGGCGGGCCAGGCGCGCGCCGGTCGCGTAGCCGAGATAGGTGTCGACGCCGATCGGCAGGTGCGGCCCGTGCTGTTCCATGGCCCCGAGCATCACGATCACGCGGCGCTTTCCCCCGGCGATCGCATCCCGCACCTCAGGCCACGTCATCTCTTCGATCAACACCGCGTCACGCATGCTGCGCCTCCCGCGATGGTATCGTGCGGCATGGCCGTGTGGCGGCGGCCCCGAGGCCCGCCCGACGGCGATGCACCCGCACGTCAGATCCTGAGCCGGGGGTCCAGCACGTCGCGGAGCCCGTCGCCCAGGAGGTTGACGCCAAACACCGTGATCATGATGGCGATCCCGGGAAAGGTGGAGATCCACCACGCGTCGCGGAGGTAGTCGCGCCCTTCGGTGAGCATGCGCCCCCACTCCGGCGTCGGCGGCTGGCTGCCGAGCCCGACGAACGAGAGCCCCGCGGCCTGGAGGATGGTGATGCCCATGCCGAGCGTGGCGGCGATGATGATCGGGGCGACGATGTTCGGCAACAGGTGGCGGACGAGAAGCACCGGGATCGGGACGCCGATGACGCGCGCGGCCTCGACGTAGAGCTGCTCCTTGGCGACGAGCACGGTGCCGCGGACCAGCCGCGCGTAGAACGGGATGCCCGAGATCCCGACCGCGATCATGAGATTTTGCAGGCTGGGCCCGAGCACGCTGACGATGCCGAGCGCCAGCAGGATGCCCGGGAACGCCAGCAGGACGTCGATGATCCGCATGATCAGCGCGTCCACCCCCCGGCCGTAGTACCCGGCGACGAGCCCGACCGCCGTGCCCACGGTCGCGGCGATCACGACGGCGATCGCTCCCACGGTGAGCGAGATGCTCGCCCCATGGACGACCCGGCTGAAGACGTCGCGCCCGTATTGATCTGTGCCGAACCAGTGCCCGGGCTCCGGTCCCTGCAGCGCCGCGGTCACGTCGATCTTGATCGGGTTCTGCGGCGCGACGTAGTCTCTAAACACCGCGATCACGACCAGCAGCACGACGATCGCGAGCCCCACCATCAGCCCCTTGTGCCGCCGGATGCGCGGCGCCAGCATCTGCCACCGCGTGCGCGCGCGGGCGCCGGCGGCCGGGGCGGCGCGGGGGGCGAGGGTTTCAGCCATATCCGCGGCGCCGCATCTACTGGTACCTGATCCGCGGGTCCACGACGGCGTAGACGATGTCCACGAGCAGGTTGACGACCACGTATCCCAGGGCGAAGATCAGCACGCTCCCCTGCACCAGCGGGAAGTCCTTGTTCAGGATCGCTTGGATCGCGAGGCGGCCTAGCCCGGGCCGGCCGAAGACCGTTTCGATGAACACGGTGCCCGTGAGCAGCGTCCCGAACTGCAGCCCGAAGATCGTGATCGTCGGGATGAGCGCGTTGAGGAGGGCGTGGCGAAGCACCACCGTGCGGCCGGTGAGGCCCTTGGCGCGCGCGGTGGTGACGAACTCGGTGCGGAGAATGTCCAGCATGCTGGAGCGGGTCAACCGGGCGATGATGGCCGCGGCGCCCAAACCGAGCGCCACGGCGGGCATGATCAAGTGGGGCAGATCGCCGCCGCCTGCGGCCGGCAGCAGTTCGAGCCGCAGCGAGAAGATGAGGATCAGGATGAGCCCAAGCCAGAACGACGGCATGGAGATGCCCAACGTGGCGAGCGTCATGGCGCCGATGTCCACCCAGGAGTTCTGGCGCAGGGCGGCCAGGATCCCGAGCGCCATCCCCAGCAGGGACGAGAGCGCGAGCGCCGCCACCGCGAGCTGCACCGTCTGCGGGAGGACCTCGAAGATTTCCTGCGTCACCGGCCGATCGTCGCGGATGGAGGTGCCGAGATTGCCGTGCAGGCCGTTCCAGACGAACCGGCCGTACTGCACGAAGAATGGATCGTTGAGGTGGAGCTGCGCGCGCATGCGCGCGATCTGCTCGGGGCTCGTCTGAAACTCGCTCAGCATCATCTTCACGGGATCGCCCGGGATCAGATAGAGCATCGAGAAGACCGCGATGGTGACCCCGAACACCACCGGAACGGTCGCGAGCAGCCGGGCGGAGATGTAGCGAATCACGGGCGAGCCGCGGGCGCGGCGCCGGGGCCGGCAGCGCCGGCCCCGGCCGCCTCTCTACTTGCCGATCTTCACGTCGGTCAGGATGGGATACCCCGAGAAGTTGTACTTGGTCCCCGTGACGTTGCTGCGCACGATCCACACCGAGTACTCGTCCACGAGGGGCACGCTGATCGCCTGGTCGACGAGGATTTTCTCGATCTGCCGGTAGATCGCGCTGCGCTTCGCGGGATCGTACGTCTCGCGCCCGGTTTGGAGCAGCTTGTCGACCTCCGGGTTCGAGTAGCACGCCCAATTGAAGTTGCCGCCGATGTTGGCGGAGTCGAAGAGCGCGAACAGGCCGTCGGGGTCGGTGCTGCGGAGGAACAGGACCGGGCCGTTGGTCGCGCAGTGGTAGTTGTCCTCGTACCACGGCGGCCGCGCCTGGCTCTTGATGCGCGCGTCGATCCCCAGGGCCAGCAGCTGGCCCTGGAGCAGCTCGATCTCCGGCAGGTTGCCGCTGCCGTAGTTGATGGAGTTGATCGTCAGCGTGAGCGGCTTGCCGTCCTTCTGGCGGATGTTGTTGGGGCCCATCTTCCAGCCGTCCTCGTCCAGGAGCTGCGCCGCCTTCTTCGGGTCGTACGGGTAGGCGTTGCAGAGCGACGGCGTCTTGAGGGTCTGCTGGGTGAGCGGGGCGCACGCGGTGGTGCCGAGTCCCTTGAACACCGAGTCCGCGATCGCGGCGCGGTTGATGCCGTACTCGATGGCCTGCCGCACTTTGAGATCGTTGGTCGGCGCCATCCGGACGTTCAGCACCCAGATGCGGGGCGCGCCGGGGTACGGATTGCGGTCGATGCGCAGCGTCCGCTCCGTCGCGAGATGCGACAGCGTGGCCGCCGGCAGCGACAGGCCGCTGATCATCTGGGTCTCGCCGGACTCCACCGTGGTCACGCGCGTGCCCGCTTCGGGGATGAACTTCCAGACGATCGTGTTCACGTACGCCGGTCCCTGATGATCGCTCCACGGCGGCTTGCGGTCGTAGTCCGCGTTGCGCGTCAGGGTAATGTGGTCCTTCGGCACGTACTCGGACACCACGTACTGGCCGCTCCCGACCGGCTTCAGGTTGACGTCGCTGCCCTGGGTTTGGGTCGCCTTCGGCGACACGAGCGCCAGGGTACCGCCGGCCGCGTAGGACAGGAACGGCGCATACGGCGCCTTGAAGTCGATGCGGACGGTATGGTCATCCACCACGGTGCTGCCCGCGTAGCCGGAGAGGGCGGAGAGGGAGCCGCCGGCCTTGTAGTTGGGGTTCACCACGCGGTCGAAGTTCCACTTGACGGCTTCCGCGTTTACGGGCGTCCCGTCGGTAAACTTGGCGTCGGCCCGCAGGGTAAACGTGAACGACTTGCCGTCGGGGGAGACTTTGTACGCGCTGGCGAGCCACGGCTGGATCTTGCCGTCGAGCCCCTGGTACAGGAGGCTCTCGGTCACGTCCGGGATGATCTGAAACGTTACCGCGGACGGGGACGCCTCCGGATCGAGCGTGGGCGGTTCCTGATCGAGGCCGACGGTCAGCATGGTGCCGGAAGGCGCCGCCGTCACCGCCCCCACCGCGGCCAGCGCGACCGCCAGCAGTACGATCCCCGCGCCCACCCCGGCGCGTCGTGCGACTCCCATCGAGCATCCCTCCTCTGCGTGGGGACATCTCACTCGTCGGGCGGCAACACGTCGGGAACCCCGCGTCCGTACCGCTCTCGAGCCTGACCGATCCGGTTCGTCGTCGGGTAGGATCATCGCTTTCGCGCCGCCCGCGAGCGCTTCCTGCGCGGCCCCGCGCCGGCGCACGACTCTTCCTGCTTCCTAATGATGGATACGGGCGCGGCGGCGCAATCGGTTCGCCGGCGGCCGGGCATGCGCCGCCGGGCCGCGGCCCCGCGGCCGGTTCCAGGCGATCAGCGGCGTGCCGCCCGCCGCGCGGCGGCACGCCGGTACGCGTCGAGGTAGTGGGGCACCGCGACCCTCCAGGAAAAGTCCGCCCGCATTCCCGCCTGCTGGAGCCGGCGCCACGCGGCCGCGTCCCGAAACGCGAACACGGCGCGCTTGACCGCCTCGAGGAACGCGTCCGGCGTGTACGCGTCGAAGACGAATCCGGTCGCTACATCCCGGGCCAGCGCGTCCGGCGTCGCGTCCACGATGGTGTCGGCCAGGCCGCCGGTGCGGCGCACGACCGGGACGGTGCCATAGCGGAGACTGTAGAGCTGGTTGAGGCCGGACGGCTCGTACCGCGACGGCATGAGGTACGCGTCCGCCCCGGCGACGATAAGGTGCGCGAGCGGCTCGTCGAAGCCGAGCGCCACCGCCACCCGCTTCGGGTAGCGCGCCTGCAGCGTGCGAAAGAGCGCCTCGTACCGCGGGTCCCCGCTCCCGAGCAGCGCGAGCTGCGCGCCGAGCCCGATGATGGCGTCCGCGGTCGCGCCGAGCAGGTCGACGCCTTTTTGCTCGGCCAGCCGCGCCACGAGCCCGAGGACCGGAACGGCGGGGTCGACCGCAAGGCCGTGGGCCTCCTGGAGGTGCCGTTTGCAGGCCGCCTTCCCCGACAGGTCTTCGGCCGTGAAGCGCGCGGGGATGAACACGTCCGAAGCCGGATCCCACACCGTATAGTCCACGCCATTTTGGATTCCGACGAGGTCGTCCCTGCGATCCCGCAGGACGCCGTCGAGGCCGCATCCAAATTCCGGCGTCTGGATCTCGGCGGCGTATTGCCGGCTCACGGTGGTCAACAGGTCGGCAAAGGCCAGCCCGCCCTTCAGCACGTTGACTCGCCCCCAGAACTCGATCCCGCGCGGCGTGAAGAGGTCGCGCCCCAGGCCCGTGAGCGGCAGGTCGTCCGCGTCGAACACGCCCTGGTACGCGAGGTTGTGGACGGTAAGGACGGTCGAGGTCTCGTGCGGGAGCGCGGCGGGCTCGACGCGCAGCCACACCGGCAGGAGCGCCGTTTGCCAGTCGTGGCAGTGAACGACGTCGGGGCTCCATGCGGTCCGGCGGAGCAACGCGAGCACGCCCCGCCCGTACACCGTAAAGCGCCGGAGATTGTCCGGGTAGTCCACGCCGTGCTCGCCGTACAGGCCCGGCCGGTTGAATGACGGTTCGTGCGCGATGAGGTAGACCGGGATCGGGCTGGCGGGGAGGCGGCCCTCGTACAGGTCCACCTCGACCCGCGATGGTCCGAGGTCCACGCCTGCCGACCCGATGGACACGGCGCGGATCGCGGCGCGATCGACGCTCGAGTAGGCGGGCAGCATCACGCGGACGTCGCACCCCGCCGTGGCGAGGGCTCGCGTGAGCCCTCCGACTGCGTCGGCTAGACCGCCGGTCTTGGCGAGGGGAGCCAGCTCCGGCGTGCACATGCACACCCGGAGCGGCTGGTTCACGGGCGGCGGATCTCGAGCGTCCCGGCGGCGAGCGTCTCGCCGGACGGCGAGGCCGCTTCGAGCGCGTAGCGGCCCGGCGTGGCGAGGGTGATCTCCAGGATGGCGGTTGCGCCGGGCGGGAGGGTGTCCGTCTCACCCCGCAGGCCGGACCCCGCGACGACGAAGCGGCGCGGGCCGCTGCCGTCGTTGCGGACCGAGAAACGGACCGCGCCCGGAGCGAGGAGGACGAGCGACGGATCGAGCGCGCCGTCCACCAGCCGCATGTCGATCACGACCGGACGGCGCGGCCGCCCGAGCGGCATCCGAATGCCGTGCCCGGTGCCGGTGGCGTCGATCAGGGTGACCAGCAGAGCAAGCAGCGTGAGCGCGGCGATGCTGCCGCCGGCGAGAAGCGCGCGCCCGCGACGGCGCGCGCCGGACGCGACCGAAGCGCGCGCCGCGATCCTCACGTCCACGGCGCACGATGTTCGGCGCGCCGCCGGAGCGGTCCTCCCGCGAGGGCTTACGTTGCCGGCCGCATCCGCGGTGTCGCGGGGACGTCCCGCTCCTCGGCGATGTCCTCCTTGGAGCGGTCCGGCAGCAGCGCGGTGGCGATCAAGGTCAGCACCGCCGTGATGATGATGTAGATGCTGATGGCCGCGGACGTGCCATAGGTGTGGAGCAGGTACACGGCGATGAGCGGGGCCGGCCCGCCGGCAATGATCGACGCCAGCTGGTACCCGAGCGACGCCCCGCTGTATCGCAGCCGGGTGGTGAAGCTCTCCGCGATCAACGCCGCCTGGGGCCCGTACTGCATGTCGTGCGGAATCAGCGAGATGACGATCGCGAGGAACACGAGCGCGGGCACGCGCGTGTTGAGCATGCCGAAGTACGGGTAGGCCCAGATCAGCATGGCGAGCGCGCCGAGCATGTACATGCGCTTGCGACCGATGACATCGGAGAGGTAGCCGAAGAACGGCACGCTCACGAGCGAGACGAGCGCCGCGACCGTGACGGCGTTGACGAGGAGGCCGCGCTCGAGCTTGAGCGTGCCGGTGCCGTACGCGAAGATAAACGTCGTGAACAGGTAGAATGGCGCCTGCTCTGCCAGGCGGAGCAGCGCGCTCAGGACGATCTCCCTTGGATTGCGGCGGATCACTTCCACGACCGGCTGCCGCTCGATCCGGTGCTCGCTCAAGACCCGCTCGAACAACGGCGTCTCCAAGATCCTGAGCCGGATGAAGAGCCCGATGGCCACGAGGACGATGCTCAAGAGAAACGGGACCCGCCACCCCCAGGCGAGGAACGCGGGGCTGCGGCTGAACACCGCCACGATGCCGTTGGAGAGGAGCAGGCCCGCCGGCACCCCAAATTGGGGCCAGCTCGCGATGAAGCCGCGCTTCCACCGGTGGCCCCACTCCATGGACAGCAACACCGATCCGCCCCACTCCCCGCCGACCCCGAGGCCCTGGCAGACGCGCAGGGCCGTCAGGAGGATCGCGCCCCAGACGCCGATCGAGGCGTATCCAGGGACGATGCCGACCAGGAATGTCGCGATGCCCATGAGCAGCAGCGTGATGATCAGCGTGGCCTTGCGGCCGATGCGGTCGCCGTAGTGGCCGAAGATCGCTCCGCCGATCGGCCGGGCGATGAAGCCGACGGTGTACGTCGCAAACGCCTGGAGCGCGCCCACGTACGGATCCGATTTCGGGAAGAACACGTGGGGAAACACCAGCGCGGCGGCGGTGCCGTACAGGAAGAAGTCGTACCACTCGATCGTCGTGCCGATCGTGCTGGCAACGAGTGCCCGCAGCAACTGGCTGCGTTCCAGGTCGTTACCGGCGGAGCTTGCGCTGTCGGCCATCCGGACCCCTCCCTGCGAGCCAGACTCGAGGCGGCACAGTGAGCGGCGACGTTGGGTGGATGCGCTACTCCGCGGGGGAATTTCGGCGCCCCTCCGGGCGGTCCTGCAGGGCGGCGCGGCGCGGCCCCGGGACCTGGGCGGTCGTTGCGCGCCCCCCGAGGGATTACCGGCAGAGGATCAGCATGAGGTCGGTCACGTTGGTGTTCGTCGGACCGGTCCGGATCAGGTCGCCGAGCGCGTCGAAGAACGGGTAGGCGTCGTTGTCCCTGAGGTGCTGCGCGGCGAGGAGCCCGAGCGCCTCTGCGCGCGCGAGCGTCGTGCCGTCGGCGACCGCACCGGCCGCGTCGGTGGGGCCGTCCGTCCCGTCGCTCGCGAAGCTGGCCACAAGAGCGCCGGGGACGCCGCGTAAGCCGGCGGCGGCGCCGAGCGCGACCTCCTGGTTGCGTCCGCCCCGCCCCGTTCCCGTGACCGTCACCGTGGTCTCGCCGCCCGCCACGATGCACGCCGGGCGGCGCACCGGCTCGCCGCTCCCGGCAAGCTGTCGCGCCACCCCGGCCAGCACCCGGCCGACTTCGCGCGCCTCGCCTTCCATATAGGTGGAGAGCAGCAGCGCATGGTAACCGAGCCGCCGGGCCTCGCGCGCGGCCGCCCGCGCCGCGGTCCTGTTGTCGGCGACGACCGTGACGTGGCCGCGCCGGAACACCGGATCACCGGGCTTGGGTGTCTCCGGCAGCGCGCCGGCGGCGCCCCGCCGGAGCGCATCGAGCGCGGCGGCCGGGACGCGCGCGGCGAGACCGCGCGCGTCCAAGATGCGCAGCGCATCCGCGTACGTGGTCGGATCAGGCACGGTCGGTCCAGACGCGATCGCCTCCAGCGGATTGCCGACGATGTCGGACACGACCAGCGTGACGACGCGGGCCGGCGCGGCGGCCGCGGCCAGCCGTCCGCCCGCCACACGCGAGAGGTGCTTGCGCACGGTGTTGATCTCCCCGATCGTCGCGCCGGAATGCAGCAGCAGGCTCGTCGTGCGCACGAGGTCGTCCAGCGTGACGCCGGGCTGCGGCGCGGGCAGCAGCGCGGAGCCGCCGCCCGAGATCAGGCACAGCACGAGGTCGCTTGACCGGAGCCCGGCCGCGGCGCCGAGCAGCTCGCGCGCCCCGGCCTCGCCGGCGGCATCGGGAACCGGATGCCCGGCCTCCCGCAGCACAATCCGGCGGAGCGGCGCCGTGTAGCCCGTCTTGACGACGATCGTGCCGCCGGCCAACCGATCGCCCAGCACGTCCTCCACGGCCTGCGCCATCGGCGCCCCGGCCTTCCCGGCGCCGATCGCGATCACCCGCGCGCCGGGCCGGAGCCGATACGCGCGTCCGGCGACCGTGAGACGTCCTTGGTGAAGGCGGAGGGCCCGCCGGGTCGCAACGTACGGCTCGACCGCGGCGAGCGCTGCTTGGAGAATCGCGGTGGCGTCGCGCCGCAGCCGCGCCGTGCTCCTCACGCGTAGGAGGCGGGGATCGAAGCGTACCGGCGCGCGGGCCATCCCGCGCTACTCGGCGCGTTCGACTCTGACCGCGGTTCCCGAGCGGACCGCCTTCAGGGCGCGCGGGTCCCCCTGGATCCGGCCGAACACGTTGACCGGGCTCGCCGGGCGGATCTCGTCCCCCCGGCTCGCCGGCGTCGGCCCGAAGAAGATGCAGAACGCGCTCCCGGGCGGCCAGTACCCCAAGTCGCCGAGCTCGACGACCTCGCGGGGCGCTTCGGGCTCGCAGTACACCGGGATCGCAAAGTAGATCTCATCGCCCCACGTGCTGGCCCGCGCCTCCAAGGGCAGGGCTCGCCAGATCGCGTCCGCCGTGCGGCTTCCGTCGAGCACGGCCGTGGCGGCGACCTTGCCCGCCGTGATCTTGATCGTATGCATGTCTCCTCCGGCGAGACGGGCCGCTGCGCCCGTCCCTACACGATCTCCATCGGCTCGGTGCAGCCGTTCGGGGGCACCGCGCGCACCGCGTGATCCGCCCGTCCGGTCGCCGCGAGCGCATCACGCACGGTGTCCCGCGCCAGCGCCGCCAGGTTGTTGGACTCGCTGAGGTGCACCAACACGATCCGGCGCCGGCGGCCCGCGGTGCGGACGAGCGCCCGGGCCGCGTCGTCATTGCTGAGATGACCGAGGCCGCTCAAGATGCGGTTTTTGAGAAACCACGGATAGCCGCTGACGTGAAGCAGGCCGAGATCGTAGTTGCTCTCCAGGATGGCGAGGTCGGCATCCGAGAGATGTCCGTCCAGCACGTCGCCGGCCGCCCCCAGATCGGTCGCGATCACGACGCGGCGGCCCTCGACCTCGACGGCGAAGCCGGCGGGCTCGGCGGCATCGTGAGGGACGGGAAACGCCGTGATCGCAAAAGGCCCGACGGCAAACGGCCGCCCCATCTCGAAGACCGTGACACCCGCGCCGGCCAGCGCCGCGCCGGCCGCGCCCGCGGTGCCGGCGTTCGCGTACACGGGGATGTCCAGGGCGCGCGCGAGCGGACCCGCGCCGCGTGCGTGGTCGTCGTGTTCATGGGTGAGCAGCACCATCCGCACGGTTCGCACCGGCGCCGCGACCCGCGCCAGGGCGCGTTCCAGCGCATCGACGGAGAGCCCGGCGTCCACGAGAAGCCCGTATCCCCCGGCCTCGAGGAGGACGGCGTTCCCCGCACTGCCGCTCGCGAGCACGGTCGCGCGCGGGGCCGAGACTCCGCCTGTGACAAAGGCGGCACGCGACAGCATCGGAAGCGTAAGTTCGCGCCCCGCAACCGGCGTCCCTGGAGCCGGGCGCCGGCACCGGGGCAGGGCGGCATTGGGGGCGGGCCGAACCGACAGCCCGTGGGCACGTCCGCCGCGCAGGTTCTGCGCCGCGCCCGCGAGCTCGCCCGCGTGCCCGTGGGGGCGTCACCACCATTTGCCCCCGAGCGCTGCTTCGCACCATGCGGCGTCGTCCGCCTTCGCCGGGTGCCGGTCCAGGACGTCGCCGCGCAGGTTGAGCGCGCCCCCGGCGGCACCGCGTCCAGACCCCGTTG
>Ga0070740_10003547_pt1 | contig 16419 bp, 14 predicted proteins | sample Coa_R2_FD_67286 | JGI IMG/M metagenome (GOLD analysis project Ga0070740, IMG submission 67286) | Surface soil microbial communities from Centralia Pennsylvania, which are recovering from an underground coalmine fire - Coalmine... | ecosystem: Environmental > Terrestrial > Soil > Unclassified ... | reverse complement strand
GCGCTTCCGGTTTCCACCTGCGTCCAAGAGATTTTGCTGCGCGCGCCGCGACACGCGCCCCGTTTGGTGACGAAGTTGTAGATGCCGCCGCGCCCTTCGGCATCGCCGGGATACCAGTTCTGCACGGTGGAGTATTTGATTTGCGCATCGTCGAAGGCGACGAGCTCGACCACCGCGGCGTGCAGTTGGTTTTCATCGCGTTGCGGCGCCGTGCAGCCTTCCAGGTAGCTCACGTAACTGCCGGCATCGGCAATAATCAGCGTGCGCTCAAACTGCCCGCTCTGGCGTGCGTTGATGCGGAAATAGGTGGAAAGCTCCATCGGGCAACGCACGCCCTTCGGCACATAAACGAAGCTTCCATCGGTGAATACGGCCGAATTCAGGGCGGCGAAGAAATTGTCATTGGGCGGCACCACGCTTCCCAAATAGCGGCGCACGAGCTCGGGATATTCGCGCACCGCTTCGCTCATGGAACAGAAAATTACCCCTGCTTTTGCCAGCGTTTCCCGGAAAGTGGTGGCAACCGAGACGCTATCAAACACGGCATCGACCGCAACATTTACCCCTTCCGCCGCGTTTTCAGGGGAATTCTCCACCCCCGCCAAGACCGCCCGCTCACGCAAGGGAATGCCGAGTTTTTCGTACGTGCGCAGAAGCTCCGGATCCACCTCCAACAAACTCTTCGGGCCGGAGCGGCGCTTGGGCGCGGCGTAATAATGGATGTCCTGATAGTCGATCGGCGGATAATGCACTTTTGCCCAGCGCGGCTCCGTCATCAGCTTCCAGGCCGCGAAGGCCTTCAGGCGCCATTCCAGCAGCCACTCGGGCTCGCCTTTGCGGGCCGAGATCAGCCGGATAATATCCTCGTTCAACCCTTTGGGGGCGAGTTCCGTCTCGATCTGGGTTTCAAACCCCCATTTGTAACCGCCCTTGGTAACCGATTGAACCGTCTCTAAAGTCTCGGTTGTTGCGGGCATAATCTCATTCCTCTTTCCGTTAGTCGGCGATATGGAGCACGGGGGCAGAGCTTGCGGGCTCAAAGAAGACATTGGCCTCTGCCTCCGCCATGTCCGCCAAGGTAATTTCCTTCAAAGCCTGGCAAATGGCCTGGTTGACGGGATCCCATCTACCCCGCACCGGGCAGAGGCTTTGCACATCGCACGAAGTTCCCCCATCGACGCAGGACGCCAATAAAATGGGCCCGTCGATCGCTGTGATGACCTCCGCAACCGGCATGGCCGTCAAAGGCCGGAGCAGGCGATATCCCCCCTTGGCGCCGCGCTGCGAGGCAACCAGCCCCGAGGCCGCCAATATCTTTAAGACCTTTGCCACGGTCGGCTCCGGAATTCCGGTGGCCTGGGCAATGGCCGGGGAGGTTTGGACCGTCTCGCCCGTCCCGAGGCGCACCAGGACGACCACAGCGTAATCCGTCAATTTCGAGAGCCGCAGCATGCCGGGGCGCTTTATCTCTTCGGGTGAAACACTCTCTCAGCCGGGCAGGCTAAGGAGACCGATATGGTCCTGTTTGGAAGGAATGGTGCAGTTCCCTCGCTTCGTCAAGAGGCGGAATGGGCAAAGGCGGGGATGGCAGAGATGGCGGGAGCGAGGGGCGAGCGGGAAGCGGCGGCCTGCATTGACGAGCAGGGGATGCTCGCCCTAGAAGCAAAGCAGGCAAGCAGGAGCCGCCGAGCGGAGGGATGGCCGAGTGGCTGAAGGCGGCGGTTTGCTAAACCGTTATACGGTTAATAAACCGTATCGAGGGTTCGAATCCCTCTCCCTCCGCCATTCCTGCCCTCGAGTGGGCGCTGTGTTTGGCCCGGTTTATGGCAATCGAACATCCGACTTTCTGTCGAACGCCACAGGCTCAGCGCTTGGCATCTTTCCACTGCCAGACGGCAGCCATTTCACCACCTGGAGAACCGTAGCGCCCAGAGTGCTTGGGTTCAGCGCGTACTCGCATACGAACCACATCGGCAGCCCCGACCTGTGCAACGCCGTGATTTGCGCACAGTGACCTACTTGGTTGCGCATGATCTTTCTGGGCCAATACCAGTGACTGGCTCTGTCTGTTTTCATGGCTCGATGCCGATCAGAACAAGCGGCACAGCCGGGACTCCTCGACCTTGACGTACAACGTTATAAAACTCACCCTCATAGTAGGCAACGCCAGAACTCATCTGGCTTTGTAGAGACTTCATCGGGAGGATTTCGATCCCAACGTCAATATGGTCGCCAACGTAGAAAGCTAGGTGTTTGACAAACAGATCGTACGCTACAAACGCATATTTTCCAAATTGGACCTCAACCGCGACACGGTCTTTCACGAAATCAGTTTGGTTATAGCTATAAATGGCTTGCTCGCCAGCCGCTTCGATTTCCTTTTTTTGTTCCTCAGGAGGCATCGTCAGCGTTTTCCGGATCAGCTTTTCGTTTCGCGTGACCCAGTAGCTAACTCGGTTTTCTTGCCATCCCTTTTCACGAAGAAGACGCTTGAACGCCGCATTCATATCAATCGGGCTGAACAATAGCGCACCTTTCATCGTCTTCTCTTTGGACACCTTGGTGCGACATTTATTGGCGTTCACCGCTGAGATCACCCCTTGTATTTCTTTCCAAAGGTTCGGCTTATGAACAAGAAGAAACTCAAGCCCGTTCAGGTGAGAGTAGGTCTCTGCAATATTCATCGCTTTCTTCCGTGCATGGGACTTCTCTCGAAGAGCATGAGCTGGTTGCTTGCCCTCTTCCAAGGCGCGATGGTGAGCCTGTTCCCGGCTTCAACAGGGTCATAGACTGGCCTATCCATAGGACGAGTTCGTAGAGTGCCAGCCAATTCCTGCGCGATCCTCTCTCGTGCAAGCTGCACATACTTTGGAACGATCTCGGCACCTGCGCCCCTGCGGCGATGCCGAACGGCAGCAATAACAGTCGTTCCCGTGCCAAGGAATGGATCGAAAACCCAATCTCCCTCGTTTGTAAGAGAGAGCACCAGCCGTTCTATCAGCTCAACAGGAAACTGGCAGGGATGCTCGGTCTTTTCAACATGATTGCTCTTGACGTTGGGGATCACCCAGAGATCGCCCGGATTTTTGCCTAGAGGATTACACGAATACTGGCCAGCTTTCGGGCCCTTAAAATACTTCTTACCTGGGTATTTCTGGGGGATCCGCACCGGATCAAGGCTGAACACGTAGTCATCGGACTTGGTAAACCAGATGATCGTCTCATATCGCCCAGAGAAGCGGCGGCTGCAGTGCAACCCGTGCTCGAAGTGCCAGATGATACGATTGCGCATCCTCAGTCCAAGCCTGGAAAAAATAGGGTAAAGGACTGTGTCCAGCGGGATAATCGCTCCACGATCGACGTAGTTTCCGACCTGCCAGCAAATGCTGCCCCGCGGAGATAACGCGCGCACACACTCGGCAATAACCTGCTCCTGCTGGTGGAGGTATAAATCCAGATCGAGTCTCTTCTCGTACTCCTTGCCGATGTTGTAAGGCGGTGATGTGACGATGAGTTGAAGCGATTCGTCGGGGATGGTCTTTAATAGAGCAAGGCAGTCGCCCGGGTAGACGACGATGGATTCCGAAGCGGCGAACGCATCGGAAATCGTGGTTTTCCGGTTAAACAAAGTTTGCTCGCCCGCTTTCATTTCTGCCCTCTCAACTTGTCGTTCTTGTGGCATGAAGTAATGCTTATAAGCGCCGGTCTTGATCTTGTCTATGTCGTATGCACAACGACTGGTCCATACAACCTCACGCCGTGCGTGCGGTGCTGTCCTTCTACGAAAAATTCGCGAGAGGATCATCGGCTTTAAGCCGTTGCCTGTAAACTTCGCGATGCCGATTCTCTTATCGGGATTGTCGGACAGCACACGGTCGCGTGTTATATCCGAAGAATGTTCGGAAGATTGGGTGAAATGAGCTTTCCGCGCGGGCATTGCGGGTTGGCCACGCATTGGCCAGCCCCTCCGGACGTTGCAAAACCAACGAAACCCGTTGCGCCGAAGACGGCTCGGGCGGCGCACGTTAACCCGCCATCACGCGGCACCAAGGATGACGGCGGCGAAGATCGGCAACCAGCGCCTCTTTGTTCGCACGGATCTCGGTTTGGGTTTTCAGCATCGAGGCCCCGTGCACCCGATAGCGCGCGAGCACTTCCGGCACGTGCTCGCCAAACCAACCGCGTTCCGCAAGCCGGCACCAGAAATCGTAATCTTCCCAACCATACCTCACGTTATCGTAACCGCCCACAGAAGCCCAGGCAGCGACCCGCACCAGCGCTGTGGCGTCGATGTAGTTGCCGGCGACCAGACGCAACGGGTCGAACGGAAGATTGGAAAAGACCGCGCCGGTTTCCTCATCAACCTCGCCGAACGTCTGCAGGCTCGGGTAGACAAAGGCCGCCCCGCTTGCCTCGATTGCCTCAAGGCAGCGCGCAGCACAATTGGGCAGCAGCACATTGTCCGCATCCAGCGGCAGCACGTAGCGCGTCTCGGCGTTGGCGAAGCCGACATTGCGCGTGAGCCCAAGCCCGGCATTGGCACGGTTGCGAATCAAGAGCGCACGGCCGAAGCGCTGTTCGTGCCGGGTAAGCCAATCCTTTGCAACGGAAAGCGAGGCATCGGTGGAGGCATCATCGACCACCACGAGGTCGATAACGGCAAGCGTTTGCGCAAAGACCGAATCCAAGGCTTCGGTGACATAATGGGCATAGTTGTGCAGGGGAATAATCACCGTCACCTCTGCCGAGCGCAAGGAATCATAAGCACGCACGATCTCGTGCTCGGGCACGATCGGCAGCGGCGGCAGAGGCGCTTCCGCGGCGGCAAGGTCGTAAGCAAATGCCCGCGCCGCCCGCCGGCCGCGATGCAGCGCCTGCTCCATGAGCGAAGCGAAGCGCTCGGCGCGCCGCTCCGGGCCGAAGCGCCAAAGCACATCCCAATAGGCGCGTTGCGCCATGCGCGCGCGCAGGGCGGGATCGTCGAGCAACGTGCTGATAGCAATATACCAACTTTCGGTATCGGTAGCGAACATAGCGGTTTCGCCATCACGGATCGCCGCGCGGAAAGGACGTGTGGGCGAACAGACCGAAGGCACCCCGGCCAGCGCCGCTTCGAAGAATTTCAGTTCGCTTTTGGCCTCGCAAAAGAGGTTGTCGGGCTCGAGCGGCGCCAAATTCACATCGAAACGCGCGATCTCGTGCGGCAATTGCTCGAGGGAGACGTATTCGCGCCATTCCACCTGCGCTTCGAGCGTTTGGAATTCGGGAAATTCCTCCAAATCCAGGCAATTCAAGGTCTCCCGACGAAACAGCACGAGACGGCACTCGGCGCGTTCGCGCAAAACGCGGGCGAGCGCCGGAGCCATGACTGCAAAATCGCGTTGATGGGTGCGACTGCCCCCGGCGTAGCCAAGGCGGAGCAAGCCATCCGATGGGGCTTGCCGGCGCGCCCGGTGCGCGAGCCGTGCCTCTCGCCAGACTTTGGCATCGAAGCCGTTCGGCAAAACGAAAACAGGCTTACCCGAACGGCGCATGTGGTCGGCCAGCGGTTCGGTGGTCACGGAACCGAAATCGCACGCCGCCATGGTCCGCTGGATGCGGCCATAGAAACCCCGCACCTGCTTTTCGGTTAGGCCTTGGGAGCGGATCCCGTCGATGATCTCCACGCGTGCGAGCTCGGGATCGAACATCAGATCGTCCACATCGTAGAGAAGCTTTGCGCCGGCACGCCGTGCCCGCGAAATCAGCGCTTCCACGCCGGGATCCCATTCCACGCGCCACAAAACCACGAGATTCGCACTGGAAGCGAGCTCAGGTGCTTGCTTCGCCTCATCGATGGTTTGCATTTCGACGAGAGCACCGAGCGCGCGGGCGGTTTCCGCGTATCGCAGCACCCGATACGTGTGGCCGGGTGTGTGGGGCTCACCGGAGACGAACAGAATCCGCGCCGGCGGATCGGTGCGCCACCAAGGCATTGTGTTGATCGCGAAGGCGCCTTGCGGCTTTTCTTTGGCATCGGCGGGCACGCGCGGGCGTGCCACGCGGCCTTCGGCGCGTCCGTAACGTTCGTAATGCACCAGCGGATTAAAACCGGCCTCGGCCACATCAGGGTAGCGCAGCAGATAATCGACGGTGGAAAAATCCGGGCCGGGATCCCGCCCTTCGCGAGCCCCATGGAGAAGGTAGTGCAGGGCCGGGTCCATGCCGCCCGCCCCCACATCGGGGTAGCGCGCGAGATACCATGCCGGGTCAAACAAGGTGCTTGCGCGAAGGGTTTGAAGCTCTGCCGCATGGAGCTCTTCGACCGCGGGCGCCGGCTCCTGCTTCTGCTTGTGCAGCGCCACTGTATCCAGCAAGCGCCTTTTGAAGCGACCCAAACGGCGTCGAAGCGATCGCAGCGCCCCTTCGGCAGATTGCATGTGGGCCATGCGATTCAGCAACGCGCGCGCGGTGTGTGCCTCGCTTTCTCGCTCCGCGAGCTCTTCGTGCAACTCCGCCAAACGATGCTCCCGCCTCGCCAGTTCTTCGGCGAGCGCTCTTCGCTCCCACATCAGGCGATCGCGCGCAGCCTGCGTCTCGACGATACGCTCTTGGAGTTTGGCAATCGCGGGTTCGCGTATCGCAGCCTGTCGTTCCAACTGCGCCAACCGAAGCCTGAGCTGCCCAAGCGCTTCTCTCGCCCCGGCCTCCGCCTCTCTCGCCAAGGTTGCCGCCTCCAGCAAAGATGGCGCAAAACTGGCCGCGGCCGTTGGCGGCAGAATCAGTGAACGAAGCTGAGATGGGGTGGCAACTTTGAAAAACTCGCTGGCTACGTCGACGATTGGAGCTTCATGTCCCGTGATCACGCGGCGGTAGGGCTCGAGCTTTTCGGAGCCGAGCTTTTTGATCACGATGACGGAGTCAAAAAACGCGATCCAGGCGATCCGCCGCCCCAGGTTACGGAGTTCGCGCAACTCTGCTTCGTCAAGCTTGTTAGCCGCATCGCCTTCATAGTAATCGGCGTGCAAAGCATCGGTGAGCCCCTTAAAATACTCCATCGTCGCACGGGGCATTCTGAAGCCGCCGCCGTGCGAGGCCCAGTAACTTGCGTGTACATCCTCCACCACATAGAGACCGCCGGGAGTAACCCGCCCGAAGCATGCTTTAAAAGTTTTTATAACGTCTTCCGAACGATGAGAGCCGTCGTCTATAACGATATCGAAACACTCATCGCCGAGCATCTTTTCCAGCACAATCGGATCACCGGCATCGCCGATCCGGATGGAGACGTTCGGCCCGAGCGACAGGCGCGCGCATGCCGGATCTATATCGATGCCGACAATGGTTGAACCCGGCGGCAGATATTTCGACCAGATCTGCAACGAGCCGCCGTTCTGCACCCCGATTTCGAGAAGGCGCAACGGTTTGCCGGATTCCACAAATTCGGAAAGCACAGATTCGTAGATCGCCAAGTAGTGCTCCCATTTATCCGAGATGCAACCAGCATGCTCGAGAAATATCTTGGTAAGGGAGCGCGGAGGAAGCGGCGCTTCCGAAAGGGTGTTTGTTCCGTTATCGTGCTGCATGTTTGCTAATGAGCTCGGTAAGTGCAGGAGAGGAGAGGACAGGCCAACCCGTGCGTGATATAGAGGGACACCCGGGTTGCGGAAGTTCGGCATCGAATGCCCTCGCAACCCCATGATCGCGCGCGGCCGAAGAGAGAAGCTTCATTCCCATATCATATTTCTCGGTCGATCAAAGATTATCGCGCGGGTAGGAGTTTGCAGTGGTGAAGCGGCCGTGACTGTGCGGGCATATCCTTCGCCTGTTGCGATATCGCGAGCGCCTTCAGCCGACCAGACTCCGCGCGCGAAATGGTGGCCACGGACGCACGCGGCTTTGCTTTGCCCGACCCCTTCCCTTTTCGGCTGCCCTTCCGGATCGGGCGAGGGGGCCGCCGGCTGTTTGCACGGGAATATCTCGCCCACGCTTTTTCTCCTTGTGGAAAGCCTCAAGGCAAGGCATTTGCCCGATTTTGACCGGCTCATGCAAGAGGATGGGAGCATGCGCAAGCAGCGGGGCATATTCGGGCCGATATTTCGCCTCGGGAAGAAATGAGCCCAATGCCGAAACAGGAAAAGCAAACTCAGCAGCAAAGCATGCAGCAAGGCGGCTTTCTGCCCCTTTCTCGTTGGCTGCGTGCTTTTGCGATCCGGCTGCTTCACCGCTCGGAGCGCGCGCAGCGGCTTTACTGGCGGCTGCGCTCAGGGCCTCGCGAAAAGGTCGATTTCCATCCAAACCCGGTTTCAAGAGAGGCGTTTTTGGCAGCGCGTACTGCCGCCCTTGAAGAATTTCTCGCAAGCGGAGAGCGGCTTCGCTTGCCCTGCTCGGAGCAGCCGGCGGTTTCTATTCTTCTTGTCTTGTTCAACCAAGCGCCGTTGACGCTCGCCTGTTTGCGCTCGATCGCTGCAACGGTTGCGCTGCCCGCCGAGGTGATCATCGTGGACAACCATTCCACCGATGGGACGGAGGCGCTGCTCAGCCGTCTGGATGGTGCGCGCATTTTGAGAAACGACGAGAATCGGCACTTTCTGCACGGGGTGAACCAAGCAGCAGCCCTGGCAAAAGGCCAAGCGCTGCTGCTTTTGAACAACGATGCCACATTAAGGCCAGGCTCGCTGCAGGCAGCCTGGGAGGCATTGCAAGCATTCCCCGACGTTGGGGCGGTGGGCGGGCCGATTGTCTTACCCAGCGGCGCCCTGCAAGAAGCGGGAAGTATTATTTTCTCCGACGGCAGCGCCCTGGGTTATGGAAGAGGCCGGGATCCGCGCGCGGGCGAGTTTCAATTCCGGCGCGAGGTGGATTATTGTTCCGGCGCGTTTTTGCTGATTCGCCGGGCCGTTTTCGAAGCTTTGGGCGGCCTCGACCCAGCCTTTGCCCCTGCTTACTACGAAGAGACCGATTTCTGCATGCGCATGCGCGCAAAGGGCTGGCGCGTTCTTTATGAACCGCGCGCCGTCATCGACCATTTTGAATTCGGCAGCGCCGCTTCTCCCGAAGCTGCCATTGCGTTGCAAAAGCGCAACCGGGCACTGTTTTGTGCCCGTCATCAAGCGGCGCTCGCCTCGGCGCATCCGCCCCCGGGAACGGATTCGCTTTATGCACGCATGCGGCAGGTGCAACGCGGGCGGGTTTTGGTAATCGACGACCGGGTGCCCGAGTCCTGGCACGGCAGCGGCGCGCCGCGCGCCGCGGCGCTGGTCGGCGCGATCCGGGCGAATGGCTGGTTTGTCACGTTCTACCCCCTGCAATTTCCGGATGAGCCGCACACGGCGAGCACGCTTCCCGACGATGTCGAAGTGATGCCGCGCCTGGGCCCGCTGGGCCTGCGGCAGTTCCTGCGCGAGCGTGCGCACTATTATGACGTGATTCTGGTCAGCCGCCCTCACAATATGCGGCTCTTTCGCTTTCTCCGCCCACGCGGGCTTTCCGCCCGCATTATCTATGACGCAGAAGCGCTGTTTTCGCGGCGTGAGGCGGGCCAGGCGCGGGTGCAGGGCAAGCCGCTCTCCCGCTCGCGGTGGCGCGCCTTGCTATCCCGTGAGCTTAGGCTGGCGAAGTCAGCCGATGCAGTGATCACCGTTTCCGCCCGGGAGGCGAGATTTTTTCGCGCCGTTCTGGGCGCCGAAAAGGTGCATATTCTCGGCCATGCGCTGGCTTTGCGGCCGACGCCTCGCCCGTTCGAAGAGCGCGCGCATTTTCTCTTCGTGGGTTCCCTCAATAATCCCTCGGACCCCAATGCGGATTCGCTCATTTGGTTTGCCTCCGAGGTGATGCCGAGGCTCGATCGCTTGCTTGGGACGCATTACGAGCTCTGGGTTGCAGGGCGATGCGATTCTGCGGTGCGTGAGGCCCTCGCCTCCCGGTCGCGTATCGGCATTTTGGGGCAGGTTGGGGACCTTTTCCCGCTTTATGATCAAGCGCGTGTCTTCATTGCTCCGACGCGCTTTGCCGCGGGCATTCCCCACAAAGTGCACGAAGCCGCCGCGCACGGGCTGCCCGCTGCGGTCACGCCGCTCCTGGCGGCGCAGCTTGGCTGGCGCTCCGGGCACGAACTGCTCCAGGGCGATACGGCCTCCGCCTTCGCGGCGGCTTGCGCGCGCCTCTATTCGGATGGGGCGCTTTGGCAAAAGCTCCGCACGGCAGCCTTGCAGCGGGTCACCGAAGAGTGCGACCCGATCCGCTTTCAACAAACGGTAGGAAGGTTGATGGAAGCCCTGACTGCGGAGGCGCGCTGCAAGGGGGTTGTTGAACCCAAGGCGGAAAGCCGAGTAGAACGGCCACCCGAGCGGCCGCCCTTCCCCGCGACACCAGACCCCTCTGGCATGGAGCGAAAGTTTCGGCAAACATAGGAATCGATAGGATAGGTTTATCGCTTGATCGGAGGAATACATGTCCAAACCCAACCCTTCACAGCAAAATGCCCGGTATGCCGCCCTCGCCGCCGTCTTAGGTTTAGCGGCTTTTGCGGCCGCCCCTTTGGCCCAGGCCGCAGAGCCCATCCGCATTGCGGTGATTGCCGAAAATTCCGCCATCGGGGGGATTGCCATCACGAATGCCGCCAAGCTTGCCGCGGATGAGATCAATGCAAAAGGCGGCGTCGATGGCCGCATGATCGAGATCATCGACTACGACGACCACAACTCCGCCACGGACGCGGTGCGGGCTTTCCAACGCGCGGCTTCGCAGGACCACGCGATTGCGGTGATCAGCAGCTATATGAGCGAAGTGGCGCTGGCGTTAGAGCCGTGGGCGGCGCGATTGCACATGCCGTTCATTACGCCAGGCGCAGCGAGCAACGAAATTACACGCAGAATCCACGAAGATTATGAACATAACAAATATACTTTTCACGGTTATTTGACATCGACCGAACTCGCCCAGACCGTGTGCAATTTTTCACATGATGTTCTGGTGACCAAATTGCACATGAAGTCTACGGTTGTGATGAGTGAAGATGCGGCCTGGACCAAACCGCTGGATAACGAGTACCTGGCTTGCTTGCCGAAGGCCGGCCTTACGGTGCTGGATCATATCCGCTTTTCGCCCGATACCACCGACTTCACGCCGTTGTTCAATCAAATTGAAGCCAAGCACCCGGACGTGATCACGGCCGGGATCAGCCATGTGGGCGTGCAACCCACGGTGCAATGGGCAAGCCAACAAGTGCCGATTCCGATGTCCGGCATCAGCTCGCAGGCAACCACCGATACGTTTTGGCGCGATACGAACGGCGCCGCGCAAGGCGTGATCCTTGAAGAGAATGCCGCACCCAATATCGCAGTGACCGCCAAGACCATTCCGTTTGCGCAAGCATACATTAAGCGATACGGCGTTACGCCGGGGTATGCCGGCTACTCCGCCGCCGACGATGTGAATATTATTGCCGAGGCGGTGAAGCGGGCGAAATCCACCGATCCCGACAAATTGGTTGCGGCGCTTGAGCAAACCGATTACATCGGCACCATGGGCCGCATTCAATTCTATGGGCGGAACGAACCGTTTACGCACGGCTTGCGTTACGGCCCGGGCTACGTGACCGGCGTTGTGGTGCAATGGCAAGACGGCAAGCAGGTGGCGATCTGGCCGGCGGACATTGCGACGGGTGAGCTGAAATTTCCCTCCTTCATCAAACTGCCCGAGCAACACGCAGGAAAGTAATTGATCTTTCATGAGTTCTGACGGCAAAAGGCCGGAGCCCTGCGGCTCCGGCTTGCCGTGCGCGATTCGAAATTCGCCAAGAATGAAGGAAAACGCATGCTGGCGCTGCAAATTTTGATCGACGGGTTTGCCATCAGCGCACTTTATGCCTTGGGCGCCGTAGGATTTACTTTGATCTTCGGCGTTTCCGGAGTGCTCAACCTTGCGCATGGCGGGCTGATGCTGATTGCCGCCGTTGCCGCCTGGTATACCGCGGGGGAGCTGCATGCCGGCCAATATATCGGGGCGATCACCGGGCTTGCCTTCGGTGTTTTGGCGGCGTTCCTGACCTATTTCGTCGTGGTGCGCCCAATTCAGCGCTCGCGCGCCATTCCCAGAGATGAGACCGAGATTTTTGTGCTGACCGGAACCTTGCTCTGGGGCATCATGATTCAAGAGGCGGTGGCTTATTTCTTTTCCGATAACCCGTTGACGGTACCGGCGCTGATCAGCGGAGTGGCGAACATCGATGGAGTCCGTGTTCCGTTCAATGAAATTCTGGTTGCTGTCATTTCCTGGTTATCGATCGGTCTGCTTTGGATTCTGGTCAATCGCACCCGAGCGGGCAAGGCATTGCTGGCGTGTGCGATCAATCCGCGTGGGCTGACCCTGCTCGGGTTTGAGCTCGGCCGGATTTATCTGCTGGTGTGGCTGATCTACGGACTGTTGGTGGCGGCTGCGGGCGTGCTGTTGGCAACCTTTCTCGGCACCAGCTCGGGCAATACGGGAGCGTTGACGGCAAGTGCCTTTTCCATCGTGGTGCTTGGCGGGCTCGGTAGCGTTTCCGGCTCGCTGATTGCAGCATATGTTGTGGGATATATGGAAACGCTCACCGCGTATCTCGTTTCGCCGCAGATCCGTACCATCCCCTCACTTTTGCTCTTGGTTCTGGTACTTTACGTGCGCCCGCAGGGGCTGCTTGGCCGCAGATAAGGAAAAGCAATGTCACGACGCACTCTTGCCGCTCTGGTTCTGTTGTTGCTGCTGATCGCATTTCCTTTTGTTGCTTCCGGCTATCTGCTGGGGGTTTTTACGATTGCGTTTTATTTCGGCGTATTTGCCATGGCTTGGGATTTGCTCTTTGGTTTTGCCGGCGAAGTGAATTTCGGCCCCACTTTTCTCATCGGCCTTGGCGCGTATGCCGCCGGATTGCTGAACGTTCGCGGCTGGCCGATTTTGCCCGCCGTGCTCGCGGGAGCAGTTGCCGCCGTGATCGGCGGGCTCTTGCTCGCCCTGCCAGCGCTTCGGTTACGGGGGCCCTATTTCGGCTTGGTGACTTTGGTTGCGGTCTTGCTGCTGCAACAGGTGATCGTCATTTTTGCCGGCGTCACGGGGGGTGAAATCGGCCTTTCCTTGCCCGATGTGCTTTCTGTCGATGCCCGCAAGAATTATTGGTATGCCTTGGCTTTCATGGGTGTGAGCGGCGCTCTTCTCTATGCGTTATCGCGCTCTCCGGCGGGGCTGATCCTGCAGGCGGCAGGGCAGGATCCGGTGGAAGCCCAAGCGCTTGGCTTTAATGTTGCCAAACACAAGCTCGCCGCGTTTTCGATTAGCGCGCTGTTTTCCGGACTTGCCGGAGCATTGATGGTGTTTTACCTCGGCACCGCCTCTGTTGATACCGTGGTCGATATTTCGGTCACCGTGCAGGTGATCATCGCCGTGGTGCTTGGCGGACGACGAACGATTTTGGGAGGAATTTTGGGAGCCGTTTTTCTTATCGGCGTGGGTGAAGTGCTGCGGCCGCTGGGCCAGCTGAGTACTTTCGTTGTCGCTGCCATCGCTTTGGCGGTGATCTTGCTGTTTCCTGACGGGCTGATCGGGGCGTTCGGCCGGCACGGGAGAGAAGCATGACCGCACGCCTTGTGGTGGAAGGGCTCACCAAACGTTTTGGCGGCTTGGTTGCGGTCCGCGATCTCAGCTTCGAGATCCGCCCCGGTGAAATTCTCGGCCTGATCGGGCCCAACGGTTCCGGCAAATCCACCGCCATGAAGCTGATTATGGGTATCGAACGGCCGAATGCGGGCAGCATCCGCCTGGATGGCGTGGAAATTGCCGGCTGGCCCGCGCATCGCGTGGCACGCGCCGGAGTCGGCCTGGTGTTTCAGCACTCGCGCCCGCTGCATCGCCAGACGGCTTTGGAAAACATCAAGCTTGCACTCTTGCCCGACAGTCTCACCCGACTGATCACCGATCACAGCGTTACCGAGCAAGCGCGTGCGATCGGGGAGAGTGTGGGGCTTGGGCGCGTACTCGATCGCTATCCGCACACGCTGCCGTTTGCCGATTTGCGCCGCCTCGAGCTTGCCAAAGCCATTGCCCGGAACCCGAAACTGGTTCTGGTCGATGAACCCTTTGCGGGGCTTACCTCGGCCGAACTGGCCGATTTCTCCCGCTTGATTGCGCATTTCCGTGATGAAGGCCGGGCCGTGCTTTTGGTGGATCACAATGTCAAAGGCGTAGCCGCGCTCGTCGACCGGGTGGTTGCGCTTTATCTCGGTGAGCGCATTGCCGAAGGCACCGCGGAAGAAGTGATGCGCGATGCCAAAGTGCGGCAGGTTTACCTTGGCGGCTCCATCGAGATGCACGCGCGCCCGGCCCAGCTGAATGCGGCGCGAAGCCTGCTTGAGGTGGAGGACCTCAGCGTTTTCTACGGCAAAGCGCAAGCGCTGGAGCGGGTGAGCCTTTCCGTGCGTGCGGGCGAATTCGTTTCCGTCGTCGGGCTGAACGGAGCCGGAAAGACCACGCTTTTCAACGCTATCTCCGGCTTGGTTCCGTACCAGGGGCGGATTCTTTGGAACGGTGTGCCGCTGGCCGGCCAGAGCGCTGCGGCCATTGCCCGGAGCGGCATTGTGCAATGCCCGGAAACGCGCGAGCTCTTCGGCGATATGACCGTGCAGGAAAATCTCGATCTCGGCGGGCAGCATCAGCCACCCGAGGAAGAGCGCAAGCGATTGCGTTGGCTGTTCGATCTGTTCCCCATTCTCGAAGCGCGCCGCGGCCAAGCTGCCCGCACGCTTTCCGGGGGCGAACAACAAATGCTGGCAATCGCGCGCGCATTGATGATGAATCCGCGGTTGCTCATTCTGGATGAACCCACACTCGGGCTTGCTCCGGTGATTTTGGAACAGCTTTCGCAAGCCCTGGAGCGGCTGCGCGAAACCACGCCGATTACGGTTTTGTTGGGAGAGCAAAACGTCCGCTTCGCTCTCTCGCACGCCGATCGCGTTTATGTGTTGGAGCATGCGCGCATCATTTGGGAGGGCTTGCCCGAGCATTTCGCCAAAGAAGCCGGAGCGGCCTATTTGTAGGCTCGGCCAGCGGTGCGAGCGGGGTTGCATGCATTAACGCCGCTTCGGGGTTGCGGCTTTGCTCGTTAACGTCGCCTCAAGGGGCGGCGGGGTTTTTGCCGGATAATGGCACCACGGTGCGCCGACACAGCGCCAGCATTCCGGCTTACGCGCCTTGCATACGTAACGGCCGTGCAAAATCAGCAAATGATGCAGATGCGGAAGAAATTCCGGCGGGGCGCGCGTAAGCAATGCCTCTTCCACCGCCTGCGGCGTTGCACCGGGTGCAAGCCCGCTACGGTTGCAGAGGCGGAATACGTGCGTGTCCACCGCCACTGTGTGCGCACCGAAAGCGGCATTCAAGACGACGTTTGCGGTCTTTCGTCCCACGCCGGGAAGAGCTTCCAAGGCTTTCCGATCGGTCGGCACTTTTCCGCCATGGCGTTCGATCAAAAGGCGCGAGAGTTCGACCACATTCCGCGCCTTGGAGCGCCAGAGGCCGAGTGTGCGAATATGGCGGGCAACCCCTTCTTCCCCCAGTGCCAAGATCGCTTGCGGCGTGGACGCCTCGGCAAATAACGTGCGGGTTGCGCGGTTCACCTGCACATCCGTGGTCTGCGCCGAAAGCACGACTGCGACCAAAAGTGTAAACGGGTCCCGATACTCCAGTTCGCTCTTCGGCGAGGGGTTGACGCGCGCCAAGGCTTGCAGGAATTTTCTGACTTCCTCGGGGCTCATGGGCTGAGAGGCAGTGGCGGGCGTTCGCGGTTGCGGCTTTCGAACGGAATTGCGGCGCATGACTGCTTTTTCGCCTGATGAAGAGCCGATTGGCAAGAGATGGACGGGACGACGCATGAACAGCCAACAAGAAGCGACGGTGTTTGAAGCGATGATCGTGCCGCATCGCTCGTTGAGCCGTCAGGGGCGAAGACTGCTGATTGCTGTGATCTGCCTCGGGGGTCTTATGAATGCAGGGCTGGCGCTGGCTGTCGGCGCATGGCCGGCGGCAGGCTTCTATGGGCTGGAGATCGGCCTTGCGGTCTTGCTGTTTGCGCTGAATATGCGCGCAGCCCGCGCGAGCGAGCTTGTTCTGCTGACGGAAAGCCGCCTGCGCATCGTGCGCAGCGACGCCTACGGGCGGCGCATGGAGCGAGAGTGGGAACCGAGCTGGCTTCGCGTCCATCTCCAGGAGCGGCCCGGGCGCGTGCCGCAGTTGCTGCTGCGCCTTCGGGGCATGGAGGAAGAAATCGGCGCAAGTCTGGGCGAAGCGGAAAAGCGCGAGCTGGCAGCGGCGCTGCAAGAAGCGCTCTATCGCTGGCGGAATCCCGTTTTCGACAATCCGCAACTTCGCGCATAAGACGCCGATCCGATTCGGGACTGCCGGATAACATTC
>Ga0070740_10003546_pt1 | contig 16419 bp, 13 predicted proteins | sample Coa_R2_FD_67286 | JGI IMG/M metagenome (GOLD analysis project Ga0070740, IMG submission 67286) | Surface soil microbial communities from Centralia Pennsylvania, which are recovering from an underground coalmine fire - Coalmine... | ecosystem: Environmental > Terrestrial > Soil > Unclassified ... | reverse complement strand
TCACCATGTTGGCGGTCTTCAGCTCGCCGGGCTTGAACCCCATCGAATCGCCGTTCGCCACGTTGATTCTTCCGCAATCGAGTACGTACAGCCGCAGCGACTTCACCGGCGCGGGCTTGGCCCACGCGTAGAGCGCGGCGAACACCAGGGCTGCCGCGGGGAGCACGAAATGCAGAGTTCGCTTGGTCATGCGACAAAGCATATCACCTGGCTTCAACCGCGCCCTGGAGACATTCGATAAAATGGCTAGCGATGGACGCATGCCCGGTGTTTCGTTCCCTGGCCTTCGGCGCGGCGATCCTGGCTTCGATTCCCGCCCCGGGCCAAACTGCTTCCGCCGTGAAAACCACGGCCCAGATCCCGCGCACGGCGGATGGCCACCCCGATCTTCAGGGCTTTTGGGAGAACAAGACGCTCACGCCTCTGGAGCGGCCGCGCGAGCTGGCCAACAAGGAATTCTTCACACCCCAGGAGGCCGAACAGTACGCCAAAAGGTTGACCGAGCGCCGCAATCGCGATCATCGCGAACGCGGCACCGTCAATGACGTACAGAACGCCTATAACGATTTCTGGTGGGATTCCGGAACGAAAGTCGTCAAGACGCTCCGGACCTCGCTGGTGCTCGATCCGCCCGACGGCCGGATCCCCGCGTTGACGCCGGAGCGCCAGCAGGAGCTTCAGGCCCGCGAGGAAGCCATCGCGAAGCGCTGCGCCCAGCCCGGCGAAGCCTGCCAGATCGAAAACAACGGCCGCCTCGGACTCGCCGACGGCCCTGAGGACCGCCCGCTGATGGAGCGCTGCCTGCAATTCGCCGCGGGGCCCCCTATGCTGCCCGGCGCTTACAACAACCACTACCAGATCGCGCAGGCCCCGGATTTCGTGGCCATCGACGCCGAAATGGCGCATGATGTTCGCATGATTCCCCTGGACGGGCGGCCGCATCTGCCGTCGAACGTGCGCCTCTGGATGGGCGATTCCCGCGGGCATTGGGAAGGCGGCACGCTGGTGGTCGACACCACCAATTTCAAGGATCGCTGGTTCCGGGGGGCGACCGACGAAAAGCTGCACCTGATCGAGCGCTTCACCATGGTGGATCCCGACACCATCCTGTATCGCTTTACCATTGACGATCCGGGCGTGTATACCAAGCCGTGGACCGCGGAGGTTCCGCTGCTGCGCTCGGAAGGCCCTATGATCGAGTACGCCTGCAACGAAGGCAACGAGGGCATGGCCGGAATCCTCGCGGCCGCGCGTGCGGAAGAAAAGAAAAAAGCGGGGAAATAAGCGGGGGCGGGCGGCCGCGGCAATATCGTTGTATGCTCATTGGCAGGAGTAACGCCATGCGAGTTGTGTTTTCGATCGCAATTGGTGCGGGCCTGGCCTTGGCGGGCTGGTCCCAGGCAGTGGTCGAGCACGCGGTGATCACCGGAGCCGGGTCCACTGGCGCGGCGGCCGGCTCGGGGGCAGGGAAAGCGGTCGGCGGAATCTTCGAGGGCGCCGGTAAGACCCTTGGATCGGCCAGGAACGAAATCTCCGCCGCTTCTGCTGTGGCGGGGGCTTCGAAGGCGGCGGCCACGAAGGAACAGTTTGTGCCCCAGCCGGTCGATCCCTCGCAGATCACAGCCGGCATGGATCGCGAGGATCTCCTGGCGAAGTGCGGAAAACCGTCGATGCGGACCTCGCAAACGAAAAATTACCAGCTCGTGGAAAATTACTGGTATTACACCGCCGAGCACGAGCCGGTCGTCGTGACGCTCCGCGATGGCACCGTGGCTTCGGTTATCGGGCCGCCGAAGGCCGCGGCTGCCCGCTAGAAATCGCAAAGCCTCCGCTCGCCGCTACGTAGCCAAGACCAACTACCGCCAGAAACATCCCCAAGACTTCGCTGTCTCCGAAGTTCACTTCGAAGTAGCCGCCCAGCAGGAAGGCAATGATCACGGCGATCGCCGTGTGCACGATCCAGCGGGCTGCGGAGTCTGCCGGGAGCCGCCGCAGCGCGCGTGCGAAGTCGTACAGCGCCCTGCCGAAGAAGCATAGGAGCGCCGCCAGCGCCGGCAGGCCGCGCTCGGCCGCATAGTGGAAATAAATGTTGTGCAGGTGCCCGTAGTAGCCGTCGGGCAGCGGCCGGGGGACATCGGCGGGGAGGTAGCGCCCGAACTGCGGCCCCACCTGCTCCGGCCCGAGCCCCACGAGCGGATGCGCCTTGATCATCTCCCAACCCACGCGCCGCAGTACGGCCCGGTGTGCGTTGGACTCCAGCTCGCCATGAGGCTGCACGATGGACACTATGCGCTCGCGAAGCTCGAACGGATTCACGAGGGCGACCAGCCCGATCGCCAGCGGAATTCCGAGCACCAGCCAGCGCCGCTTGAACCAGAACAGGTAAGCCGCGCCGACCGCTGCGCCGCCCCACATGCTGCGCGTTTCGGCGGCCAGCAGCGCTACCGCGATCAGCGCGCCTGCGCCCCCCACCAGCCACGTCTGGCAGCGCGTCCGCGGCGCGAACAAAAGCAGCGCCAGCACGATCATCAGCGCCATCATCATCTCGCCGCTGAACGTCATCCAGTGGCTCATGAAGCCGGTGACCCGGTTGGCCACGTACGCCGTGTAGAAGTCCCGATGCTGCATCCTCGCGGCATGATACTTGCGCGCGAACTGCTCCAGGCTCCACGCCGCCGAAAGCGACGCTGCGGCCACCCATCCGAGCGCGACGCGCCGGATTTCGCGGAGGCTGCGGATCGCCGCCGCCACCAGAAAAAGCATCAGGTAAACGTAAAATTTCTTGATCTGCGCGAACCCGGCCGGCGGATAGCCCGCAGCCGCGAAGGAGACCAGGGTCAGCGCGGCCCAGGCAGACAACGGCCACGCCGCCGGAGGCCACCGGAGCCTTGCGTGCGCGGCAACCAGCGCGATCACCGCCATTCCCATCAGGATCTGGCTGGCGGCGATCGATACTTCCGTCGTGACCGCCGCCGCGGCGGTCAGATAGACAAGCGCCTGCTCGATCCACGACCGCCCGGCAAGTGGCTGAGCCACACTGGCGGCCATGGTTTAGTTGTAGCGCGGAACGGTGGGGTCCACGGTGAGGCTCCAGGCGTCGATGCCGCCCGCCATGCTCTGGCACGCCTCGACGCCCTGCTGGCGCAGCCAGTGGACCACGTTGAGACTTCGTACGCCATGATGGCAATACACGATGAGCGTGCTTTCCTCCGCCAGGGCGTCCAGGGTTTGCAGCTGAGAAGGCACGCTGCGCATCGGAATCAATTCCGCGCCCTCGATGCGTGCCTGCGCGAACTCGTACGGCTCACGAACATCGATCAGGCGCACGCGTTCGCCCGCATCCAGACGGCGTCGAACCTCTTGCGGCGTTACCTCCAGGGGCGATGCCATACCTCCACACTAGCAAGCGCGGCCGGCCTCGCCGCGCGGGCTGGCGCACGGCGAGCGGCATGGCTTCCGGCGGCGCTGCGTTGCATAATGGTCACAAAGTATGGCCGGATGCAGGACGCTGCGGCTGTTCTTAACGGCGGGCACGATGGTGCCCCTCGCGTTCGCAAAGGATCCTCCGGCTCTGGTTCCGCCCAAGGTCCTGCATAAGGTCGACCCGCGCTACACCTCCGAGGCGCGCCGCGCCAACATCCAGGGCACCGTCCTGCTCAAGGCGCTGATCGACGAGCGCGGAACTCCTACGCAGATCTCCGTGCTCAGCCCGATCGGGTTCGGTCTGGATGAGCGCGCGATGGAAGCCATGCGCGACTGGCGGTTCCGGCCAGCCTTACAGGATGGAAAGCCCGTTGCGAGCCAGACGGTGGTGGCCGTCGATTTCCGGCTGTTCCACCGCTGGTTCGATCCCAAGCCCGAAGCGCGCCGCACGTCCTTCAATGTCGCCGTGGACGCCATCCAGAGCCATCGCCGGACGGAGGAGACGCTCGAAACGTTGAAGGACCTCGCGCAGCAGAAATACGCGCCGGCGATGTACCTCTACGCAAAAATGCTTGAAGCGGGCGACGGCGTCCCGCGCGATCCGGAGACCGCGCTGCGGCTGATCGTGGAGGCGGCCGATCGAAATTACGCCGCCGCGATGTATGACACAGGGCGGAGGATGATGGAAGGCCGGCATCTTCCGGTGGATGCTGAAAAAGGTGTGGAACTGGTGCGCAACGCAGCGGTGCTCGGCCATCGGGGGGCTCAATTCTATCTCGGCGTCTCTTACGAAACCGGCGCCGTGGTTCCACAGAGCTTAGATCGCGCGCGGCAGTACTACCGGCTCTGCGCGCGGCTGGGCGAGCCCGAGTGCCAGACGAGACTGGCCCGCCTTCTGCTGAATCGCCCCGGCCGGCAGGAGCGCGACCTGATCGCGGCGATTGCCTGGCTCGAACTGGCAGCCGGGGCGAGCTTGGAGGCGCGCATGATACTCGAGCGCGAACGTTCTGCCCTGACGCCGCGGCAGCGCTCGTGGGCCGGCCATCTGAAGGAGCAATTGCTCGCGGCGCGCTGAGGCCGGACCTCGCTCCTACAATGAAGGTCTGTGTTTGGATTCGAGCTTCAGGCCGTCTGCCCGGATACCGGCGCCCGGGCAGGCATTCTGCACACGGCCCACGGCGATGTGGAAACGCCCGTGTTTATGCCGGTCGGCACGCAGGCGGCGGTGAAGGGCGTCCTCGCGCGCGACCTGATCCAGGATCTTGACGCGAAGATTGTTCTCGCCAACACGTATCACCTGTACCTGCGCCCCGGGCCCGAGACGGTTCGCCGCCTCGGGGGACTGCATTCATTTATGGCGTGGCCGCGAGCCATCCTCACCGACTCCGGCGGCTTTCAGGTCTTCAGTCTGGACAGCCTGCGCAAAGTGACCGACGGCGGGGTGCTGTTCCGCTCGCATCTCAACGGCGATCCACACCTTTTCACGCCGGAATCGACGATTGACGTGCAGCTCGCGCTCGGAAGCGACGTCATGATGCTGCTGGACGAATGCCTCGCCTACCCGGCGAGCCATGAAGCCGCGCGAGTCTCCACGGGGCGCACGCTCGCCTGGGCCCGGGCCGCGTACGCCCACTACCGCGAGCGCGGAGCCGACGGGCGGCGCGCCTGCTTTCCCATCGTGCAGGGCTCGATGTTTCCCGACCTGCGCCGGTACTGCGCGGAAGAACTGCGGAAGCTTGAAGCGGACGGCTACGCCATCGGCGGGCTTTCGGTGGGCGAGCCCAGCGCGCTCTCGCTGGAGATGGCCGGGGTGACCACACCGCTGCTTCCGGTGGATCGCCCGCGCTACGTCATGGGCGTAGGCATGCCGGAGGAACTGGCCGAGTACGTCGCCCTCGGCGTCGACATGATGGATTGCGTGCTGCCTTCCCGCAACGCGCGGAACGGATATCTGTTCACGCCGGCCGGACGCGTCATCATCAAGCAGAAGCAGTACAAAGACGATCCGCGGCCCGTTGAAGAGGGCTGTTCCTGTTACTGCTGCCGCAATTTTTCGCGCGCCTACTTGCGGCACCTGTTCCAGGCGGGTGAGATGACGTTCGCCACTCTGGCCACGCTGCACAACCTGAAACATTATCTGGACACGATGCGCGAAATGCGCCGGGCCATCCTCGAAGGCCGTTTCCCGGAATATCTGCGGGCGCGCCGCGCGGCGGCCCTAACTTCGTAGGATCGGAAACACGACCGAGCCTGCATCGGTCTGCTCGCAAGGATCGGGCGCGTAGCCCGGCCGCAGCGTGCGAATCATCGCGATTTCGTCGCAGCACGAAATTTTCGGGCAGCGGATGCAATCCTTCCAGACCTTCACCGGCAACAGGCCGCGGTCGGCCTCTTCGAATCCCGCTTTGCGGAAAAAGCCGGGAACCAGTGTGAACGCGAACACCGCGCCCACCCCCGCATCGGAGGCAGACTCGACCGCCGCCTCCACCAACTGCCTGCCGATCCCGCGCCCTTCGTAGTCCGGGTGCACCGCAAGCGAGCGCACCTCGGCTAGCCGGGCCCCATAGGAACACAGCGCCACGCAGCCCGCGATCCGGCCGTTTTCGCGCGCGACCCAAAAGTTGCCGAGCCCGGCCCGCAGTTCCGCTTCCGTGCGCGGCAGCATCACCCCCGCCGATGCGTAGCCGTTGATCAGGTCTAAAATGGCAGAGATATCCTGATCGGAGGCTTTGCAGACGGCCACCGCGGCGTCTGTGGCGGATGCATATGTATTCATCTATATGAATAGATATACCATGGCGGTGTCACTGTTATGTTGGCCGGCCGTTTGGAGCGCCCCCAGCGTCCTCGATTCCGCGGTCCGCTTCGCGCCGGGCGAGGGCTCGACCCGGTTCATCGCCCAGGGTTCGCGTTATCGGCTTGCGCTGGACCCGCGCGGCGCGCAACTGGAAATCCGGGGCGAAAAGGGCGGCTCCACGCGGATCGATACCCGCTTTGTGGGCGCGCACCTGGCGCAACTGGAAGCTACGGACCCGCTCGCGGCGCACGCCAACTTTATCCGGGGAAGCGATCCGGCCCGGTGGCGGAACCGTGTCCCGCTGTTCTCCCGCGTCCGCTACAAGGCTCTCTATCCCGGGATCGATCTCGTGTTTTACGGGACTGGCCCCCGCCTGGAGTACGATTTCGTGGTTGCGCCCGGCGCGGACCCCTCCCGCATCCGCATGCGTTTTCGCGGAGTGGATCGCCTGCGGCTCGCAAACGGGGATCTGATTCTCGATACTTCCGCCGGAGAGATTCGATGGAAACGCCCCGAGTTCTACCAGCAAGACGGAAACGAGAAAATCGCGGTGGAAGGCGGCTTCCTGCTGCGCGGCCGCGAAGTCGCGTTTCACATCGGCGCGTACGAGAAGCACAGGCGGCTGATTATCGACCCGGCGCTCAGTTACTCCTCCTATTTGGGCGGATCCGGCAGCGATGGCGTGCGCGCGATCGGCATCGACGGAGCCGGCAATATTTATATCGCGGGTGGAACCAGTTCTCCCAATTTGCGGACGTCCGGGTCGAGTTATCAATTCCGCTACGGCGGAGCGAGCCAGAACAACCTGGGCGACGCTTTCGTGGCCAAGATCACGGCCGCCGGATCGCTGGCCTACCTGACGTATCTGGGCGGAAGCGACGACGATTCCGCGCTGGCCATCGCAGTGGATTCCGGCGGCAATGCGTACGTCACAGGCATGACCATTTCCTCGAACTTCCCGGTCACGCAAGGCGCGTATCAAAAGTCGTTCAAGGGCCGCGGCGGGAATGACTACGGACGCGGCGGGGACGCGTTCGCGGCTAAGTTCAACCCCTCCGGCGGCTTGGTGTACTCGACATATCTGGGAGGCAGCCGCGATGACGGCGCCTCCGCGATCGCCATCGACGGCTCGGGAAATGCGTACATCGCGGGCGCGACTCTGTCCACGGATTTCCCCACAACCCCGGGAGCGTATCAGACCTCCTTGAAGGGTTTCGGCGGGCAGCCCGATATTTTCGTAGGCGGGCCGGATAACGTGATCCGCACCGGCGATGTATTCGTGGCGAAGTTGAACTCGTCGGGTTCGGCGCTGGTGTTCAGCACGCTCTTGGGCGGCTCGAAGGACGAAGCGCCGTCGTCCATCGCGCTGGACGGGGCGGGGAACGTGTACGTCGGAGGCGGCACTCTATCATCCGATTTTCCAACCACGGCCAACGCATACCAGCGCACGTTCAAAGGAGCGACGGCGAAATCCACGCAGAGCTTTTTCCTGTTGGGCGACGGCTTCATCTCCAAACTGGACCCTTCGGGGTCCTCTCTGTTGTACTCGACGCTGTTGGGCGGCAGCAGCGGAGACGCCGTGATGTCCATCGCGCTCGATTCCGCGGGCGGGCTTTACGCCGCGGGCATGACTTCCTCGGACGACTTTCCCGCCAGCGCGAACGCCTATCAGCGCTCCTATCGCGGGCCGGCGCTGGCGCAGATGCAGACGTTTATCGATGGCGATGGCTTCGTGGCGAAATTCGATTCCTCCGGGCGTTTGGCGTACTCGACATACCTGGGCGGTGAAAGCGATGACAGCGTCTGGGCGGTAGCGCCCGACCCTTCCGGTAATGCGATCGTCGCGGGCGGCACCAATTCCCGGACCTTCCCGGTTACTAGCGACGCTTTGCAGAAAACCTTCGGCGGAGGCGGGGGCCATTTCTATATGCAGACCGGAGATGCCTTCATCGCCAAGCTGGATACCGCCGGAGCCACGTTGCTCTACTCCAGTTATCTGGGAGGAAGCCGCGATGACGGCGCCGGCGGCATGGTTCTCGACTCGCAAGGCAATGCGTATCTGGCGGGGTTCAGCATCTCGAACGATTTTCCGGTGACTGCCGGTGCGGCGCAGCCCTCGCCCGGCGGCAGCGGCAACGACGATGCGATGGTGGCGAAGATCAGCGGGCTGTTTTCCCCGCCCGCGCTCACCCTGAATGGCATCAGCAATGCCGCCAGCTACAACGCGAGCGCGGTCTCGCCGGGCGAAATCGTCTTCGTTTCCGCCCCTGCGTCCGGCCCGCAAAACATCGTGACCGCGCAGGTGGATACCGCCACCAATAGCCTGAAGACGTCGCTGGCCGGAGTGCAGCTTCTGTTTGATGGCGTGCCCGCGCCCCTGGTCTACGTCGCGAGGGACCAGTTGAGCGGAATCGTGCCGTACCGCGTCGCAAGCCAGCAGACCTCCAAGGTTCAAATGCAGGCGAACGGTGTGGTGTCGAACGCCATCACGGTGAATGTAGCGCCTGCGGTGCCCGGCATCTTTTCGGCCGATTCCACCGGCAAGGGACCCGGAGCCATTTTGAATCAGGATGGATCTTATAATTCGCCTTCCAATCCGGCTGCGCCGAACGACATTATCGTGTTCTTCGGTACGGGCGAGGGCCAGACCGTTCCTCCCGGGCAGGATGGACTGCTCGCCACGACGGTTTTTCCCAAGCCGCAATTACCTGTCACGGTGAGCATTGGTGGCTTGCCCGCGGAGGTGGTTTATGCGGGCGCCGCGCCTTTGTATACCGCCGGGCTCTTGCAAATCAACGCGCGGGTCCCGGCCGGAGTGGCCTCCGGAAGCCAGCCGGTGGTTCTGCATATTGGTACGGCGGATAGCCAGGCCGGCCTGACCATCTCGATCAAGTGAACCTCAGCGAAATTTGACGCTGGCCGCGGAGGCGGCCGCACCGATTGCCGTGAAGCGGTCTAAACCAGGCGCCGGCGCGGCCTGCGGGGCTTTGGCGGGAATCGTCGCCGCGACGATCAGCCCGGCCGGCAGAGCTTCCTCGGATGGCGTGGCAGGAATATTGGCGAGCGCAATGGCCGGGATCGTGATCTGCCCGGATCCGGCATTGGCCGGGCAGACGGCGACCCCATAGGTTCCCGTCGCCCGGTCCATTCCGAAGGCCAGTATCAACGCCAACTCCTCTGGCGACCCATTCTCCCAGTGGACCTCGAGGTCGTGACTTCGGTCCACCACCTCGGGCGCAATTGAATGGACTGGCTGCCGCAGCGTAACCGCCGCGCGAAACGGTCCCACATCTTTGCCGCCTTGTCCGGAGAACTCGTATGGGCCTGCGGGTAAAGGCGCGAACCGTGTTTGTGTGATAAATGGCGGAAGACCCTCGCTGCCCAACCATCCGGCGTACGTTCCGGGGCGGGACGCCAGCTTCGCCAGCGTGCGAACCAGGCCTGCGGGGCTGCGGAGAAAAATCTCTCCGGCGTCCAGCCCGGCGCCGCCCCATTCCGCCAAGGCCGGGGGCAGCGAAAATCCCTGGGTGCGGCCGGCCGAGGCCGCGCAGGCGCCGATCGGCGGAAGCATCAGCAGCGGATGAATCGCGCGCGATTGTGCCGCCGCCGTGAACGATGCCAGGCCGGCGTCCAGCGCCAGAGGGCTCTGTGCGCCGGAAATCCGCGCCACCACATGCGCCAGAATCGCGAATCCGCCGCGCTGAACCTGGCTTTGCGCGGCCATCCAGTTGTGCGCATCCGAGCACGCGCCCGATGCGATGGCCAGCGTTACCGTGTTGCTCACGATCCGGCCGATCCGCGCCTGCACTGGCACATAACACCCTTCGGGAGCGTCAGCCGGCACCGGAAATCGGATCACATCCAGGCCCGGAGCATTCCCCCTGGTTCGCCGCACGTCTCGCGCCGCGATGCCGCCGACGAAGATCTGCACCGGATCGGTGACGCGCCCGAAGCCGGTTCCGAGAAGTGCCGCCGCTTGCCCGCGCCGGAGCGGGCCCGAGCCGCCGGTTTGCGCCGGTCCCCATCCCTCGCCATTGGCGCTATACAATCCCGGGCTCGCCTGCGCCACCGTGATCGGAAAAACCGCGCTGGTCTGCGCGCAATAAGAAATCGAGAGATTCGCGGGGCCCAGCGGCGCATCGGCGGGCAGGATCGCCTCCACGGATTCGGGACCAGCGGTAACGACCACAGCCCTGGACGATCCGGCGCGAACCGAGACTTGGGCTCGCGTGCCATCCGCGGGCCCGAGTCGCTGGCCGCGAATCAGGAACCTGGATCCGCGCGCAATCGCCGATCCGCTCAGCGGAGCCGGCATCCGGCTCGCGGAATTGAACACTCCTCCCGGATCGATCGCGGGCGGAGCCTGCTCGGGGCAGGCCCACAAGCCGAGCGCCCCGAACAGCCCGGCCAGCCAGCTAGGGAATCGCATAATAGGCTTGGCGCGCGCGCACCGACAGGCCGGCTCGCCGCGCCGTGACCTTGAGCCGCCGCAGTTCGCCGCGGTGGTCGCTTGGGGGCGTGAAGGCCAGAACGTACTGAGCCCGCAGCTCCTGCTCAATACTGTCGAAAATCGCGCTGAGGTTGCCGTGCAATTCAAAGCCGCGTCCGCCGGTCTCCTGGGCCAGGCGCTTCAGGTCTCTCGCATGCCCGGCGCTCAAACCGGCGCTCCCGGCAATCAGCTTGTAAAGGCGAGGCGTGGAGCGGATGACGTACACCAAAGTCTCCGCGCTCTGCGCCGCTTCAATGGCCTCGGTGAGACTGCGATTGCTGCCCCGGTCCCAGCCATCGGTGATCACGATCAGCGCCTTGCGGCCGCTGGGGCCTTTCATCCTGAGCCGGGACGCCGAATAGACCGCGTTCCACAACGCCGTGCCCCAGCATCCGCTGCGCCACCAGGCTGGAATCGTGCAGGACTCGCCGAACAGCTCCCCCGAGGACTGGCGTTTGTCGATGGACTCCGCGGCTTGCTGCAGTTCGGCCGCGGACCCCGTGAAGTCCTGCACGAGTTTCACTTGCGGCCCCACCGTCGCCAGAAACGCGCGATCGCCGGGGCCGAGGACACGCGAGAGAAACAGATCCACAATCTCGCGATTGCTCTCCCACTGGCCGGCCCCGCTGACGTCCACGATCACTCCCAGCGTGAGCCGGAGCGCGTCCTCCTGCCAGAGATACTTGAGCGGCTGTGGAGCGCCATTATCCAACACCACGAAATCCTCAGGCCGGAGCCCGCGCACGGGCGCGCCGTCCCGGTCCGTGACGACGCAGGGCACCCGCACCAGATCGACCTCTACGCGCAGATCGGGCGCATCGGCGGGCCATGCTGGCAACGCGCACAACCCGAAAAGGAGAACACCCCCCATTCCGCGGCGCATGGAGACTATGATATCCAGTGGAGCCACGAAGTTTACCATGAAACGCAGCACCGACCGCATTCTCACCACTCATGCGGGCCGCCTCGACGGGCCGCCCGAATACCGGCAACTCCAGCGCAGCATCCAATCCGGCGCGCCGATGGACATGAACACGGTGCTGCCCTGTGTGCGCCGTGGAATCGTGGATGTCCTCCACCGCCAGGCGGAGGCGGGCATCGATATCGTCAGCGATGGCGAACTGGGAAAAATCAGTTTCGGCGGCATCGGCTATTACGGCCGCCGGCTGAGCGGTCTCTCCACCCGCAAGCTCAAGCCCGGCGAAGCTCCCTACATGGCGCTGGCCACCGGAGAGCGCTTGGAATTCGCGGAATTTTATAACGAGCTGCCGTTTTTGCCCGCCCCGCCCGAGCGCGCCATCTGCTCCGGACCGGTCCAGTATATCGGCGCCGAAGAAGTGCAGCGCGATCTCGACTTCTTCCGCGCCGCCATCGCCGAGGCCAACATCCAAGCCGAAGAAATGTTCCTGTGCGTGCTTGCGCCAGGCTGGCTCGAGCACTTTTTCTACAACGAGCATTACGAAAAGGAAGAGGATTACATCTTCGCGCTGGCCGAAGCGATTGGCCATGAGTACAAGGCCATCGTGGACGCCGGATTCATTTTGCAGATCGACGATCCCGCCCTGCCGGATACCTACGACATGATCGTGCCGAATCCCACCATCGAGGAGTACCGCAAGTTCGCCGAGGTGCGGATCGAGGCGCTGAATCGCGCGCTCGCCGGGCTGCCGGAGGATCGCGTGCGTTATCACATCTGCTGGGGAAGCTGGCACGGACCCCACACGCACGATCTGCCGTTGAAGCACGTGGTCGATCTGCTGCTGAGGGTCAAAGCCGGCGCTTACTCGGTCGAGGCCGCGAACCCCCGCCACGAGCACGAATGGAAGCTCTGGCGCGAAGTGAAGCTGCCCGACGGCAAGATCCTGATCCCCGGCGTGGTGAGCCACGCCACCAACGTGGTCGAGCATCCCGAGGTGGTCGCGGACCGCATCCTCCGCTTCGCGGGCATCGTCGGGCGCGAGAACGTCATCGCCGGCACGGATTGCGGCATGGGCCTGCGCGTCCATCCACAGATCGCCTGGGCCAAGCTAAAAGCGCTGGCCGATGGCGCCAGACTCGCCAGCAATGAGCTGTGGGGCCGCAAGACCGCGGTCGCCTAAACGCTACCGGTTGACAATCTCGATGTAATCCAGCGCGGCCACTTCGCCGCCCTGCGGAATCCCCTGGATACGGATGCGATCGCCCGGGCGGAGCGCGACTCCTGTCATGGTCCGCCGCATCGAAGAAGAGCTGTCTACCTTCGCCGTCGGCAGATGGTCCGCAGCGGTCCATTCATCGATGACCTGCGTTCCGATCAGGACGCGGTACCGCGCCTCTCCGTTGTTCTGGTCGAAGTACTGGACGCGAATCGTGAACCGGCCCGGCGCGCCTTCATAGCGGAAGGCCGCGGAACATTCCGCCGCCGCGCACTCGACGGCTTTGCCGCCCGAAGCGCCCTCCCACGGCGTCACCTCGGCCGCGCGATAGCCCTGCAACTCGGCCGCTTCGGCCTCCATGCGGCCGGGATAAAGGCCCACGCGGCCCTTTTCATCCGCGATGCCGCTCTCGCGAAAGAACCAGTTCGAGACGGCGTCGCGCCACACCTGCGCCTGGCCGGCCTGATATTCGAGCTGGGCCAGCACTTCGTTGTACCGCCGTTCGTCGATCAACCGCTTGAGCGACCGCCATTGCCCGGCGTACTGCTCCACCGTAGCCGCGCCCTCGTAATGAGAATCGTAGAGATACTGGATCACCGTCTTGCCGGAGTGCAGCTTGTACGTGTACGGAACGTGGTGCAGGAACAGCAGCAGATCGTCCGGGCAGGTTTCGAGCGACTCATACATGCGCGCCACTTCGGGCGAATATTGCCCGAGGTAGCCCGTGCCGGTCGCTACCGTGCGGTCCATGCCCACGCCTTTCGCGTCGGCGCGATGCCACTGGCCCCATCCGTTGCGCTCCGACGATTCCACGTCCACTCCGTAATGATTCCCCGTGATCGCGGTCAGAGTTTGCAGGCCCAGAGGGCCTGTGTAGTTCTCATACGTCCGCCAGGAGCTCAGCAGGATACGCGTCACCGTCTTGAGCACTTTGGGGTTTGCGCCGAACGTCAGACGGGTCCACTCCTCCGCGATCTGCCGCGATGACAAATCCGGATTCCAGGCCAGCCGCCCGAACGCGTACAGGTTGGCCTGTGAAAGATGGTTGCCGAACCAGTTGTCGCCGCGGCCCGCGTTCGAAACCCCAATGAATCCGCCTTTCGCCAGCGACTTCACGGGCGAGGGCCGCCCTCCCACGCGCATATCGAAATCCAGCGTCTCTTTCCACATCGGAGCCAGAAATACGGTATGCCGCGCCTGCCCCGTGTACTCCTGCGTGATTTGCAGCTCGATCGCCTCGTTGGTTTGTTTAAGCGCGCCGAACAGGGGGGAGGCCGGTTCGCGAACCTGGAAGTCGATCGGTCCGTTCTTGACCTGGATCACGACGTTCGAATCGAACTTGCCGTCCAGATCGCGGAAATTGTCGAGCGCCGCCCGCGCACGGTCGTTCTTGGGGTTCTGCCAGTCCAGGTGATGGTCGTAGACGAAGCCCCGGTAAAAGATCAGGCCGCCGTGCGGCCTCAAAGCCCGCGCGATCACGTTGGCGGCGTCGGCGTGCGTGCGTCCATACGCCGAGGGGCCTACCCGGCCCTCGGAATCGGCCTTCAAGACGACGCCGCCCAGATCGGGAACCGCCCGATAAATCTCATCGATCTTCGATCTCCACCAGGCCGCCACGGCCGGGTCCAGCGGGTCGAATGTTTTGAGGCCCCCAATGCTCTGCGGGCTTCCGAAATCCACCGACAGGACCGTGCGCACGCCCCAGGGGCGCAGCGCTGCGGCGATCCGCGCGATCTCCGGCAGAAAATCCGAAGCCAGAATCCGCGGGTTCGCGTTGACGTTGTTGATCGAGCATCCATTGATCCCCAGCGATGCGAGCAGCCGCCCGTACTCGCTCACAAGGGTCAAATCGGCGCGCGCGTGGCCGTTTTCCCAGAAAATCGAGCGCCCGCCGTAGCCGCGCTCGATGGTGCCGTCGAGGTTGTCCCAGTGATTCACCCAGCGAACGGCCACGTGGGGCGACTCCTGCACGTTCCAACCAGCGAGCTTCCCGCCCATCGCGATCCTCCGCAACAGGGCGAAGACTCCGTAGAGCACCCCGCGGCCGCTGCCGCCGGTGATGACGATCGACGCGCCGCCGCTGCGGATCGTAAATGCGTCCGCGGCCAGATCGCCGCCGGTCGCCAGCACGATTGCGGCTTCGGAACGAGGCTCGATGCGCAGCGCGCGCCCGGTCATGCCCTGCACGCCGCGCATCAATTCTTCGCGGGCGCTGGCGACCACCGGCGATTCGGCGGCCCTCGTGACGATGGCAGGGGGAAGCGCCGGGACTGATGCCAGCCGTTCATAGCGCAGCCAGGCATCGTGGCCCGATTCGGCTCGTGCCGCCGCCCCCAGCGCCACGAGCGCGCACACCCGAGGAAGGGACGCCCGACGCATGCTAGCCTCCATCCATGGCGATGCACCGGTGGGCCAGAGAACTCGAAGCCCCGGAGGCGAGCCGCATAGCCGCGCCTGCCGGTTCTTCCAGCGTGCCGCAGCGGCCTCTGGGCGTGCGTATCAGAATTTCGCGGCCTCGCGGAGTGCCCATCCGCAGCGCGCGCGCCGCCGGCAAAACGCCCGGCGCGATCGCGTTTACGCAGAGGAAAGCCGACGGCCGGAACGCAACTCCGGCCGCCTTCCCCGGAATCTCCGCTTTGCCCCGCGCCCGCAGCCGGGCCTCTTGCGGAACGGTGACAGGGGTGGCGCGCACATCGCAGATCCGCACAGAATTACATGCTACCCCAGCCGGCGTTCTGGCTCGGAAATGTTCCGCGCTTTAATCAAAAGAAGCAGGACTCGGAACCGCTCCATCCGGGTCCCGCTGCCCGCGACCTTTAAAATCAAAAGGGCGTTTCCCTTGGAGGGTCCCTTGATGAATCAGTGGCGGCGTGTCGCCGCCGGGCTGCTTCTCTTCGGCATTTCGTTCGGTTACGTGGAGGCTGCGGTGGTGGTGTATTTGCGAACCATCTACGATCCCATCCGCCGTCAGATCGACCCCGCCCGCCCTTCCGGCGATCTGTTTCCGTTGATCACGCCGGAGCAGATCAGGACCGCCGCCCCCGGCATCTCCCGACTGCTCGTCGTCGAGGTGTTTCGCGAAGCCGCCACCATCGTCATGCTCGCCGCCGTCGCGCTGGTGATCGCGGGGGGCTTGAAGTTTTGGCTGCCAGCGTTCGCCGTGGCCTTCGGCGCCTGGGATCTGTTTTTCTATGTCTTCTTGAAGATCCTGATCGATTGGCCTGCATCGGTCTACACTTGGGACATTTTGTTCCTGATTCCGGTACCGTGGGCCGCACCGGTGCTGGCTCCCTCAGTCGTGTCGCTCACCATCATGGCCGCCGGTCTGGCAGCGCTCCGGCGTCCGGTCTGCATGCGGGCCGCCCATTGGATTCTGGTTTTTGGAGGATGCGGCTTGATCCTGTTTTCGTTTATGCAGGATTTCCCGAACATCCTGGCGGGCGGGTTCCCCCGCCCGTTCGACTGGCCGGTATTTATCGCCGGCGAACTCGCCGGAGCGGCTGGATTTCTGCATGCACTTAGAACCTCAACCCTAGGGAAGTCCTAGAGTTATCTGCTGCGCTCCTCAGGTCCGA
>Ga0070740_10003545_pt1 | contig 16424 bp, 10 predicted proteins | sample Coa_R2_FD_67286 | JGI IMG/M metagenome (GOLD analysis project Ga0070740, IMG submission 67286) | Surface soil microbial communities from Centralia Pennsylvania, which are recovering from an underground coalmine fire - Coalmine... | ecosystem: Environmental > Terrestrial > Soil > Unclassified ... | reverse complement strand
TATCTCCTTGATCCCGTTTCGCGTAGCTTTGTCGATCAACGCTCTGTACAGGAGCAAGCCGATCCCCCGGCCCTGATACTCCGGGAGACGCCGATGTAGGCGATGGTGATCTCTCCGCCGAATGGCAGCGCTTCATACGCGAAGAGAAAGGCGACGATCTCATCGTCGAGCGTCGCGGCGAAGCAGTAGCCGGCCTTGAGATAGATCGCGAAGTCCGCCCGGCGCGAGACCAGATGCTATTCCTTGTCTGCATCAGACATGCTATCCCACGTCACGCCGAGATATTGGCGCTGGGTCAACTCGTCCACCCGGCGCACCCCGTCGTAATCCTCGTCTGCAAGTTCCCTGACTACAATGTCGCGCATGTCGGGATCATAGCATAGGGGCCCACTGTGCCGCCCCATCGTCACCTCCCGTCCTCGCGATCGTCACCGCGTCGTGTCAGCGCTCAGGTGAGCCCAGCCGTCTTGGACATCGACGCCGCGATGCGCAGTAGATCGCCCTTGCTTAGCGTAGCGCTGGAGAGGGCGAGATAGGTCCCCTCTTGGTCCCACCACAGGATGAGACCGCCGTATTGTGCTCCAACGTCGAGAAGGTTAGCCGCGCGGCCATTCGGCAGCGTCGGTCCACCATACTTGCGGGGATCGGCATCCAGACAGCACCCGATCGGCCCTTCTTCGATGCTCAGGTGCTTCCCGTGGGCCTCGTAGTCGATCGCGATGTGTTGCTTGCCATCCACGGTCGCCTGCATGTATCTCAAGCCATAGGGCACCCATGTGGGCACAAAGACCGGGAACGGGACCTGCCGGCGAATCGCAGCCAACGGCTTGGCGGTGGCCGGAGCGACCGGCTGCGGTGCGGTAGGTGCCCGGCGCGTGTGCGGTGGCGGCGTAAAGGTGAACAGGGAGGCCGCCAGGGGCACGTTGTAGCGGAGCTGGGTCACGGTGATCCGCTCAAAGAACTTGTCCCGTGGGCGAGCTAGCCGATACATCACGCTATAGCGCACGAGCTTGAGCAAGAAGAAGGTCTGTTGGTCCACCCACATCAACCGCCGGCCCATGGCCTCAGGGGCGGAGGCCGAGGTCCAGCCACAAGGTTTATCGCCGAAGTCGATCACATAGGCCGCATGGCCGGCTACGCTGTCTCGACCCGCCAGGACCGGCGCACTGACCAGCACCCCCTTTGGCCTGTCGCAGGCCGCGACGTATTTCAAGAAAGCGCGCAGGTTGCGGGCGGCGCTGTCGGGGACAGGAGATTCCAGGGCGCCGGTCTCGAACCAGAGGGGCGGTCCGCCCGGAAACATATCCTGCACGGAGGCGACGGACCGCACCGTCGCGGTGTGGCGCACGGCATCATAGCCCCACCAGGTGTGGCCGTTGCGCACGGACACGTTCGGACTCGGCAAGAAGGCGCTCACCAGTGCGGGCTGGGCGGGCGGCGTGAGGTACGAGCGCTCGATGCGCCAGCGCATGGGGGAGGCATACCACAGCCGCGTCAGGATGCGCACCGGGGTCGTGTCCATACGCAGGCCGGCATACCCATTGTCCAGCCAGACCTCCTGCGTGGCCGTCAACATGAAGCTGCGCACGCGGCCGGACGGCGCTGAGCCAGGCCGGACCGGCGCCCGATGCGTGATTGGCTGGCCGCTCACCCGTGTGGCACCGGCCATGCTCCGGCTGATAGTGGCAGACATCCGGGCGCGGTGGACAAAGTACCCGCCGGTCGGTGCAGGATCCCGCCGATGACGGCTCATCGCCAGCATCACCTGATTCAGGTTACTGTGGATAGGGATCGCCCGAGGCGAACCGCTAGCTGCTCGTCCCGCCCGGACACCCGTCGATGTGAACAGAACGAGACCAGCCATGAAGATGGTCGGCACAAAGTAACGTGGCAGACGAGCCATGGTCCCTCCTCCTTGTTGTTCGTGACAGAGACCCGGATGGACACGGGTCAGCGACAGCGTTGAGGAGCGTGATCCGCCCATGAGCGGATGGTCGTGTGGCCCAGCTCCGATAGTTAGTTCCAGGTCATCTACCCCCTTGTCCGCGCTGAGACATGCCCATCTTATAGAACGTTTGCTGACCTATCAGCGATACACGACACCGCACATCAACGCGGGAACGGTGTCAAACAAGCAACTGCCTGACGAGGTGCTCCGGCTATACTGGTGGTGAGGGAAACCCATGGTCAGCGAACGCATCTCCGAACGGCTCAAGCGCCTGCCGTCCAAGCCCGGCTGCTACATCATGAAGGACAAGGACGGCAATGTGCTCTACGTGGGCAAGGCCGCGTCGCTACGCAACCGCGTGCCCAGCTACTTTCGGGCCGCGCAGGATCTCTCGCCCAAGATTCGCCACATGGTCGAGCAAATTGACGACTTCGAGTACTTGACCGTCGGCAGCGAGGTCGAGGCCCTGATCACCGAGAACCAGTTGGTCAAGACTTACAAGCCCAAATACAACACGTTGCTGCGCGACGACAAGACCTTCCCGTACATCGTCATCACCGACGAGCCGTTCCCGCGGGTGCTCAGGACGCGGCGCGTGGAGAAGGGACGCGGGCGCTACTTCGGCCCATATGCCGATTCCGGCGCCCTCAACGAGACGCTGAAGCTGCTCAAGAGGCTGTTCCCGTATCGCTCCTGCGCCCTCAACATCGTGCCCGATAAGCTGCCCAGAGGGCGGCACGTGCCGTCACCCGAGTCGCGCGGCGCCGGACAGGCCGTGCTGCCGTCGCCGTCCGCCGCCAATAACTACCTGGCGCCGCCGGAGGTCAACGGGCACGCCGCGGAGACCCATCCCAGCGCCAACGACCGCGCCTGCCTGGACTACTACATCCACCGCTGCGTGGGACCCTGCATCGGCGCGGCCTCGCAGGAGGAGTACGCCCGGGTCATCGCCCAGGTCGTCAACTTCCTGGAAGGGAAGCACGACCAGGTGCTGGCCGAGCTCGAAGAACAGATGAACGCGGCGGCCGAGGACCTCAACTTCGAGCGCGCCCGCCTGCTGCGCGACCAGATGCGCGCCATCCAGCGCGTGGCGGCGCGGCAGCGCGTGGAGGTGCCGGGGGGAGGCGACCAGGACGTGCTGGGCTTCGCGCGCGCGGACGGCACCATGCTGGTGCAGTTGCTGGCCATTCGCAACGGGCGCCTCACCGGCCGCGACGCTTTCACCATGGAGAACGTGTCGGAGACCGGGGACGGCGAGGTCCTGGCGGCCTTCCTGCAACAGTACTACGAAAACGCGGCCATCGTCCCGCCCGAGATCATGCTGCCGGTCGACGTGCCAGACCACGACGTGCTGGAGAACTGGCTCTCCGACCAGCGCGGCCGGCGCGCCCACCTGGAAGTACCGCAACGCGGAGACAAGCGCCGCCTGGTGGAGATGGCGGGCGATAACGCACGCGAGGCGCTGGAGCAGGAGCGGATCAAGTGGCTGACCGACTCGCAGAAGACGGCGGCCGCGCTCACCGAACTCAGGGAAGCCCTGGACCTGCCGACGCTGCCGGTACGCCTGGAGTGCTTCGACATCTCGACCATCCAGGGCACGTCCACGGTCGCCTCGATGGTCGTCTTCGAGAATGGCAAGCCGCGCACGGACGCCTACCGTCGCTTCCGCATCAAGACGGTCGAGGGAACCGACGACTTCGCCTCGATGCGCGAGGTGATGACCCGCCGCCTCAAGCGCTCCGGGCGTGCCACCACGGCGACGGATGGTGCAGAGGACGCGGCACCGGGTGCCGAGCAACCCAACGAGGACGACTGGACCAGGCGCCCCGACCTGATGATCATCGACGGCGGCAAAGGCCAGCTTGGCGCGGCGCTGGATGCGTTGCACGAGCTGGGCATCGAGGACCAGCCCATCGCCGCGCTGGCCAAGCAAAATGAAGAGCTGTTCCTGCCGGGACGGCCCAACCCGGTAGTGCTGCCGCGCGATTCGCAGGCGCTGTTCCTGGTCCAGCGTCTGCGGGACGAGGCCCATCGCTTCGCGGTGACCTATCACCGCAACGTGCGCGGCAAACGCGCCATCGTCTCGGGCCTCGACGAGATTCGTGGCATCGGCGCGGCGCGCAAGAAAGCCCTCCTGCGGCGCTTTGGCTCCGTATCCGAGCTGCGCAGGGCCTCGATGGAGGATATCGCCTCGGTGCCGGGCATCGGCGACAAGCTGGCGGCCAGCATCAAGAGCCAGCTCGGCGGCGCTTGACACATCTTCGCCGGCCTCCCTATAATGCAGGCACCGAGGGCGCTTGGCTCACAGCCACCGGCCTCTAGAATTGCAGGCATTGAGAGCGCTTGGCTCACAGCCGCCGGCCTCCCTATAATGCAAGTATCCAGGGCGATTGGCTCAGTTGGTTAGAGCGCCGCGTTGACATCGCGGAGGTCAGTGGTTCGATTCCACTATCGCCCACACGTGGCCGTGCGGCCACGCCGAGTCTAGTCGATCCGGACACGCCGGCGGCGAGTCGTGGTGTTGCAGAGAGACGGGTCACCGGCTGAAAGCCCGTTCAGCGGCGGCCGCGCGGTACCACCGGATCGTCCTGCACGCGAACCACCGGCACCATTGGCCGGCGCAAAGCGTGCACGCGGGCACGCGTTACCGGCCCTGATGAGTGACGGCATCGCCTCTGGCCGTGCCGTAACGTGGGTGGAACCACGGGAGTCGCCTCTCGTCCCAGGTGGGGACGGGAGGCTTTTTTGCTTGGAAATACACCGGACCGGCGACTGAAGTCGCCTGGCAGGTACGGCCGGCTAAAGCCGAGACCCGCAAGCGGGTACCCCGGCATTTTAGGGCCCGTGCTCTGCCATGACACTTTAGTATCAGGCTTCGCACAACTCGAAAGGAGCTGCACACAATGCCGACGGCAAGACGGGGTGAGCGCCATTTACCGTGGGATGCCTGCAGCAACATACGCGATGTAGGCGGCTATCGGCTGGCCGGCGGCGCCACCACCCGCTGGGGCGCCGTGGTGCGCGCCGACAACCTGTGCCGCCTCACGCCGAAAGGCCAGGCCGCCCTCGTGTCCTACGGCGTGCGCACCATCATCGACCTGCGCACCTCGGCCGAGCTCGCCGACGCGCCGCATCCCTTTGCCGGCGTATCAGAGCTGCAAGAGACGCCCACCTATCTGCACATGCCGCTGTACGGCGACGACGAGCTGAGCGAGGCCGAGATCGACCTGATCGATTCGATGCCCGACCTGTACCGGCTGATCCTGGCGCGCGCCCAGCATCGGGTCGGCGCCGTGGTGCGGGCCGTGGCCGAGGCGCGCGACGGTGGGGTGCTCGTCCACTGCTGGCTGGGCAAGGATCGCACCGGCGTCGTGGTCGCCCTCCTGCTGGCCCTGGCCGGCGCAGACGAGGAGACCATCATCCAGGACTACGCCCTGAGCGATACTCATTTGAGCGTGGCCTACGAGCGCATCATGGCCAGTATCCCGGCCGACTCCCCCGAGCGCTTGCGCGTGGCCGCCCAGCTTACGTCACACCCGCAGACCATGCGCGACACGCTGGCGTTCCTGTCCACCACCTACGGCGGCGCCGAGGGCTATCTGCGCGATGCCGGCGTCGAGCCCGCCCATATCACCGCTATCGCCGACCGGCTGCGCGCCCGATGAATTATGTCAACAGGAGACCAGGACAATGCTTGAGAACTACGAGAATACGCCGCTCTATGCGATGCGCCACAGCGCGGCCCACGTGATGGCCGAGGCCGTGCTGAAGCTCTTCCCCGAAGGCAAGCTGGGCATTGGCCCGCCCATCGAGAGCGGCTTCTACTACGATTTCGACCTGCCACGCCCGCTCACGCCCGACGACCTCGGCGCCATCGATCACCTGATGCGCGAGCGGATCAAGACGGCCAGCCCGTTCGAGTACCGCGTGGTTAGCGCCGGCGAGGCGCGAGAGATGTTCAGGGACCAGCCGTACAAGCTGGAGTTGATCGACGCCCTGGAGGAACGCGGCGAGACGATCAGCCTGTACCATCACGGCGATTTCACCGACCTCTGCCGCGGCCCGCACGTCAAAGATACGAGCGAGATCGGCGCCTTCAGGCTGATGTCGGTGGCCGGGGCCTACTGGCGCGGCGACGAGAAGAATCCCATGCTGCAGCGCATCTACGGCGCCGCCTTCCCCACGAAGGAAGAGCTTGACGCGTACCTTGAGCACCTGGAGGAGGCCCGGCGCCGCGACCACCGCCGCCTCGGCAAGGACCTGGGGCTCTTTGTCTTCAGCGACGACATCGGACCGGGCATCCCGCTCTTCCTGCCCAGGGGCGAGACCGTGCGGCACCTGATGGAGGAGTTCGTGCGCGAGACGCAGACGCGCCACGGCTACCAGCACGTCTGGACCGGGCACCTGGTGCGGGAGGACCTCTATCGGCGCTCGGGGCACCTGCAGCACTACGGCCACGTCATGTTCCCGCCCATGGTCGACGAGGAGGTGCGCATGCGCCTCAAGCCCATGAATTGCCCGTCTCATATGACGCTCTACAAGGCCGAATTGCACAGTTATCGGGATTTGCCGCTGCGCTACGCGGAGTTCGCCACGCTCTACCGCTACGAGAAGTCCGGCGAGTTGAACGGTCTGACGAGGGTACGCGCCCTGACGCAGGATGACTGCCACATCTTCTGCACGCCCGAGCAGATCGAGGAGGAGTTCGGACGTGCCCTGGACCTGATTACCGAGGTGCTGGATACCTACGGGTTCACGGACTACACGGTCGATCTCTCGCTGCCCGACCTGTCCGATCCCGAGAAGTACGCCGCCGAGCCCGAGAAGTGGGCCATGGCCGAGCAGGCGCTGCGCCAGGCCATGGATGCCAAGGGTATGCGCTACACGCCCGTGGTCGGCGAGGCCGCCTTCTATGGACCCAAGGCCGACTTCCAGGCGCGCGACGTGCTCGGTCGGCGGTGGCAGCTCTCCACCATTCAGGTCGACTTCATTCAGCCGGCGCGCCTGGGTTTGGAGTACATTGGCGAAGACGGCGAGCGCCACGTACCGGTGGTGTTGCACCGCGCCGTCACGGGCTCGACCGAGCGCTTCATGGGCGTGCTCATCGAGCACTTCGCCGGCGCTTTCCCCGTCTGGTTGGCCCCGGTGCAGGCCGTGGTGCTGCCCATCGCCGACCGCCACGCCGACTACGCGCGCCGTGTCTGCCGGGTGCTGAGCGAAGCCGGCCTGCGCGTGGAGGTCGACGACCGCCGCGAGAAGCTCCAGGCCAAGATCCGCGACGCCCAACTGCTGAAGACGCCATATATGCTGGTGGTGGGCGACGCCGAGGCGGCGGGTGAAACCGCGGCCGTGCGCCTGCGCAGCGGCGAGAACCTGGGGGCGCTCCCCCTGTACGAGGTGAAGAACCGCCTGCTGGAGCGCGTGGCCACCAAGAGCCTCGGCCTCTAATCCGCCTCCCACCAAGTTACGGCGGCGACGATGCGCGCATCGTCGCCGCCGTAACACTTTGTTTACACTCTTTTTACCGAAATGGGGGTTAATAGCCCCATGTACATCGCCTATCTCTGAGAGGACGACTGTGCGACAGCCGCTAACCGGGATCGGTAAGTAAAGGATGGCACTAATGCCTGGAAGGTTCCCCCACACCCTCGCCTCGGGCCTGGTTTTGGCCGGGCTCTTGATCGTCCCCAACGCCGTTCAAGCCCATGGCCGTGGCGGCCAGGGGCCATTCGGACACCACCAGCAGCGGTCCGTCCACCGCGTGGTGCGCCACGTACGCTCGCTCACGGGACGGATCGTCTCGATCAGCGCCGCGGCCGCGCCGGCCACCCTCAGCCTCAGAACAGGTCGCGGCGCCATGGTCACCGTCAACATCTCCGTCACCACCAGATTCCTGCGCCACTACGGCGGCGCCTCGGCACTCACGGAGCTGATGGTCGGAGATCGCCTCACGGTGTGGGGCACCTTTGAAGCCGGCGCCGGCAGTGTGTTCGACGCCGCTCGCATTCAGGACCTGAGCCTTCAGCGCTCCCTGGTGCGCGTGGAGGGTCGCGTGGCCAGCATCAGCGCCACCGGCGGCCTCCTGCGCTTCCGCGGCCCCGGCCTGTTCCGGCACAGCCGCGTCGTGGCCTTCACCTACGCGCCGGCGGTCATCGTGATGTCGGGCCCGGCAACGACCACCGTCGCGGCGATCCAGCCCGGCGTGCACGTTGTGATGTTGGGACTGTACAACCGACAGGCACGCCTGCTGCGCGTGCTGCGCGTCCGCATCCTGCAAGCGCGGCCCGTGCCGCGGCCAACGTCGACGCCGGTCGCCGCCACCGCGACCGCGACGGCCAGCATTACCCCGCCCGCAACGCTGACGCCAACGGCTACCGCGACCTTGACGCCGACGGCGACGCTGACCGCAACGGCCACCATCACTCCTACCGACACGGCAACGATTACGGCCACGCCGACCATGACCGCCACGGTCGCCCCCACGGCCACCTACACCGGCACCGTATCGGCACCATAGACACCGCGGGCACATCGTTCGCGGAGGGGGCGAGTCCGGCGCCGGACTCGCCCCCTCCGCTGTTGGTCAGCCTACGCCGATCGTGAAGTCATCGGCAACATCGTCCTCGAACGCGGGATCGACGTCGGGCAGCTCGTCGTCATAGGGATCGCCGGCCGCTGCGACAGGCTGCACGGCGTCGTAGCCGAGGAAAGCGCGCAGGCGCTCCAGCATCTCGGGCGAGCAACAAACGGTGTCGTCCGGCACGCTGATCGGCACGCGACGACCTCCTTCGGTGGTGAGCAACTCGAAGTGATCGGTGCCGGGAAACTGGCGTAACAGCAGGTAGGTCTCTTTGATGCGGCCGAGATCGCTCTCGTCGTCGCCGCTGCGGGCGACGAAGACGGTCACCCGCTCGGCTCCGGTGCTCACCTTGGCTTCGATGGGCGAGACCTGATCGATGATGAGCTGCAGGCGATCGTTGCGCATGTCAACCGTGCCGTCGAACATCAGGATCGCGTCATCCTGCCAGAGCTCCCGGAACAGTGAGTAGACGCGCGGGAAAGCGACGGCCTCGATCTTGCCGTCCAGGTCCACCAGTTCGAGCGCCAGCATCGTCTCATTCTTGCGCGTCATCAGGCTGCGCATGGCCGCGATCTGGGCGACCACCCGGGCCTTCTTGCCGGTGCGCTCCGGACCAAGCGTGCTGATGGGCACGAATCCCAGATAGCGCGCCTGATTCTGGAAAGCGGCCAGCGGATGCTCCGAGACGTAGAGGCCCAGCATCTCCTTCTCCCAGGCCAGTATCTCTTTGCGCGGCACGTCCGGCACCGACACCAGCAGCAGCGGCGGTACGGCGAGCGCTTCGGCGTCGGCCACGCCGTCGAACAGCGACACCTGTCCGGCCTCCGCCGCACGCTCAGCCCGCTGCGCGTGGCTGACGATGCGGTCGAGATTGCCCAGCAGCACGACGCGGTCGCCCAGGCAATCGAGCGCTCCCGCTTTGATCAGGCTCTCCAGGGCGCGCTTATTCAGCGACTTCCAGTCGATACGCCTGGTGAAATCGTCCAGCGACTTGAATGGTCCGCCCTGCTCGCGCGCCTCGACAATCGAGCGGATGGCACCACTGCCGACGTTCCTGATGGCCTGCAAGGCATAGCGAATGCCGTTGCCCTCCACCGCGAAATCCATCTCGCTGTGGTTCACGTCGGGGGGCAGGATCTGTATGCCCAACCGCCGGCACTCGGCCAGCACCACGGACATGCGGTCGGGCACGCCGGTCTCGATGGAGAGGCAGGCCGCCATGTACTGTACGGTGTACTTGGCCTTCAGATAGGCCGTCTGGCAGGCCAGTTGCGCGTAGGCCGCCGCGTGGCTGTTATGTGAGATGACTTCATTCGCAACGAAGTTGAGCGGTCCATCGGGTGCCATCTCGATATCATAGGTCTGGCCCATGCCGCACGGCTCGATGGCGACGACCGGGTCGCCATTCTCGGCATGCCGGAGGGCCAGATGGTGCTCGACGGCGAACCGGAAATCCTCGGGGGTAACGACAACGTACGGCAAGTCTCCGTACTTGGCCGCGAAGTATTCAGGCCGGCGATCCATGCCGTCCATCTCCCAGTAGATGCCCGAGAAGTAGAAATCGCAGATGCGCCCGTTGGGCAAGGTCTTATGCATCTCGAAGTCGATGCCCTGAGCGAGGAGCCACTCGCACATGTCACGCTCGGGCTGGCTTGCGCACCACATGCCGTTCGAAGCGATCGAGCAGCGCCCGAAGCCCGGCCCCGTATCATATGCAGCGCGGACACTAGCCAGAGACGCCTTGACGATGTTTGCCCTCCAAACCGGATCGTTGGTATAGAGCCACTTTATCTTCTCCTGGGCTGCGGCCAACCAATTGCGCGCCAGGTGGGGATAGAGCTCGTGCATGCGCTTCATGTGCGCGACCTTGTCCTCGTACGGACGTGATGCCTGATAGGCAACCATGCGATCTCGCGCCTTGATGCGCTGTACTTCGGATCGGTTGAGCCGGATCATGCTGGCGCGCCGGGCCTCTCGCATGGCCTCGGTCAGGCGCCGGGGCACGGTAATCAATTCTGTGCCGGGGACCAGAGCCTCGACCGGCTTGTACCCGTCTGTCGTCAACAGACGGTGCTCAGGCGTGGCGACGATGACCTTGCCGCTCCTGGTCACCACCCTCACCAGCGCCTTGCGGCCCGCCTTGACGATGCGTTGCACTTTATGTGGCCGGATCGTCCCATCCGGCCACATCGACATGATATACTCGGGTGGATTGCGGTAGGCGGCCGAAATGTGTATCCGCGATCCATCGGGCAGCTTGATATAGGTCTTTGCGGATAAACACTTGTTAAAGCCGTATCCCGCGAAGGTCTCGATCAACGGCCATAACTGTTGCGCCAATTCCACGGAATAGGCGGGCTTGGGCACCTGCTGCGCTATCGGCTCGCCGTTCTCATCCAGTTGGTACTGCCATTGCGTGGTCTTGGCAAAACCTTCCTCGAAAGCCGCCTGCTGCTTCTTCATCTCCTCGGCCAGCTTCTTGCCCATGGCCTTGCGCAGCTTGTCGACGTCGCCCCACGTCATGCCCGCGAATTGCAGGCCGATCTTCAAGACTTGATCCTGGTACACGATGACGCCATAGGTCTCTTTGAGGATCGGTTCAAGGTCGGGATGCAGGTAGGTGACCGGCTCCAAACCGTTCTTGCGCCGATTGTACTCGTCGATGAAGTTCATCGGTCCCGGACGATACAGGGCAACGGCGGCCACGATATCCAGGAAGCGGTCGGGTTTCATGTCGCGCAGCACCTTGCGCATGCCGCCGCTCTCAAGCTGGAAGATGCCCGCGGTCTCGCCGGTGATGAGCAGACGATAGATACTGGGATCCTCGAGCGGGATCTCGTCGGGCTCGATGATATGCCCGGTGGTCTTCTCGATGTTCTGGATGGTGCGCTGGATCAGGGTCAGCGTGGTCAAGCCCAGGATATCCATCTTGAGCAGGCCGATCTTGTCCAGGATGCCGAACTCGTACTGCGTGGCCTGCCCTTCCTCGCTGTCCTTGCCCACGCGCACCAGCGGCGTCACCTCGACCAGGGGATCGCGCGAGATCACCACGCCGGCGGCGTGCGTCGAGTTGTGCCGCTTGACGTCCTCGAGCTGCAGCGCCGTATCGATCAGCTTCTTGATGTCGTCCCGGCCTTCGTACATCTCGCGCAGTTCCGGCACCTCCAGCGCGCCGCTCAAGTCCGACTTGGGCGGGATCAACTTGGCCACCCGCGCCACCTCGTTGAACGGAATGCCCAGGGCGCGCCCGACGTCCTTCACGGCGGCGCGCGCCGCCATGGTGCCGAAGGTGCTGATCTGGGCCACGCGGTCGGAGCCAAAGCGCCGCGTGATATAGCGGATCACCTCGTCGCGCCGGTCGTCGGCGAAATCGGTGTCGATATCCGGCATACTCAATCTATCTGGGTTCAAGAAGCGCTCGAACAGCAGGTCCAGCGAGAGCGGATCGACGTTGGTGATACCCAGGCAGTAGGATGCCACACTACCAACTGCACTGCCTCTTCCGGGGCCCACCATGATGCCCTCACGCCTGGCGAACCCGATGATGTCCTCCAGCAGCAGGAAGTAGGCGGCGAAGCCGGTCTTCTTGATCACCGACAGCTCGTAGTTGAGGCGGGCGCGCAACTCGTCGGTGACCTCGCCGTAACGCTCGGCCAGGCGCTGGTGGCAGATCTCGGCCAGGTAGCTGTCCACGTCGTGGCCTTCGGGCACCGGCATCTCGGGCAACTGCACGCGGCCAAACTGCAAGTCCAGGTTGCAGCGCTCGGCAATCTCCAGCGTATTCCTGAGCGCCTCGGGATATTGGCCGAAGCGGTCCCACATCTCGCGGGCGCTCTTGAGGTAGAACTCCTGCGAATCCATGCGCATGCGCTTGGGGTCATCGATGGTCGTGCCCGTCTGGATGCACAGCATCACCTCCTGCGCCCAGGAGTGGTCCCTATTGATGTAGTGCACGTCGTTGGTGACGATCAGCGGCAGGCCCATCTTGCGGGCCATCTCCACGATATGGCCATTGACCGTGTTCTGCTCGGATAGGCCGTGATCCTGCAGCTCGAGGTAGAAACGGCCGGGGAACCGCTCGGCATACCATGAGGCAATACGCCGCGCCGCCTCCAGGTCCTCGCGCAACAGACTGCGCGCCACCTCCGACGACAGGCAGGCCGAGAGGATGATCAGCCCCTCGCTGTGCTTTTCGAGCAAGTCGTGGTCGACGCGCGGCTTATAGTAGAAACCGCGTAACTGGGCCTCGCTGGTCAACGCCAGCAGGTTGCGGTAGCCCGTTTCGTTCTCCGCCAGCGCCACCAGGTGGAAGGCGGACTGATCCTGTTTCCCCTCGCGCTGCTCCATGCCCCGCGGCGCCACGTATAGCTCGCAGCCGATGATGGGCTTGATGCCGCGCGCCTTCGCCGCCTGGTAAAACTCGATGGCGCCGAACATCACGCCGTGGTCGGTCAGCGCCAGGCTCGACATGCCGTGCGCGGCGGCCGCATCCATCAGCGGGCCGACCCGGGCCAAACCGTCCAGGAGCGAGTATTCGGTGTGGCAATGAAGGTGCACGAATTCTGGGGAGGTCATACGTTACAGGCTAACAAAGGTTGTAGCCCGACTCAACCAACCATCCACAGACAACTCCCGTCTCGACGCAAACTGTTTTGGCCGTCACGATCCTATATTATGTAGATGCACGGAGGTTGGACATAAGGATATGGTACAGGCCGCGGAGCGCCAGATCCTGTTTAGCGGGTGTTTGCAGGCCCGCGATGGCACACCGCCTAGAGACGCCACCCTGGCGCTCATCCAGCGCCTGGGCGTGGACATGATGCTCGAGGCTCCCCAGGGCGGATGTTGCGGCGCCCGCGCCGACAAGCGGATGAGCGACAGGGCGCGCGCGGACACCCTCGCGCCGATCTATGATGCAGCGGGCCGGGGCCTGGACATCGTCTGTCTCTCACCGGCCTGCCGGCGCGTCGTGGGGGCTTTCGCCCCGCGGCCAACGCCGGAACACCCACATCCGATACAGGTCTTCGACGTGACGCAACTGCTGGTCGACGTCTATGGCCTGACGCGCCTGAATAGTGCAGTGCAGCATGGCCTGGTTGGTCTGCCCGTGGCCATACACCCCATCTGCCATTTCAACCACAACGCCATGGTGCGGGAGCAGTTCCTGACCGGACATCGGATCGGCCAGGCGCTCGCCAACCTGACTGCCCTGGCCTCCGGGGCGACGACGCTCCGGCGTATGCTATTGATGCGGGAGTACGGCGCCGTGGTGCGCTCAACCGCGCCCGTCGAGCCCGGCCTTGCCACGTCGCTGAGGCGCATCCTCACCGGCCTGGGCGCGACGATCAGCGCCGATGTGAGCAGGTCCGGGCGCTGTTCGGAGGTGCCGCTACCGGCCGGGCGTCCCTCCCGATTCGCGAGACGGACGCGGCCGGCGCCGTGCCTGCAGGCGGCGGCCGACTCCGGCGCCGAGGTGCTCGTCACACCCTGTTACCTGTGTTACGCCGGCCTCAACGGCCAGCAGAGCGCCCTGGCCAGTTCGCATCCGGCCCGCCGTGTCAGCGTGCTGCACCTGTCGCAAATCGCCGGCCTGGCCTGTGAGATCGATCCCAAAAAGCTTGGCCTGGCACGCAGCGCCGTCTCCCCGCGACGGGCGCTGAGCCACTACATCGCCTAGCCAGACGTGCGCCTGTCGATCGCTGGAATGGGCAAGTCCGATGCCTGACACTGCCTCCCCTAAAGGGGACCCCGGTCGGGGAGCCGGCGGTTAAAACCGCCGGGCAGGGTACGGGCACTAAAGTGCCTTTGGAGCAAAGTTACCCGACTTTAGTCGGTGTTGCCCTGCCAGGCGACTTCAGTCGCCGGTCCGGCCCACTCCTTTTGACCGCGGAAAGTGGTGCGGGCCGCCGCCTACGGCCTTCGCACGAATTGCCAGCAGCATACGCTCTTGCTATACTGGCGTATGTCCGGAGGGGTCGCATAGTGGCCTAGTGCGGCTGTCTCGAAAACAGCTAGGGGTGCAAGCCTCTCGTGGGTTCGAATCCCACCCCCTCCGCCGCGTCATCGTTTGTCGGGGGAGGCCCGCGTCGCCCGTGCTGGGTAGAGGCGCCGGAAAATCACTCTGGAGAGGTCGCATAGCTGGCCTAGTGCGCGGCACTGGAAATGCCGTAGGCGGGTAACCGTCTCGTGGGTTCGAATCCCACCCTCTCCGCCACCCCAGCCGCCGCCGTCGTATCGGTTTGCTCTCGGCCAGATCGCGGCGAGCGGTGGCGCCCATCAGGTCCAGAGCAGAGAGCCATGATGCCGGGCGAGGTAGCGCATGACGGTTATTGAGCAGGACATTTTCAGCACACCGGCCGTAATGCGCCAAACCATCCGGCGCGTGGCCGAGCAGGGTTCTGCCGTACAGCCCTGGCTGAGCGGGCCGGTAGTGTTCCTGGGATGCGGTTCGTCGTATTGCGTGGCCCGCGCGGCGGCCACCCTCTACGAGGCGGCCACCGGCAATCCGGCCCAGGCCATCCTGGCCTCCGAGTATCGACCGCGTGCGGGCTGGTCGCATGTCGCCATCAGCCGCACGGGCACGACCAGCGAGCTGGTGGAGGCGATGCAGCGCATCCGGTCGGCCGGCCTGCGCATCATGCTGCTGGGCGGTGAACCCGGATCGCCGGCCCTGGCCCAGGCCGATATCACCCTACCCCTGGAGTTCGCGGCGGAAGAGGGCATCGTGCAGACGCGCTTCATCTCGGCAGCCATCCTGGCCCTGCGCCTGCTTATCGAGGGACCGGCACCGGGCGCGCTCGATCTGCTACCCGACGGCGTGGCACAGGCACTTGCCTCTTTCGACAGCGCTCCGCTGCTGACCTTTGGGCACGTCGCTTTTCTCGGTCGGGGCTGGCGCCACGGATTGGCCATGTCGGCGGCTCTGAGCCTGCAGGAGACGGCGCTGACGAGCCCCGAGGCCCACCATACCCTGGATTACCGGCATGGCCCCATCGCCTGCGCCGATGAGCGGACCCTGATCTGGTGCTTCGACCCGCCCGACGACGGGCCCAGCGCCGCGGTCCTCGACGAGTCGCGGAGCGCGGGCGCGACGGTGCGCTGCACCGGCGGCGACCCGCAGGTCGAGCTGGCGCTCGTGCAGCTCTACGCCGCGCGGCGTGCCATGGCCCAGGGCATCGATCCGGACGCACCGCGCAACCTACGGCGGGCGATTGTCTTGCCGGCGTCCTGAGGAATCAGCGCTGAGGTTGTGTCGCCGTCTTCTCCTCACGTATTCCCGCCGGCGCTGGCATTGGACCTGCACCATCATGTACGCTTGGAGGCATGGCCACTGCCTATATCGCGCTCGGCTCGAACCTGGGCGACCGCGAGGCGACCCTGCGCGAAGCCTTGCGCCGGCTGGGAGCCCTTGGCGCGGTCGAGGCCGTATCGCCGTTCTTCGATACCGATCCGGCCGGCATTGTCGACCAGCCGCGTTTCCTGAATGCCGCCGCTCGCCTGCGGACGGACCTCACGCCCGGTGCGCTGTTGCAGGGACTCCTGGACATCGAAACGGCGATGGGGCGGGTAAGACTTGTGCGCTGGGGGCCGCGCACCATCGACCTGGATCTGCTGCTCTTTGATGACCTGGTGTCCGAACAGCCCGGAATAACCCTGCCGCATCCGCGCATGCACGAGCGCCGCTTTGTGCTGGAGCCGCTGGCGACTATCGCCGCGGAGGTCCGGCATCCCGTGCTGGGCCGGACGGTCGGAGAATTGCTGGCCGGCCTGGACGCCGCCCAGCCCTAAGTAGGTGCAGGGAAGTTCGTGCAAGCTGTTGTATCCTTGGGAGGTGAGGCGAGGAGGGAAACGGATGCCGGATGCGGGTCTTGAGGAGATGACGGCGGCGCAGTGGGA
>Ga0070740_10003544_pt1 | contig 16427 bp, 14 predicted proteins | sample Coa_R2_FD_67286 | JGI IMG/M metagenome (GOLD analysis project Ga0070740, IMG submission 67286) | Surface soil microbial communities from Centralia Pennsylvania, which are recovering from an underground coalmine fire - Coalmine... | ecosystem: Environmental > Terrestrial > Soil > Unclassified ... | reverse complement strand
GATCAAATTCTTTTCCTTGAGGATAAGCATCTCTTAAAGGCCCATCAGGTTCGACAAGCATTATATTAGTTCCATTTCTGATTTTAGTCAAAAGTTGCAAATAGGTAGGATTTTGCCTATACAAAATCTTTAAATAAGGGATGTAAATTATCTTTCTTGCGTTTATGGTATCTAATTTATAAAATTGTTTACTCTCTGCATCATACCAAAAGGCATAAGCCGGTATAGCTTTTCCATTAGGTCTACGTACAGGAAGATTGTGATGAAGTAACGCTTCATGCCATCTAAACCAATACTCGTTTGGATTTCCTGTTTGAGGGTCTATATGGACTTCCGCAGGCCATACCCAATCTTTAGTCTTTTGTTTAGTAACATTAGACCAGCACTTAAAACTTTGCCAAAAATTTTCGAAGATAGGGGCGCTATCAGAACCATTATATCCTATAAAATTTACTGGTCCTAAATAAAACGGGCTCAAATTTTTCCAAGGAGATCTACCTTTACTCCACGCAGGTATAATTTCGAATCCAGGAAAATTAGGATAACTTGTAGCTCTAGCCGTTTGTCCTATTCTTATTTTTCCTGTAATTCTTTGTTGAATTGGTCGTTGAGCCTGTATATTCTGTTGATTTTGTAATTCTTCTTGAAGAAGCCGATAAACGTCTTGTTGTGATATTTCTCCGGTAGCTATTATTGCATTTATTGTTTGAAGCTTTTGTTCTAAAGGATGCGAATGAAATAAAGGAGACCTTAAAATAGATTTAACTAACTCGATTGCGCTTTGTTTATTTTCCATTTCTTTTTAATTAAAATTTAATTTGTCTATTTTAATTTTAGATTTTGGCCATACGATCATATCTTTTACGTAATTCAACGATCCAGTCGCTATATTGTTGCGGGGATAATCCAGATTTGTTGAAAGTCGATCCTTCATTATATCTAGTTAAAATGCAAAGTTTCAAATAGAAATCGTTAAGCTCCTTAAAAGCGTCATCTTCAAAATTTACGAAAGCTTTGAGTTCAATAAAATGTTGCATTTTCCTTCCAAGAATTGTTCCTTCTCTAGTATGCTTATCTTTAGATATTTCTGAAACACCGTACCATATAGTACCATTGGAATGTTGTGTCCTAAAATCTTGAATATCTTGTTGAGAAAGATCTTTATTTGAAGGAAAACATTGTTCCACAGACGCTAACCTTAAATCTAAACCTCTAGATTCTATCTGATCTCTCAAACAGATTGCCATAACTGCCATGTTTTCAAAAAGTCTTGCGGAACTGCTCCAACGAAATCTTTCAGAATGGGATAAATTATAACACGCTTCTACTATTTTTATGACATTAAGATATTTATAACTCATTGCGGGATGAGTAATAATAAAGGAATATATAACTTTGGCACAGCATAACCAAATAAGTTGTCTTTTATTTTTGTAATACTTTACGGGTGAATCGGTTAAGGAAACACCTTTAGCTAAAGTATTAAAAATTGTTTTAGGAAAGGGATCTTTATTTTTAACTTCCTTATCATGTAGACTTTGAAGAACAAGTTCTTCAACATAGGCTATCACATGGAAATGGTTTCCACTTTTTAAATTTTCTATTATTTTGTCATGATATGTAATTAAACTAGCTTCAGTATTATCAAATTTAACCTCGGGATTAATACGACAAACGCATGACCAATCTACCAAACGAGTTTTGAAACTTCTTGCCAGAAGAATCGTTGCATTAAGGATTGCAGTTTCTTCTTCGTCTATATTGTTATATTTTTTATCTAATATTTGTGTCATAACGATACACATTAAAGGATTTGCTAAGCCTACATCTTCACAAGAAATAATGGCAAGTCTACTCCAAACATTACTAATACCTAATCCTCTCTTCTGTATCTGCTCGTTGCTTAAACTAGAATCTGTTCTAATCATTTCTAAAGCCCATTGACAAGCTTCTAAAGGATTTCCTTGTCTTATTGCTGCTTGTAAACTACTAGAAGCTATGGCAAAAGGAAAATAATTATAAGTAAATGAACTATAGAGAGGAGTATTTTGACATAATCTGGAATTTTTCCAATCCTGAGGCTTATGCGGAGGTCTATCTCTAGAAGCATTTTTCATAGTTACTTCTAAATAATGCCTTGTCGTAGTATCGAACAGTGAATCTGTCATCATTTTCGATTTTGCATACAAGAAAGACAAATTTTTCATTTTTCTAAATGGTTTAAATACTGTTATTGATTATGTTATTAATTTGTAAAAATTAATTGGTAAAGAATGATCTCGAGAAATAAATACGACTAAGTTTAATTTATTTGTCGAAATTAAACTGACGTATTAAAATTTGTTTGAAATATTTTTCCAAATAAAACTTGGAAATATTAAATTCATGGCAACATTAGGAGGATTATTAGGAACTGTCATTTTAGTTATAATTATTATTGTTATTATTCTGACTATTGTAATTGTAGCAATAATTTTAGCAGCAGGTGCAAGAGTAATTAAAAGTGTTAATGATATAGGAGCTTCTTGTAGAACGACTAAAGACTGTGTATCAGGCTTACAGTGCATGGGAAATACTTGTCAAAATCCTAGATCTTGTAATGTTAATGCGGATTGTCCAAATAATTTCGTCTGTCAAAATGGGCAGTGTGTTCAGAACAATAATTATTGTCTTAGCACCGCCGATTGTAATAATGGTCAGCACTGTATTAATAACGCGTGTATGTAATTATAATTTTTTGAATTTTAAAAATTCAAAAGAAAACGGAGAAATAAATGGCAGCGGTGACGTTAATAGTAGCTGCTATAATATTAATTATTTCTTTAGTAATGTTAGGTATAGCGTCTGGAATAACAGGAGGATTATCAACGCAAAAGATGTCTCCGTTAAAACAACAATTATTAGCAGTATCAGCTCTAACTGGATTTACAGGAATATTATTTATAATTTTAATCATTACTGGATTTATTTGGAATAGTGCAAGAAAAAATGGTAGAAAATCAGCTAAAGGTTTAGGTATTTTCTTTTTGATTTTGCTTATAATAATAATTTTAATGTACATTGTAATATTAGTTATAATATTGATAATTAGAAATAATTCAGCTTTTGATAATACTCAAAAAGGAGCCTTAACTACAGTATTGATTTTAATTCCTATATCTCTAGTACTGATGATTATTGGTGCTATCGTTTTGCGAGCAGCCATAAAAATTTGAATAAATTTTTCAGCCCAACAAAATTTATTTGTTGTAAAAATAAAAAGAAAATGGTTCAAGTAAATGCTTTTTATGTTATAGCTATTATCTTGATCGTCATAGGAATAATTTTAATAGGAGTAGCAGCAACGATAAGTGGGATAATTTCAATAAATCAAACAGGTGGAGTAAAAACATCGCTTTTAACTAGTACAATATTTGCTATGTTAGGAGATCTTATAGCCATCGTTGCTGCAATAGTAGGAATAATTTATGCAGGAAAGAAGCTTTCAGGAAGTAAATCAACGCGTTCTTACTTAATCGCTTTTATAATTTTGTTAATTGCAGTGTTGATAATTTATGTAATAGTTATAGGTATTGATATTGGGGTTAGAAATAACGTTAATTTAGTTCAAAGTCAAAAAGGAGCATTAACGTCAGCAGTGATAATATTCGCTGCAGGTTTGATAAGCATTGGTTTAGGTGCTACTTTTATTTTTCTAATTTACAGTAAAGGAGGAGCAAAAGGATATAAATCATTAAGGGAAGGTTATACCTCGATTAGATCTGAATCTGGTCCTGTAATTCCCGAGGAAACTATAACAACGCATGAAGTTAAAACATCACATTAATAATACAATTTCGTTTTCAAAACGAAATTTTGAAATTTAATTAATAATTCCCATCTTGTATAATGTAAAAAGGAAATTACATAGTTGTTCTTTAGGAATTTCCCAAGAGGCATCAAATTTTTCAACGTCCTTAAATTCTACATCATTCAACAATAATTCCTTTAGTCGTTCTAAATTCTTTGCTGTAAAAGAATTCTTTAACCCTTTTAATTTTCCATCAAATATTAATGGAACTATTTCATTATGAATATGTTCGTATTCTAAAACGGTTCTATAAATTACTTGTTGTTGATAAGTAGATTTGAATAATTCTAACGTATTCTTGAGATTAGGTACATAATCAAATTTATTTTCTTTTTCATTATAAATCTCGTCTAATTCTATTAGAATAATATTACCATCATTAGTTATTAAAACTTCGACGGTTATATCAATTTGTACATTCCAAAGAATTTCTTTTAGATCGTTCATGCTGTACTGAGAACATTCTTTTGTTATTTTATTTTCGAAATTTGTAGTAAGACAAAACTTATTATTAATTATTTTACCCGAAAATAACTTAGCATTGGCTTTATTATGATAATAGGTATGATAAAGCTTTTTAGCATTATGTTTAGGCTGAAGATCTATTCCAAAATCTCTTAGTAGTGCTCTATAATAAACATAATACGGGTAAACATTGCCATCTTTGATTATAGTTTTTTCGCAATAATTATTTAGATTTTTAAATTGTCGACAGTACATAATTAAATCTTTTGAACTTATTTCTCCGTCATCAATCGCTGTGACAAAAGCATCATAGGAAATAGTATTAATCTTACGGAGCTCTAAAAGTCTTTCTTCCTCTCTTTCGCGTCTCATTCGTTCTATATTATCTTCATCAATTAGTGATGATAGTTGTTGAGGTGTTATCTCTTTTGTTGAAAGTATACTATCAAAAACATTTTGTTTTTCAGCAAGAGAAGCCGATTTATATTTATCTGATTTTAATATTTTCCTAACCGAATCTAATTGCATTTTTCTTTTATTTTATAAATTTCTTGTATTTATTTTGAGAAAAACTACGAACAATATCCATTTTTACAGGTTTGAGTACTGGAACAATCACTATTAGAAACACATGTAGGTTTTCTAATGATTATAAAAATTACAGCAACGATAATAGCTATGATGGACATTATTATCAAAATAATATAGATAGCTTTTCCTGGAGGTTTTGATTCTTCGTAATAAGGAGGTGAAAAAGATATGTCAGAACGATGAAAGGCCATTTTTAAATTTCAAATTAAATTTAAAAATAATTTTCAGAAAATTGCAGAATAATCAAGAAGTAACACTAGAACCAGGAGATGAAGGCTGTGATTTATCACAAAGAGAATATCCGTAGATATGAACAGCCGCATTTGTTGTAGCAAAGTTAGCACTAATAAAAGTATAAGCAGCTTTTCCCGGAGATCCAAGATTATTTGCATTTATTTGGGCGGTTGTAGAATCTACTACTGTACCATAATTTAAAGTACCGTTAGTGACGGTAATGGTATATTCGTCTGCTCCAGGTATGGTATCCCATACAAATGTAGGATTTGGTGGTAAATTTACCGGCCCACCTGTAGTTCCTATGGCGGGTTGATCGACATTAGCTTCTATAACATTTTGAACAAAAATAGAATGTACTGTAGTCGTTAAACCGCATTTCTGATGCCAATTAATTGGAGCAGAAACAGTACTTCCCGGTTGTAAAGTATAAGATAGTGTAGCTTCATTATCCAACAGTGTGATAGTTCCTGTACTATCTGTAACTTGTTGTCTAGTAAAAGTTATCATTTGATTAGATGTAGTAAATGGGCCTTGCCAATTTATACTAACAAAACAAGTTGTTGAAGGATTTCCTGACGGACAAATCGGTCCACTACAATTATCGTTAGCTTGACAGATAAAATCATTGGGAGCGCATGTCATACATGTTCCCCCGATACATTGACAAGGACAATCCGCTGCAGTCCCAGAACAAGCTGTAGGAGCATGTTGAGTGCAATTTGGACTTATCGTATATCCTGTATTAGCATCAGGAAATGGTACTGGTTGAACACCGCACGTTATTCCTATAGCACTTGGAGCTGATGATAATAATGTAGTTCCACAAGCATTAGATGATTGGACTCTGTAACAATCATTTCCTGGATTCAAATTATTAAACGGGACTTGATTAGTCCCGAAAGGTACTGTTTGCGTTTCGGCAACTGCATTGGAACAATTTGTATGAGCTCTAGTAACAATATAATTTGCAATCGGTTGCCCTCCAGAAGGAGGAGTCCAAGAAATTACTGTAGTTCCGGCATGTCCTATAGCTTGAACATTGGTAACTGTATTTGGAGGTCCAGTACAAGGAGATACGCATTGACCATTAGCATTGCATGTTGATCCTGAAACAGAACAGTCTGAAGCTTGCAAACATTGAACGCATAATCCATTTCCAGTATTGCAAATAGGAGTAGATCCCGAACAATCGGAATTACTTTGGCATGTTTTATTAACACAATTATTTCCATTTGTACATACTTTTCCTGAAGGACAATCGGAATTGGCTAAACATCCTACACACGTTCCTGTAGAAGTATTACATTTAGGAGTCGCGCCCGAACAATTACTATCTGATGTACATTTTACTGTAGAAGTACTTCTTCTAGTAAATATAATTATCAGAATAATGATTATGATCACAATAATAACAAATGTAATAGCCAAAACTATTGGATAAGCTCTTCTACTTTTAGGTTCTACTAATGTTTGTCGAGGTCTCGGTTCTAAATATGACATATTTATTTTTATATGACAAGAAAAATTTCCAAAATTATAACGAAAAATATTTTTCGTTAATTCTTTTTCTGTAACCATTTTTATTCAAGAATTCTTCATATGATTGTTCTTACCGGAAGAGGAATACCGGCACATTCGTAAATAGCTTCATATTTAAAATCGAACTCATCATAATAATACTCTTCATTAAAAAACATTGAAGTATTTCCATTTATTGCAACTCTTAAAAAATCAATTTGTAGACAAATCGTATAAGGACCTACTCTGTAATTTTCGAAATCGACAGAAGTTTTGTCAAGAATCTTATCTCCTTGGAAAGTGTAGACGGTAAGTTTAGTCATATCCCAATAATAGTGATGGAGTGCGAAAACTGCCTCTGGAAACCTGTTACCAATGATAGCCATTGATTTTTCCAAACCGTTAGCTACATTTCCACAAGAATAGGATCCACTCCCGCTGTGAAATTTTTCTCCTAAACCAGGAAACCAAAATCCTTGAGTGTTGTAATTTTGATTGTTATGAAACTCTTTACAAAAATTTACAACTTCTTTGGCAAAAGTTTCAATAGGACATTCTCCTTTCTGATCTCCTTCAACAAATGCGACTGCAGCAAGTGCAACCTCTTTAGGAGGCTTAACGATAGCTAAATGAAATCCATAGTCGTAACCCATTTTGGAATCTATTACAATCAGAAATAAGAATTTTATTTCCAAATGAAAATTTAATGATTTTCACTTTTCTTTTAGATGGCGTTAAGTTTATTTTCTATATCAATAATTTTAGCCCAGTAGTATGGCGATTCTTTATCCGTTTTCAAATCTCCCATAGTCATTACATTAGATTTAGTAGGAGTTTTAGCTTTTCTTTTGGTATTCTTTTTATAAATCATTCCTAAAGCTTTAAATTTGTCTTTAAGGCCGTAAGTTTCCCTATTACAATGAATAATAACTATTTCTAAACCTTTCATATTACTCAATTCTATGTTAACGGATTGTCCTACATCAAGAAATTTACGCAGACGAGAAATCAATAAAGCTTCGTTAGCGATTTTATTATTTGAAGTATTCGTTGAAGAATGTATTCCACTTTCTGCTTGTTTTATCCATTGCATCATTAAATCACTTTGCATATCTATGGTCGGGTTAGCATCGGTTAGTTTATGTTTCCCTTCATATTTTCCTGTTCTATTATCTGTAGTTACGTTTAAGGTACTATTTCCTTGACCGTAGAATTCTCCTCCGTGCCATTCGTTCATTCCCTGTTCTAGACCCAATCCACTAAGTTCATTTCCAAGGTATTTTATTATAATTCTTCCTTTGCAAATTTGTATTGAAGAAACATCTATAGGTTTAGGTAAAAGATTTAATTTTAATAAGTTAACTAAGGGAATACTATTAAACCAATCACTTTCTTTTACCGTTTCCAAATTGACTTGAGGCATTCTTTCTGCTATAAATTGTTCATAAGTAAGATATAATGTTATTGCGAAACCTTTATCTAATTTTCTGAGATGACGAAGAATTCCAAAACCACAATCAAAATAAGTAGGTTTAGTAGTATCAAACCAGTATTTAGTTCTGGTGTTGATGATAATAAAAGTTCCTCCAATCTGGGAAAGAAATTCTCCATCACATTCGTCTCCTAAATATTTCGCATCACTATTGTCTAATGCAAAGCCCGTTCCCTGAAAGTTATTAACAGAAGTTAAAACAGCAACATAGGCGACCTTTTCTTTTAAATAAGTCATCTTTCCATCTACATAAGCAATTTTGTTAAATTTTTCTTTAGAAGAAATTCTGGGAGTAGCATCGAATAACCAAATCATATTTTGGTAATAATTTTCTCTCGATTGTATAGTATCTTTATTTATAGAAGAATGTTGAATTTCGATAACTAAAGGATGATCACCATATAGAAACGATCTCATAGGTTTAATTATGTCTGCAATGTGAGACTCGTTTGTTATAAATTGACTAAGATTATCTTGAGATACAGGAACCATTTTATGCATTGACTGAGAATAGATTAAAGGCGTGACAATCAAATTGTTATTGTTATTATTGTTATTTTGAGGAGCAGTATATGTAGTTAATGCAGAATTAGGATTATGATGGGTTACGTTACCTCCATGAAAAGACGATATGCCTACTATTTTACCATTTGGATCGAGACAAACTTCAACATTAGATTTGTCTAGAACTATTTTCTGCCATTGAGAATGCCAATTACTCATTCCTCGTTTTATCCACGCATCACAGTCTGGTTGACCAGGATAGTGAGAAAAATGGTGAACAACTTTCTTTCCCTTTTTAGCTACTAAGCGATGACCTAAAGGACATAACGCGTCTTTTCCTAACTCCTTCTTATAATCTTGAATTGTTATTTTTTCTCCATTAACCAATGCCGTGGTTAACATGCTTTTATGAAAAATTAAATGATAAAAATATTTTCCCAATTTTTATCATTTTCTCATTTCTGTTTTTAGCGTGGATTAAAATAAAAGAGATTTGTTAAGTTTTTTATTTTTAAAATAAAAATCTTTATTTATTATCAATGACTAGTGAGACAGGAGGATGGATTGATGACTCTGATGAATCAGAAGGTAAAACATTTATTCCCAGACAATATTTTAGTTCCTCTGACGAAGAAACTGAAGAATCGAAATTCGTAGTTGAGATACCGAAAATAGATCGTAATGCTGTGAAAATAAATAAGAAGAAACCAAAGGATACAAATACTCCCAAGAAAGTAAAGAAGAAACCGACTACAAAGAAGAATGATATTGATAAGCTTCTTGAAGCAGAAATACGACGTAATGAAAAACTCTTGAAAGATTCCAAATGCGTACAGACAAAAGAAAATACCGTAATAGAGAAGGTAAATAAAAAGGGTAAAAAGAAATTGTGGGAACAATTGCAAATCAAACGTCAAATCGAGATTGATAATGTTAAGAAGCAAAAAGCTTTAAAACTTGCTACAGAACGTCAACAAAGAGAGAAAGAAAAATCAGGAATTCCAGGAAGATCAGAACCGAATATGGCAGAAAAGAGATATAATCCTTATGATCATACTAATCTTTGGGATGGGACATTTATGAATGAAACTCCTTCTTTGCCTGATCTCCGACCTGCAGGATTTTATGATCCGACTACAAAATTGACTTACTTTTTTGACGAATCCGATCCTAAGTTACCACAAGGAACTATAGGAATAAAAGTAGAAAAGAAAGATGACGGGTATTACGATGATAACGATTCCGATGAAGTTCTTATTGCTAAATTTAAAGAGAGAACCGCAAAAAGAAACATAGAACGCAGTAAGGCAGAAGCCATACAGAATAGTATGTCAAAACTCGCAAGAGAAAACGAATTAATAAAAAGAATTTCGAGCAATTATATGAATGAAGTTACAGAAGATATCGTAGAATTTTCACTTGGAACAAATTATTTTGCCGATCATATGAAAACGATATTGCAATATGAAAGAGGATATTATGATGACAAATGTGCAAAAAATTTTTGGTTAAAAATTTGTAAAGGAGTTTTCATCAGAGATAAAGGAAAATACGGTATTGAAGAAAATTATATAGATGGTACGGTTGAATCAATAATTCAATCTACAGATTTTTACCAATCATTATTAAGACAACATATAGCTATGAAATTTGCTAGTGTTTTCGAAGAAATTCTTGATAAAGGTCTCGTAGATAAATTTGGAGCGGAAAACATTACGTTAGTTTCTTATCAAAAGAATTTACAAGAAACCTTTCCAGATTGTGACTTGATTATACCTACCAAAAGACTTATGGATTTGAATATTATTCCTAAGAATGCATTGAATTTTAACCCTTTCGAAGATGAAGATGTAAAGTTTGTAGGTTTCGCCTTCCTATGGAGCCTTAATCCTGCATTTAGCCTTTTTGGAGGATTTTATAAAACGAAAGAAGTAGGGTTTCATCATTACTGGATCGTATATAATAGATTTACTGCTAAGTTAGAAGATATGATACCAGTAAATGCTAAAGCTGCTCGAGTAGCCGAAAAGACTAAAACAGAAGAGTTAATCGAAAAGAACTTGAAATCTGAACAAGAAGTCATGGTAGAAGTTTACGAAGACGTTTCCTCCAAAAAGCAAGAATTGAATAAAATAGAAAGGTTTATCAATGGTTTAGATGTCAATAAAATCAGTGAAAAGGATCGAAAACTTCTAAAGGAAGATTTAGCCGAAATAGTATCTCAGATAAAACAAAACGAATCAAAACATGTAGAAAAACTTACAAACGAAGAATTAACTAAATTGGAAAACGAAATGACTGAAGTTGAAAATAATTTGGATAGAGTAGTACAATCGTACACCACATAACATTAATAATTGTTTATATAGTATGAGATTCCTTAATAATCTAAAGTATGGAAATTTCTAGATTCTAGCCATTTAAAGTAAAGCAAATAGAAAATTTTTGAAATCTTAAAAGATTTCAAACACAAAGAATGATTTAAAAGAACGAAAGAAAAATAAAAACCGGAATATAAAAATCGAGTGTTGAATAAAAATGGCACATGACGTAAAATTCGCTCAAGAAATAGAGACACGTATAGAAAAAACTATCATGCCTAAAGTTAAAGCTTTAATCAATGCGGCTTTGACAGGAAATGTTCCAATACCTGCTCCGACAACAGCGAATGCAAATGTCGTTAACAATCAACAAGCTAATCAGAATGATTCTGACAGGATTAAAGCAGAACTTGCAGATTTAAAACGACAAATTGATGGTCTATTTCAAATCGTACATTCCAATGCTGGATCTTTTGCTAAGTTTGAAACCTATTCAAAAGGTATAAATAAGCAGCTGACAGAACTTTCAGATAAGGTCGCTCTTTTGGAAGGAAAACCTGTAATAGATTATAAGCTGTTAGATAGCACAATTAGAGACATTCAAAGTCAACTTTCTACTATGCAAAGTTCTCTTAACATTCAGAGTAAGAAGGATACTACTCCTATAGATTTGACACCAATAAATAACGAAATTAATGATTTGAAGAATAAAATTGCCGCATTGCCTCCGAGTTTTGATGCCACTAATTTAAATAACCAAATAGCAGCTTTAGGAACAAGAATTACCAACGTCGAAAATCAAATTCAAGTTATTTACAACTTCTTAACAGGAAATAAACAGAATGGAGGAAATGCTCCAGTTTTATCGCCTAGTCCCTCACTTCCAACCGCACCTTCTCCTACTACACTTGGATCTCAAATTTTAGGAAATCACAATTAGATTCTATTCAAATAATCATTTACATAAATGATTATAAAAATTTTAAATGATTTTCAGACGATTCTATAAATAAAAATTTAAGGAGATTCTTGTCTTACTGCGCGATTCTTAACACCCAAGACATCTATGGGATTCGAATTAAGCATGTAGAAGGAAATTATTGTCATAAATAGAAGAGCAATCATAACAATAAATCTTGCTTTAAGATTTTCTTTTAAATTAAAAGTTTCTACAATCCAGACATTAATAAATTCGCCTGCAAAAAAGATAAAGGCATAAATAATGACACTAAGGAAAACAAATTTTATCGTTACAGCTAAGGAAGTTTTATCATATTTAGTTTCCGCCATTTTCCAAATTTTTGATTTTAAAAAGAAAAAAGTTTTGGCAAGAAAAAGTAGAAAAAGCCGAAAGAAAAATTTAAAATGGCTGAAACTTATTTTTGGATGACCAAGAGCGGAGATATTGCTCCAGCAGATCCTGGCCAAACTGCGCTGGGTATTCAAGTAGCGAACCTTGAACAGCGTTTCGATCGCAATTACTTGGGAGTTGTCAATGCCGGAACTACAAGTGCTACTTTGACTGCAGCTAATGTTCTGAACAACATTTTGACCGCGGCGCCTGCAGCGGCAGCTACTCTGACTCTTCCCACGGCTGCCTCTGTTGTTGCTCTTGATGGAAATTCGGCCGTTGGACGCGGTTTCAAGTTTCACATTATCAACACTAATGGTACCAATGCCATCACTGTTGCTGCCGGAACTGGAATCACTCTCGTTGGTGTTGTTACTGTTGCTGCTTCATCAAGTGCTACGTTCTATGCGAGCTACACTAATGTCACTGTTGGACAGGAGGCGATTACTGTGTATCGCCTGGCTTAAGATAGCCACTCTTTAAAAAAAGTTTTTCAATACTACCAGTATTGAAATACTATCTCAATTTTGTTGGGGAATTTTAAAGTCCTATTTAATTTTCTTATACCGTTTTAACAATACGACCAGTATGGAAATAAAGTTTTTAAATAAGATTTTAAAATTCCCAAAATGTCGAACTTTCGTCGGGGAATTTTAAAATCTTACTCAATATGTTTCGAAATCTAATCAGTACGGAAAATATAAACTCGCTGGGTAAGACTTTAAGATTGCTAAAACATGCAACTTTTGTCGGGGAATCTTAAAGTCTTATCCAATAGTTTCATTTTTCTATACTAACATTTCTGAAAACATAATTAAGCCAGCCTTTAAGATTCCTAAGATTTTTAGGGGTACCTTAAAGGTCTACCCTGAAAAAAGTCTTGGTCCAAATTCGAAAAAATTTGCAAAAATTCTTTAACCCCCTCTCCAATAACTTAAAATTAACTCTATCGACAATTCTGCAAATCTTTAATTTTTACAATAATTTCCTAATAGATAACAATTTGTAGAAAACAGAAGATGGAAAAAAGTGATGAAAAATTAAAAATTTCAGTAAAAACATAAGATGCAAGTCGTCAATGCCGAATTGGAAAAATTAGAAGGAAAAGATGTTAAAATAGGAGGAAAAAGCTTCGATTTATGGAGTTTGAGAAAAGATATTATTCTTTATGGTTCTAGTCTTGAAGGCGATGATTATATTACTGCTCCTCTGTTTTTTAATCCTGGAGATGCAATTTTGCATTCTCTAAATCCGATGTTTATCAAAGATACCGTCGGTTTAGCTACTAACGATTTTCCTGCAAATACAGATTTGAGTAAAAATTTTAGATTCAATTCGGGACTGAGATTAAGAGTGTATATATTAGATTCTCAAGCTTTTTATTATGATGCAAGAGGAAAAGTTAGGCTCAATTGTGAAGAAGTAGGATCTCCAAATTTCAAAATTAATTATCTTTTAAGACTTCCTACGGGAACTAAATCTAATGTTAAAATCCAAGGTTTAGGAGCGGAACAAATTCTTCGTAACATAGTTGATAATAATCAAAACTTTCCTAATGATAGCAGCGTCAATCAATTAATAAGAGTTGAAGCCTTTCATTTCTGTGCTCCAGGAAAATATTTGAAAGTACAGAAGAGTTTTAAAATTGATATGAGTAAGTTATGGTTATATTATGCCAATGGATTAAATAATGGTTACGATCCAAATAGAATAAGAAGTTCAGCTTTTCTTGGTGACGAAAAATCTAAAAATTTAATTAATTCTTTGTTAAGTGATGTACAAACACCTACAGCAATAGGAGCAATTTCTAGAAATATTGCTTCTGCTATTGAAAATGGTGAAAGTCTTAATGAATTATTATCTAGATGTGCTTCTTCAACTATTAATCAAAATGTTTGCGTTTCCGGCCCATTTTACAAATTATTATGGAATCGAGACGTATTATCAATAATTACATATTTTGATACTAAAGATCCAGGTAAATTTATTGTGACTAAAGTTAAAAATCCTATGGTGGAAGGATGGGTGTTTAAAGAAGATTTCAATCCTGATATTGGTTATGCTGATATCGCTTACAACATAAATTACAACAGATTTTTAGATATAAATACTACTATTTGCTGGATCATTAGAAATTTAAGACAAAGAAATCTATTGATTTCTAATGCTAGTTATAATATGGAAAAGAATGAAGAAGATATTCAATATAGATTTACCGATAAGGATCTCGATCGTTTTGTTAGAATAGTAGTTTATGATGCCGATAATGATTTGAAATTAGATTTAACTTTTGGAGAAAATCAATTGAATCTAACTCTAAGAAATGTTTCAGGATCAGAAAGAGCTAAAATACAATTACCGATTTTTCAAAAATTTCTAGAAGAATTATTTTCGAGCGCTGTCGTAAAATTTAAATTACAGACCAATAGGTTCGAACATAAGATGGAAAACAGTATTATATTATTTCCTGCAACTGCTACAAGTAACGAAAAAATTCCGAGTAATTGGTACGTTTTACAAATTACATCATCGTTGTTAAGATATTTAATCAAATATCAAGATTTTAATTTCTTTAGCTTCCAATAGTTGTTGGAAAATTGAAAAATTACTTTTATTAATTAAAAGTAAAATTCTTTAAGAAGAAAGATGGAGGTGAAGGAGATAGATTTACGTACTGACAAGACAAAACCTGGTCTTACTCTAAATGCAGGACAACCGATATATACGATAAGTGATAGTTTAGATCTTGGAACTTCTGGACCTTTCTTTTTGGATAAAGGAATGGCAATTTTATGGGCTTTCTTTAAAGGAAATGCAGATAAAACATTAATGCCTATTAAAGATATCGTTTCTGCTACATCATTTTTCTCTATGTTTGAACAGTCCAAGACTTCACAGAGTCAAACATTTATTGAACAAGAACCTTCAAGAAAAATTGAAGAGCCTAATTCCATGAGAGGAGTTAGGGCAAAGAGCTTCATATTTCCTGGAGCTAATAAAGTTCTTCTTGAATTAAAATCTCCGTATACCATCATGTTTGATTCGAAAATTGAAGCAGAAGATCCTATACATTTAAATTTGGTTTTCTGTCCTGATGCTAAATATGGAGCTAAACTTGAAACAAAGATAGCTATTTATCAACCATCCACGACAACCGTAGATCTCAAGACTGCTCATGAATGGATAGATAGAAGACCTGATGGAACTGTAAATACCGTCCTTTCATTTAGTAATTTAGTAGATCGCAGAAATAGGCTTGAAAAGATGGGAAAGGGTCCCGAAAACATCTACGAAAAAATAACTATTAATGCTTTAATTATTTGTAGACCACAACAAATTTTTCCTAATAGGATTATTTATTATCTTAATTGGGAGAGGATTTGGGAAGTATTTATTCTGAGTAGAATTAATAATTACGATATTAATGCGACAAGAACGCTATTCGCATCTATCGCTGATGTTAAAGATGAAATCATTAAGGGAAACGGCATAAATGCTACAAATAAAATTCTTCCTAAAACGTTTATTTTAAGATTACTTGCTAAATTAGAATCTACTAAAGACGTAATAAGTTTATGTTCCGTAAATAGTAATTTTAGGGCTATATGTTATAGTTCTTTAGGCCAAAAACTTTTAAGAGAAAAGTTTCAACCTTGGCTCGCCAATTTTTTCAAAAGAGTAGTGAAAAATCCAAAATATTATAATATATTTCCTGGCATCCCAAAACCGTTTTCTGTACATAATCATGGTCTATGGCCTACAGGGTTTATTTTCTTCCAGAATGATTTTATTAGCGGGGATGAAGAAATTGAATTAGAAGATTTTACTGGTAAGTTCCAAGAAATTAATGCTGTTGGTAATTTCTATGAAAGAGAACTTAGCAAAAAGAAAATAGAAGAAGAAACCGCAGAAATCAGAAGGAAGAAATTAGTGGACGCAAGAATTAGAGAAAATATGGCAGCTCGTGGAATTGTATTGCCAGATGTTCAAGCTCAGGATGAGACTACTAGAGAAGAAATTAATGAAATTATCGACCCTCGAAGATTAGATGATGAGACTCTTAACAATATCGTTAGAAATAGTTCATCTTTTATATCT
>Ga0070740_10003543_pt1 | contig 16432 bp, 17 predicted proteins | sample Coa_R2_FD_67286 | JGI IMG/M metagenome (GOLD analysis project Ga0070740, IMG submission 67286) | Surface soil microbial communities from Centralia Pennsylvania, which are recovering from an underground coalmine fire - Coalmine... | ecosystem: Environmental > Terrestrial > Soil > Unclassified ... | reverse complement strand
AGGGCGGGACGACCCTGCCTGGCGGCGGCCCGCGGGCCGCCGCCGCCGGCATCCCTGCCGGCAAGGATGCCGGCGGTCCCAGGAACGGTGCCCCGCGGTCCTCGTGAATAATGCAGGCTAAAGTAATGCTGCGGTGGGATCTACAGGCGCTCGCACACCGAGCCTGCAGGTTCCACCGTGGCTTGGGTATAGGACTCTTGCCGTGGGGGCGTGTCCGCCCGGGACGGTATGGCCCTCTGCCCTTCACCTGGCCCGTTGGTGTTTAACGGCGCAGGATCATGCCATGGCCCGGATGCTCTTCCCAGCCGAGGTGCGCGTAGAAGTCGCGCTTGTGGGTGGTAAAGAGGCAGAGCATCTCCACTTGTTGCAGGGCGGGATGTGACTCGACGGCCTCGACGAGCAGGCGTCCGATGCCGCGCCCCTGGTAGTCGGGGTGGACGATCACGTCGCAGATCAGGGCGCGTACCACGAAGTCGGTGAGCACGCGCGCGCAGCCGATGAGCCGGTCGCCGTCCCACGCGGTGAGGAAGATGTCGGAGTGGCGCAGCAGGGTGCGTAGCTGCGCGGGCGTCCGCCCGCGCGCCCACGGCGCCGTCTCGTGCAGGGCGCGCAGCGCCGCGATGGGCACCTCGCGCGTCTCGCTGATCTCCACCTCACCGGTCGTCGCCACCCGCTCAGCTACCATCGCCATGCCTCATCGCATCCCTGTTCGCTGCGTCCTCATAATAATGCATTCTACTGCATAATCTCTCAGACTGTCCAGCACGGAAAGAGGGGCCTGATGCTGGATAGAGTGTCTACTGGCCTGACCACTCAGTGGCGAGCGCAGCCATAATCAGAGTATCGTGCGGCGTGCCGTTCCACCACAGCGCGTCACGCAGGCGTCCCTCGCGGCGAAATCCCACCTTTTCGTAGACGTGAATCGCGCGGGTGTTGAAGTCGAAGACCTGCAAGGAAACGCGGTGTAAAGTCAGCGGGCCGAAGGCATGGGCCAGTACCAGTCGCAACGTTTCGGCGCCAAGGCCGCGGTTTTGCGCGGCGGCCATGAGGGCAATGCGCAGTCCAGCCGACCGGTTTGGTTCGTCATGGTCCATCAGCACAACCTCTCCCAAACAGGCATCGCTGTCCGGCACAGTGACAGCCAGGGTGATGCGATCGGTTTGCGCGGTGCGAGAGGCGCAATAGGTGGCGATCTCCTCGTAGCTGAATTCGCGGTGCGTGCCGGTGAGACGGCGCAGCTCTGGATCTTGTAACGATGCCCGGATGGCATCGCTGTCTTGCGGCCCAAGCGGTCGCAGTAACACGCGCCGGCCGCGCAATATCGGGCTTGTCCACGTAGTCACGTAAACGCTCCTCGGCGGTACGTCCTGAATCGGAGACGGTCCTACCTGGGGAATAGCATGCACACCGAGATGCTGAATTGTCGATGCGCTTCGCGCGTCTATCCGTCTTGCATTATCGGTGAGCACGCGACCGATGGCAATGCTTTCGCAGTATCACGCGCCCGAGATCGCCTTGCCTGACGTGTAGCGTATTATTGCTGTGTACAGAGTGAAAATAGTCGTGCACACGAGGTCATCTATGGCGACAACAGCAGAGGCGGAACCGACCACCACGCTCACAGTGCGCCTCCCTGTGCGCATGCGCCGTGAGCTTGAACAGCTCGCCAAAGTGACGGGACGCCAGCGCAATACCCTGGCTCTAGAAGCGATCAGCCGCTTCATCGATCAGCAACGCTGGCAGATTGCCCGTATCGAAGAGGGAGTTCGCCAGGCCAGGGCCGGCATTTTTGTCCCCGATGAGGAGATGGATGCCCTATGGGCGGAGTTTGGCCTTGAGCCGGACTCGTCGCGGGAGAACGCCGTCGAGTGAGAGTGCGGTGGACGCCCGCCGCCCGCGATGACTTCCGCCGCGAGATCCAATATATCGCCCACGACAGTCCCGGTGCCGCGCGTGCGGTCGCACGGCGTATCCGCGATGCCGCGCGCCGGTTCGCCACCTATCCGGAGATGGGTCGCCCCGGCCAGGTGCTCGACACGCGCGAGTTGGTCGTCCCCAACACCCTCTACACCCTTGCCTACATCATAAGCGGTCTGGTTGTGGAGATTGTCGGCTGCATTCATCAGGCGCGGATGTGGCCGGAGAGCTTCGACCTGAGGCAGGGCGAGTGAGCGCGCTCACAGGCCCTCGGGTACCTCGCCGTTGAGCAGGATGGCCTCGACGATGGGGCGGTCCTCCGGCGAGCGCAGGGCGATGAAGATGGTGTCGTCGCCGGCCACCGTGCCCACGATCTCGGGGAAGGCACAGGCGTCGAGCGTGACGGCGACGTTGTTGGCGATGCCCGGTGAGGTGCGGAAGACCAGGATGGTGCTGGCCACCCCCAGCTCCGCCGGTACCTCTGAGAGCACCAGGCGCAGGCGGCGGCGCGCCGCCTCGATCTGCACCGTGTTCATGGCTTCGGGCAGGGCGTACACCAGGCCCTGCCCCGGCAAGGGCACACGCACCGCCCCCAATTCCACCAGATCGCGCGAGACGGTGGCCTGCGTCGCCGTGACGCCGCGCTCGCGCAGGCGCTCGGCCAGGTCCTCCTGCGTGTGTATACCGCCCTGTCCGATGATCTCGCGGATCAGGCGCTGGCGCTGATGTTTTGGATTGACGCTCATCAGCCCAGCACGCCCTCCAGGGCCGCGATCGTCTCGTCGACCTCCTCGTGGGCCAGGATCAGCGGCGGGACCATGCGGATGGTGGTGGGGCCGGTGCTATTGACCAGCACGCCGCGCTGGCGCATCGCGGCGACCACTGCGCTGCCCTCGGCGTCGACCTCGGCGGCCAGCATCAGGCCGCGCCCGCGCACCTCCTTGACCCCTGCTCCACGGGCGGAGAGGTCCTGCAAGCGGTCCTTGAAATAGGCCCCGACCTCGGCCGTGTGCGCCAGCAGCCCCTCGTCGCGCAGCACGCGCAGTGTCGCCACCCCGGCGGCGCAGGCCAACGGGTTGCCGCCCAGCGTCGAGCCGTGGTCGCCCGGCTCGAAGACATTGGCCGTACCTCTCGCCAGGGCCGCACCGAGCGGCGTGCCCCCGCCCAGCCCCTTGGCCAGGGTGACCACGTCGGGCACGACACCCTCGCCCTGGCAGGCCAGGAAGGTGCCGGTGCGCCCGATGCCCGTCTGCACCTCGTCGAGCATCAGCAACGCCTGACGCTCGTCGCAGAGGCGTCGCACCGCGGCCAGGTAGCCGGGTGCGGCGGGATAGACGCCGCCCTCGCCCTGGATCGGCTCCAGCAGGACGGCCGCGGTGCGCGGCCCGATGGCGCCGTCCAGCGCCGCGAGGTCGTTGAACGGCACGTGCACGAAACCGGCGGGCATCGGCTCGAACGGCTCCTGATAGCGGCGCTTGCCCGTGGCGGCGACCGTCGCCAGGGTGCGCCCGTGGAACGAGTTCTCGGCGCAGACGATCTCGTAGGCACCGTCTTTGTAGCGCTTGCCCCATTTGCGGGCGATCTTGATGGCGGCCTCGTTGGCCTCGGCGCCGCTGTTGGTGAAGAAGACGCCCTCCATGCCGGTCAGGTCGAGCAGCATCTCGGCCAGCTCAAGCTGCGGCAGGGTGTAGTAGAGGTTGGAGGTGTGTATCAGGGTGCGCGCCTGGCGGGCGATGGCCGTTGCCACGGCGGGGTGGGCATGGCCTAACACATTGACCGCGATACCCGCCACCAGATCGAGGTAGCGGCGGCCAGTCTCGTCCCAGACGCGCGTGCCGCGTCCGCGCACCAACACCAGCGGCTCGCGCCTGAAGGTATGCATATAGGCATGTGCCTCGCGCGCGGCGACCGCCGCCTCGCCGCCTAGATCGCGTGTGAGCGGCGTATCGTCGTCCCCGGTTGAGGGCGCTTCGGTGGCGTGGTGGCGGTCGGTCACGATCGTGCCGGCCACGGCATCCTCCAGCAGGTCGCTCAGCGCGCCCGCCGTGCGCCCGTCGAGAATCGCCGCCATACGCGCGCCGCGCAGGGCCTCGAGACAGGCACGCACCTTGGGGATCATGCCGCCGTTGATCACGCCCTCGGCGATCAGGCGCTCGACATCGCTGCTGTCGAGGTGCGGCAGCATGGAGCCGCCGGCGTCGCGCACGCCGGGCACATCGGTCATGAAGAGCGCGGCGTCGGCCTCCAGCGCGGCGGCAATGGCCGCGGCGGCGGTATCGGCGTTGATGTTGAGCAGGGCGCCGCCGGCGTCGAGGCCCAGCGGTGCAATGACCGGGACGACGCCTTGATCCAGCAGGGAGTTTAGCGCCCCGGTGTTGACCGACTCCACCTCTCCGACCAGGCCAAGCTCAGGCTTACGCCGCGCACGCAGCAGACCGTCGTCGACGCCGCTCAGGCCGGCGGCAGCCACGCCGAAGCGCGCAAGTCCGGCCACCACGCCGGTGTTGACCACGCCGCGCAGCACCATCGTCGCCACCTCAAGGGCCGGCTCGTCGGTGACGCGCACGCCGTCCTGAAACCGTGTGGGCACGCCGATGCGCTCCAGCCACTGCGAGATGAGGGCGCCGCCGCCGTGCACGATCACCGCGCGCAGGCCTGAGCGCACCAGCGCAGCAACCTCCTCCAGCGGCGCGCCACCGCCATCCAGCGTGGCGCCGCCCAGCTTGATCACCACCGTAGAGCCCGGTGCCAACACGGTATGACTGGTTTGCGACTCGGATACCGTCATTCTTCACCATCCTTGTTGCGTAGTCGGAGCGTGGCCTCAATCTGAGGCAATGCCAGCAAGTCTTTCGCCCGCCCCGTAGCGCGCTTGCCCGCGACCAAGGCAGGCAGGTCCAGGACCATCGCCTGTATACCTCTCCAGTCAAGGGTGACAGCCGCGGACCGAACCGCAGCGTAGTCGCCAACCCCAGGAACGGAAGTCAGAAGATCCACCGGACCGGCGTCTGTCTGCAAGGTCAGGTTTGGACTATCTCGCACGGTACGTTCATCCCACACGAAGGGTAGCGCTCGCGCCTCGTCGTCGCTGAGGCGGGCTACACGCAGAAAAGGATGAAGTGGAGCCAGGGCACGCACCAGGCGAGCCGTATTGTCTGGGGATGGGTTATAGCAAAAGTCTATATCATTGGTGATGATAGGAACCCCCAAAAGGACAGCAGCAAGACCCCCGATCAAAACCGCTTCGACTCGCTCGTTATAGAAACGTTCGAAGATTGAGTGCGGAACAAACGGCTGCACGGTCATCGAGCGTCGTGCTTGGAATCAGAGCCAGGCGGGTTGTTCATGCGCTGAACCTGCCATGCCTGCTGCAACTCCTGGGCGACTCTCAGCACGCCAAGCATGTGCTCAAGGCGTTCTTCCGGACGTTTCTGCAGGCTCGCCCACACCAGGCTGAGGTCGACTCCCCACTCCTCCAGCTCGCGCAGCCGCACCTCGGTTTCTTCGGGCGTCAGCGGCTCAGCAGATCCTACGATGTGATTGACGTCGGCCATTGTGTCTATCCCTTTGCCTGGATGCCGGCTTCCATTCTGTCACGTCGTATAGTCGGCGTTGATATGCACGTATTCCGGCGAGAGGTCGCAGCCCCAGGCCGTGGCCTCCCCGGAGCCGGCGCCGAGTTCGAGGTGTATTCGTACCTCGGGCGCGCGCAGCGCCGCCGAGACGGCCGCGGCGTCGAACGGCAGCGGCACGCCGGCCGCGAAGAGCGGCACGTCCTGCACCAACAGGCGCGCCTTGGCCGGGTCGAACGCGGCGCCGCTGTAGCCGGCCGCGCACATGATGCGCCCCCAGTTGGGATCGTTGCCGTGCATGGCGGCCTTGACCAGGCTGGAGCTGCTGATGGCCCGCGCGGCCGCGGCGGCCTCGGCCTCGCTTGCCGCGCCGGTCACCCTGGTCTCTATCAGCTTGGTCGCGCCCTCGCCGTCGGCGGCGACCTGCCGCGCCAGGGAGATGCAGACGCGCGTCAGGGCCTCGCCGAAGAGATTGGGCGGCGGGACACGGCCGCTTGCGCCGTTGGCCAGCAGCAGCACCGTGTCGTTGGTCGAGGTATCGCCGTCGACGTCGATGCAGTTGAAGCTGCGCGCTACCGCGGCGCTCAGATGGCGCTGCAGAACGGGAGCTATGATGTCCGCGTCGGTCGTGATCACGGCCAGCATGGTGGCCATATTGGGATGGATCATACCGGCGCCCTTGGCCATGCCGCCGATATGCCAGGTGGAGCCCCCGTCCTCGACGGCGACGGCAGCCGTCTTGGGCCTGGTATCGGTGGTCATGATGGCCCGGGCCGCCACCTCACCGCCGCCGGTGCGCAGGTCAAGGCCGGGCAGGGCAGCTTCAATCTTTTCCACCGGAAGCTGCACCCCGATGACGCCGGTCGATAGCACCAGGATCTCGTCCGGGCTGCAGTCGAGGCGTCGAGCCGCCGCCGCGGCCATGCGATGCGCCGCTTCCATGCCCTGCTCTCCCGTGCAGGCGTTGGCGTTGCCGCTGTTGGCGATCACGGCGCGAGCGCGCCCGGCCGCGACGCGCTGCTGGCAGAGCAGCACCGGCGCGGCCTTGACCAGATTGGTGGTGAAGGTGCCGGCCACCGTCGCCGGCCTCTCACTGGCGACCAGCGCCAGGTCCGGCTTGCCCGACGCCTTGAGGCCGCAGGTGGTGCCGGCGGCGACATAGCCGCGCGGCGCGGTGACGCCACCGTCTACGGCTGTGATCTGCTTGCTCATGGCCAGTTACCTCGTAGCGGCAGCCCGGTCTCCTCGGGCAGCCCTAACATCAGATTGGCGTTCTGTATGGCCTGGCCGGCGGCGCCTTTGACCAGGTTGTCGATGCAGGAGACGATCACCAGGCGTCCGGTTCGCTTGTCGACGGTGGGGTGGATCACGCACAGGTTTGTGTGGATGGTCCATTTGGTGGCCGGCGAAGTCTCGGCGACGCGTACGCAGGGGCTCGTGCCGTAGTAGTCCTGATACAGACGCAGCAGCGCCGCCGCGCTCAGCCGCTCGGCGGGCTTGACGTAGATGGTGGCCAGGATGCCGCGGGTCATAGGGATAAGGTGCGGGACAAAGGTGATCGGAGGCGGGCCGCCGCGCTGCAGCGTCGCCGCGATCTGCTCGATCTCCGGCAGATGGCGGTGGCCTTTCAGTCCGTAGGCGGACACGCTCTCGTCCACCTCGCTAAACAGGCTCTCCGTCTTCAGCGCCCGCCCGGCGCCCGAGACGCCGGACTTGGCGTCGACGATCACGCCGGCATCGGCATCCACCAGGCCCGCCGTCAGCAGCGGGGCCAGGCCCAATCCGGCCGCCGTGGGATAGCAGCCGGGGTTGGCCACCAGCATGGCCGGGTAGATCTGCAGGCGCGCCGTCTCGGTCAGCCCGTACACGGCCCCCGGCAGCAGATCCGGCGCCGGGTGCTCGTGCCCGTACCACTCGGCATAGATGTCCGCATCGGGCAGGCGAAAGTCGGCGCTCAGGTCGACGGCGCGCGCGCCGTCGCGCACCAGCGGTGCCAGGGCTTCGGCCGCCGCCACGTGCGGCAGGGCCGAGAAGACCAGGTCGAGCGGGGGCAGCGACTCCAGGACCCGTAGGTCCGGCCCGTCCCAGAAGGGGAAGATCTGGCGCATCGTCTTGCCTGCGCTACTGTGCCCGGCCACCGCGGCCAGCTTCAGGCGCGGGTGCGCCTCGATCAAGGTGGCCAGACCGATCCCGCCGTAGCTGTTGATGTTGAGAATGCCGACCTCGATCACCGCCTCATCCCCCTGTTCTCCATAGCGTATATTTATGCACACCCGTGAAAATTATGCAACCCAGGCCATGCGGTTAGTTGTCCTGCCAGGTCCAGTTGGCGATCTCGGGCACATCCTCCAGGTATTGGCGAGAGTAGTCGACCGCCTTATTGATGAGCGAGTGCAGCTCGGCCAGCGGGATCGGCATGCCAGGGCGGGTCGCTCGCTTGATGGCCTCGATGCACAGGTGGTAGCGGCTCATGTTGTTGAGCACCACCATATCGAAGGGCGTGGTGGTGGTGCCCTGCTCGTTGAAGCCGCGCACGTGGAAGCGCTCGGTGTTGGGGCGTCCGTGCACGATCTCGTGCACGGCGCGCTGATAGCCGTGGAAGGCGAAGATGACCGGCTTGTCGGCCGTGAACAGATTGACGAACTGCGATTCGCCCATACCGTGCGGATGCTCGTCGGGCGTGAAGAGGGTCATCAGGTCCACCACGTTGACCACGCGCACTCTAAGCTGAGGGATGTGCGTGCGCAGCCAGTGCGCCGCCGCCACCGTCTCCATGGTCGGGATATCGCCCGCGCAGGCCAGCACCACGTCGGTCTCCCCGTCCGCGTCGTTGCTCGCCCACTGCCAGATCGAGGCGCCGCGCGCGCAGTGGCCGATGGCCTCGTCGATGGTCAGGTACTGGAGCTGTGGCTGCTTGTCGATCACGATGAGGTTGACGTAATTGCGGCTGCGGAAGCAGTGGTCGGCCACGGCGAGCAGGCAGTTGGCATCGGGCGGCAGGTAGATGCGCGAGACCTGGCCGCGCTTGGAGAGCATCACATCGATCAGGCCGGGACCCTGGTGGCTGAAGCCGTTGTGATCGTTGCGCCAGCAGGTGGAGGTGAGCAGGATGTTGAGCGAGGACACCGGCTCGCGCCAGGAGAGGTTGAGAGACTCTTGCAGCCACTTGGTGTGCTGCACGGTCATGGAGGCCGAGACCATGGCGAACGATTCGTAGGTGGCGTAGAGGCCGTGGCGCCCGGTCAGGGTGTAGCCCTCCAGCCAACCCTCGCACAGGTGCTCGCTCAGCACCTCCATCACGCGGCCCCGCGGCGAGACGTGGTCGTCGATGGAGAGAGTAGGGCCGACGAAGCAACGGTCCTCCACCTCGAAGACGGCGCCCAGGCGATTGGAGTTGACCTCGTCCGGACAGAACAGGCGGAAGTTTCGCGGGTTGCTGGTGTAGGTATCGCGCAACATGGCGCCGAGCTGGCGCGTCGACTCCCGGTGCAGGGTGGCCGGCCGCGGCACCTCGACGGCATAGGCGCGGAAGTCCGGCAGGTCGAGATCGACCAGCAGGCGACCGCCGTTGGCGTGGGGGTTGGCGCCCATGCGGCGGTCGCCGCTCGGGGCCAGGGCGGCCAGCTCGGGCCGCAGGGTCCCGTTGCCGTCGAATTGCTCCTCGGGATGATAGCTGCGCATCCATTCCACAAGGGCGGCCAGGTGGGCCGGATTCGTTCGGACCTCCGCCAACGGTACCTGGTGTGCGCGGAAGGTGCCCTCGACCGGCAGGTTATCCACCACCTTGGGGCCGGTCCAGCCCTTGGGTGTGCGCAGCACGATGGCGGGCCAGTGCGGGCGTCCGCTGAAGCCCGTGCTGCGCGCCTGGCCCTGGATGGCGATGATCCGCGCATAGCAGGTCTCCAGGGTCGCCGCGAGCTGCTGGTGCACGCGCAGCGGATCGTCGCCCTCCACGAAGAACACCTCGTAGCCGTTGCCTTCCAGGATTTTGCGCACCTCGTCGTCGCTGGAGCGCGCCAGCACGGTGGGATTGCCGATCTTATAGCCGTTGAGGTGCAGGATCGGCAACACGGCGCCGTCGCGCACCGGGTTGAGGAAGGAGGTGCCCTTCCACGAGCCGGCCAGCGGCCCGGTCTCGGCTTCGCCATCGCCGACCACGGCGGCGACGATCAGGTCCGGGTTGTCGAAGGCGGCGCCGAAGGCGTGCGCCAGCACGTAGCCCAGCTCGCCACCCTCATGGATGGAGCCGGGGGTGGTGACGCTGACGTGGCTGGGAATGCCGCCGGGGGTGGAGAACTGGCGGAACAGGTCGCGCATCCCTTGCGCGTCCTGCGAGATGCGCGGATAGAACTCGGAGTAGGTGCCTTCCAGGTAGACGTTGGCCACCAGGGCCGGGCCGCCGTGGCCCGGGCCCGCCAGGTAGATGACGTTGGCATCGTGCTCTTTGATCAGGCGATTGAGGTGCACGTAGATGAGGTTGAGGCCCGGCGAGGTGCCCCAGTGGCCGAGCAGGCGCGGCTTGATGTGCTCCGGACGCAGCGGCTGGCGCAGCAGCGGGTTGGCCTGGAGGTAGATCTGCCCGACGGTCAGGTAGTTGGCGGCCTGCCAGTAGCGCTGCATGAGGGCGAGCTCGTCGGCGGAGAGCGGGCCATCGATCGGCCCGGCCGGGGCCGGCGCCACCCCATCGGCCACGACTGCGCTGGAGATGGCAGTGTCGAACTGATACATGACGGTCTCCTTCTACAGGGCGCGCGACGACGTGTTGTGTCCAAGGGCGTGTCGGCGGCCACGTGTCGTGCTGCCGCGCACCCCCACTGCGCGGCGGGCGCTACGCTGCACCTCCCGCACGTCGCGTTCCACCTACACCATACAGCGCTCGCGACGAACGCGGAACCGCGAAAATACTGCGAGCATAGGCCGTTGCGTCCCGCGCCGGCCGTACTGACCGCGTCTGATAGTATGTGCGTAATGGGCCCACGGCTGAAGCCTGTGGGCTTTCAGGAGCCCAGTAGCTGGCACGCCAGCCACGGACCACGAGGGCGCATTACGTTCGCCCCCATCAGCGCGATCATGGACGCGCCATTAATGTCTGCGTCGCCACGGAAGCCGCACCGTGGGTTGACGCAGTGGAAGACCTTGCCGTTGCGTTCGCCGAGGTGGAGGCAACAATGACAGATCTGGCTGGTATAGGCGGGATCAACCAGCACGAGGGGCACACCGGCCGCCCGCGCCTTGTAGGTGAGGAAGCAGCGCAGTTGAGCGAAGGCCCAACTGTTGCTGCGCCGGCGCTCCTCGCGCGAGCGCGGCAGAGCGTTGGTCCGCTCCCTGATACCGGTCAGGTTCTCCAGGGCCATGGCGCGACCTGGGGCCTGCGCCTTCTGAACAATGGCCTTGCTCGTGACGTGGTTGACGTGGCGCTGGAAGCGCCGTTCGCGCCCCGACAGCCGTTTCTGGAGCGCCCGCGCCCGGCGCCGGCTACTCCGCGTGCCCTTCGAGGCATTCCTGCTGCGTCTACTTCTATTCCTGGCAAAGCGGTCGCGCACGCGCGTGACCTCCGCGCCGCTAAAGGTGTTGCCATCGCTGGTAGCCGCGATGTCCCGGCGCCCCAGGTCTACGCCCAGGACCTCCGTCGCCTCGGTCAGCGGCGGGTCGGCATAGTGCGCGCTCACCAAGAGGCGCCAGCGCCCCTTCTGGTCACGTACCAGGTCGGCCTCAGCCAGCCTCGTGGCCACCCTGAGCATCTGCCGCTGGTGGCCCCCGATGCCCAACTGCACCGTCTGGCGCCCATCCAGCGTAGCGATGCTGGCCCGGTTATGAGCGACGCGGTACAGGCGCGGGGTGTCGAGGACGACGGCAGCATCAGGGCGAAAGGTGTGCGGCCGGGACTTTTCGGCCGTGTAGCTGCCGGCCACCACAGCGATGGCGCGGATGGTGTGCTGCGCCAGCAGCCCGAAGCGCGCCCGCACGTCCCGGTACACCAGTCGTTGCAGGCGCACCTTGTTGAACTCGTGCTGCTCCCACGCGACCCGGCTGATATAGTCGCACGCCGCATTGAACTGGCGCTGCAGTCGCTCCAGGGCGGCACTCTGGGCGAAAGTGGGCCGCAAAGTCAAGGCGATGGTGCGTACGCTCATGTCCGCAGATTACCATATTGCGAGGGGCAATATGTCACAGTGGCTAGAGCTGCTAAAGCAGACGAAGCCCTTACCTCCCACGGCTAAAGCACGTGGGCTTCGCGGGCTAATTAAATGGGTCACACGTTGTTATTGCCGGGAGGGAACATGCGTGCCGTGGCCAGCTTCGATTTCGACTCCTTCGACGAGGACACGCCCTATCGTGAGGAGGGCGCCACACGCCATTATCGGGCGCGGATCGAGAAGACCTTCCGCGGCGACCTCGAGGGCCACCACACCTTTACGCTCGACTATGAGCTCGACTGAGGGCCAAGCCTGCCATGATCGTTTCCCATGACCCCCGAGATGTCGTCCGCCGCCTGGTTGAATGGGCCAACGGGAAGGATGCGGTGCGCGCGATGTTGCTCACCAGCACCCGCGCCAACCCGCACGCGCCGGTAGACGTCTTCTCCGACTACGATGTCGTGCTCGTGGTGGAGGACATCCGCCCGTTCTTCGAGGACCGGTCGTGGCTGCAGGACTTTGGCCAGGTCCTGGTGGTCTATTGGGACCCGATTGAACCCGATCCCGAGTACGGCATTGAACAAACCGGCAACGTCACGTACTACGCGGACGGCCTGCACATCGATTTCCGGCTCTGGCCGGTGGCCCTGGCGCAGCGGATCGCGCAGGCTCCGGATCTGCCCGCCCGACTGGACGACGGGTACGCGGTGCTGGTCGACAAAGACCACCTGCTGACCGGCCTGCGCCCGCCGACCTACCGCACGTACATCCCGGCCCGGCCCAGCGAGGAGACCTACCAGACGATGATCCAGGATTTCTTCAGCGACGCCCCCTACGTGGCGAAGTGCCTCTGGCGCGACGAACTGCTGCCGGCCAAGTGGTGCCTCGACTACGACATGAAGTACATCTACCTGCTCCCGATGCTGGAGTGGCGGATGGAGCGCGATCACGGCTGGTCGGTACCAACGGGCAATATGGGGAAAGGGCTGAAGAAACGCCTGCCGCCCGAGATCTGGAGTGAGTTGGAGGCAACCTATGCCGGCGCCGATATCGCCGAGAACTGGGAGGCGCTCTTTCGCACGATGGCGTTGTTCCGCCGGGTGGCGCTCGACGTTGCCGCCGACCTGGGCTACACCTATCCGCTCGACCTCGACCTGCGGGTCACGGCCTACGTGCAGGCGATGAAAGACGTGGATCACGAGTTGGAGCCCGAGAGCTGACGTCGCGACACACAGCATTGGAGGTGCGCGCATCGCGCTCGCTCCGAGCGGGCGCGTATCTGATACTGTGACTTATGCGAATCCAAGACCTTTCCCGACCGTCTCGGTCCATTTCGGGCCGGCCGCAGCTCCTCAGCGCCATCATGATGGGCACGCTGCTGAACCCGCTCAACTCGTCGATGATCGCCGTGGCCCTGGTGCTGATCCAGACCCACTTCAAGATCGGCGTTGCCGATGCCTCGTGGCTGCTCTCCGGCTTCTACCTGGCGGCGGCCGTGGCGCAACCGCTGATGGGGCGCTTCGCCGACCTGTTCGGCCCCCGCCGCATCTTCTGCGTCGGCCTGGTGCTGGTGGCAGTGACCAGTCTCCTGGCGCCCCTATCGCCCGCCTTTGGCTGGCTGATCGTGTTCCGCGTGCTGCAAGCGCTCGGCACCTCGGCGGCCTATCCGTCCGGGCTGGCTATCATCCGTGGCAGCGATCCCGGCGGCAAGGCCCCTGCCGGTGCGCTTGGCGTCCTGGCCATTGCCGCGTCGGTGAGCGCGGCGCTCGGGCCGGTGCTCGGTGGCTTCCTGGCCGCCCTGGCGGGGTGGCCGGCGATCTTCCTCGTCAACGTCCCGGTCACCGTCGTGGGCCTGCTGCTGGCCCTGCGCTGGCTGCCGGCCGATGCGCGGCACATGTCCGACGAAAGCGCGGCGCCGTCGCAGGGCTCCGCGCTGCGTGCTGCGTTGCAGATCGTGGACCTGCCCGGCATCGCCTTGTTCATCGTCATGCTGGCCAGCCTGCTCGCCTTCCTGCTGTCCCTGCCCGCCGGCCCGCTGTGGCCGCTGCTGCCCGTGGCGCCCATCGCCGCCGTGCTGCTGGCGCTGCGCGAGCTGCGGGTGGCGGAGCCGTTTCTCAACGTCAGGATGCTCGCCGCGAACCGGCCGCTCGTCGGCGTCTATGCCCAGTTCGCGGCGGTCAACGTCGTCTTCTATTCCATCTTCTTCAGCGTGCCGCTCTGGCTGGAGCGGGTGCGCGACTTCGACCCAGGCAGCTCGGGTCTGCTCCTGCTGCCGGTCTCCGGCATCGGCGTGCTGTCGACACCCATCGCGGCGCGGCTGATCAACAGGTCCGGCCCCAGGATACCGCTCGTCGTGGGGGCCGCCATGCTCACCGTCGGCTCGCTCCTGCTGCTGGTCTTCAACGGCGCGACCCCGGTCATCGCCATCCTCGTGGTCTGCGCCATCCTGGGCATCCCGACCGGTTTCAACAACCTCGGCCTTCAAGCGGCGCTCTACGAGAGCGCTCCGGCCGCGCAGATGGGCGCCGCGGGCGGGCAGTTCCAGACCTTCCGCTACGTCGGGGCCATCCTCTCGACCAGCCTGCTGGGGCTGGTCTTCAGCACCGCGGTGAGCAGCGCCGGCTTGCACGGTCTTGCCTACATTCTCGCCGCGATCAGCGCCGGTGTGGTCGCCGCGACCATCGTCGCCCGGCGCGCCTAACGCCCGACCCGACGCTCCGCGGCCGGCCCGGTGGCACGCTCCTTGCCGTCCCTTGACAATAAGCACGCATTCAACTCCTGACCAGACTGGCAGCCACCACGGCACGAAAGGGAGGATCCCCATGGCAGATCACAACGATACGCGCCGCCCCGGTGTGTGCATCCCGCGGCGCTGCACGAGGTGCTGGCATGTAGCGACGTGGTGGTCGCCACCACCGGCGTGCCCGGGCTGATCGATCCGGAACGGGTGCGGCGTGGCCAGGTCATCCTGGCGCTCTCCAATCCCACACCCGAGATCGCGCCGCGGGCCGCGATGGCTGCCGGCGCGGCCTATGCCACCGACGGTACCGTGGTCAATAACCTGCTTGGCTTCCCGGGCCTGCTGCGCGGGGCGCTGGAAGCGCGGGCGCGGCGCTTCACGCCGTCGATGTTCGTGGCGGCCGGCGAGGCCATCGCGGGCCAGGCGGCGCCGGGCGAGGTGATGCCGGACCCGCTGGACCGCGCGATGCATGGCGCGGTCGCGCTGGCGGTGGCCCGCACCGCGGTCGCGGAGGGCGTGGCGCGGGCCGTTCCCGACGAAGAGGCGCTGGCCGCGGCGTTCGCCGCGGCCTGAGCTCGGGCGCCTCGGCTTCTGAACTACATGTAGAGGCCGCCGTTCACGCTGAGCACCTCGCCGGTGATGTAGTCGCCCTCGGTGCAGAGGAAGCGCACGGCCCGGGCCACGTCGTCCGGGGTGCCGAACCGCGACAGGGGGATGCGCTCGCGGATGCGCGCCTTGGCCTCGTCGGGCACCGGGGCGAGCATGTCGGTCTCGATGAAGCCGGGGGCCACGCAGTTGACGGTGATGTTGTGGCGGGCGAACTCCAGCGCCAGGGTCTTGGTCAGCCCGATCAGGCCGGCCTTGGCCGCCGCGTAGTTGGCCTGGCCGACGTTGCCGCTCAGGGCGATGACCGAGCTGATGTTGACGATCTGGCCCTGGCCCCGCGCGATCAGGTGCGGGGTGGCGGCATGGACACAGTAGTAGGCGCCGTTGAGGTTGGTCTCGATGACCTCGCGCCACTCGGAAGGCGACATCTTGCGCACGGTGCGGTCGCGGGTGATGCCGGCATTGTTGACCAGGATGTCGAGGCGCCCGAAGTGCGCGATGGTCTGCTCGACGAGGGCGAGGGCCTGGTTCTCGTCGGAGACATCGGCCTGCACGGTGATGACGTCCCCCTCCGTGCCGGCCGCGCAAATCTGGTCCTTAACGTCCTCCGCCAGCCGGGCGTTGGTCGCATAGTTGATGGCGACCCCGCTGCCCGCTGCCGCGAGGTGCAGGGCGATGGCGGCACCGATGCCGCGCGACGCACCCGTGACGAGCGCTACCTTGCCCGCCAGGGCTCCCGTGGATGCTTCCCGTGTCTGTGTCATCGTTGCAATGGCCATGGGTTGCTCCTCCTGAATTGGTACGCATGGGGCTGAAACGACCGGAGATTGCGCTGCATCAGCCCCGTTTCCACCATCACCACACCCGCCACCCGCATGCCGATGCAGTGGTGCGGGCAGACCGCAGGTTCACTCAATGTCCAGGTGTGACGGGTTCCTTTCCAGTTGCCTCTGCGATAGCACACATGGCACCAGATGTAGGTCGTAGCAGATAGTGTGCCAGCGGGGGTCAGCCTGGTCAGGTTTAAACCAAAGCCAGGGTCGGCATCGGCCGGCAATGCCGGTTCCGCCGCGGATGTGGTTTAGGTCTGCTCGACCTCGGCCGAGGAGTACGAACGGCCCATCGCAAAGGCCTGGCCGAGGCGCACGCGGGACAGGCCTTCCACCATCACATAGGCCAGAACGGCGCACACGCAGCCCACGAGCACATCGCTGACCCAGTGCTCGCCCATATAGACCACCGCGAACCACATCGCGGCGGCATAGACCAGCATCAGCCAGCCCCAGCGCCCGATGCTCCTGCGCAAATAGAACGCGCTGAGCACCGGGAATGCCGCGTGCAACGACGGCATCGCCGCCGTCCGATTGTAGGCCACGTTCAGCAGCGAGAAGTAGCGGTGCCCCAGCATCTGCTGCTGGACATAGTAGTTGAAGTCGTCGAAGATCTTGTGCAACGGCGGC
>Ga0070740_10003538_pt1 | contig 16459 bp, 17 predicted proteins | sample Coa_R2_FD_67286 | JGI IMG/M metagenome (GOLD analysis project Ga0070740, IMG submission 67286) | Surface soil microbial communities from Centralia Pennsylvania, which are recovering from an underground coalmine fire - Coalmine... | ecosystem: Environmental > Terrestrial > Soil > Unclassified ... | reverse complement strand
ATTTCTCTTGAAGGCACCATGAAAATTTCATCCAGTGAAGCAGTGAGTTGGTTTTCTGTTATTTGATTTTTCATATTGACTGTCCTCTTTGTACCAGAAACGCACGGCGTTGAACCGAACACGCGCAAAATCTACTCCAGAGCTATCGGCATTTCAAGATAATTCGAAGACCACATCGATACTGAATTCGCCCGCATCCGTCATATACTTGTCCACACCCTGAAATGGCGCCGCATCGCGCACAGCCGCGAGCGCCGCATTATCAAGACTCTCTGTGCCGCTAGATTTGCTGATTCGCACGTTGTTGATGGAACCGTCCGTGAACAGCATAAACTTCACTGTTGCCCTGCCTTGACGCTCCATTTGCATGGCACTTTCAGGATAACGCTGCTGCTTCTGTATCGCAGCATGCAAAAAAGCGAGCAATTCCTCGGTCGGCGCTCCGTTACTGCTTTTTGCAGAAACAGAGTGCTGCGCCGCCTGATTAACCGCATCATTTGCCGCGGGTGCTTTTTTTTCGCTTTTGATCACACGCCGCGCCGCTTTTTGGATAGTGATGCCGGCATCCATTTTTTTTGCCGGCAAGGATTTTGCTTCCGTCCGGCTCTGTACTTCACGAGCCGCAGTTTGAGCAGAAGTTTGCATGGAATCGCTGGCATAGATGTAAGAGTTAACCAGCCGGACGGATGGATCGCCAACCGTCGGCGTTTCGCTGGAAAAATCCAGATTCATGACCAACGCCAGCAACCCGGTCACATGCAGGGCAAGAGACAGGAAATAATAAACTTTTGTATTATTTATCTTGATCGTATTCACTAATCTATACTGGTCTTGATGGTTAATAGGTAACTTCTGCCTGCCCCCGGATAATACAAATAGGAATTGGAAGGTGCAGTAAAAAGCGTATAGGTTGAATATTTCTGATTGAACATATTATCAATCTCAAAGCTGACATCAAACGATTTGCGGATATATTGCAGCGCGATTGTACTGATCCAGTAACCGCCCAGCCGCTTGCCGATATTGGCATCATCCAGTGAAGCGAATCGCGCTCCCGTGTACAATGCTGAATATTTCACCCGCCAGTTTTCAATGAAATCATAATTTACACCGGCATTGGCAGTATAACTTGGCACCGCTGGAATCCGCTTTCCGGAAAACGGACCTGAAGCAAATCGGGGGTCCACGTAGTTAATCTGCGCATCCAGGGCGAATTCTGGAGTCAGCCGGTAATATTCGGTCAGGGTTATGCCACGACGCCTGGTCGTTTCAAAATTCCGATACTGTCCAAACGGTTGTTCCGGCGTCTGAGTTGGATCAAATGCAATTTCATGATTTAACTCGAGCTGATATAGATTTAGCTGCGATTTTTGTTTATCCGTGTTCCGCGTTATCCCTGCTTCATATGAAACGCCCGTTTGCGTCTGCAAGACTGCCGTTCCGGGAGGCGACCAGGTCTCTTCATTTGCCTTGGGAAAACGAAAATTTCCGTCTCTTCTTATAAAAAACTGCCATTCAGGGGAAGGGTGATAAGACACCCCCTGTTCGGTGACAAACACACGATTCATGGAATCAACAGGCTGTCCAATAATTTCTTCTGCCGTATTATATTGCCAGGCCAACCGGGCACCCAGCGTCAAATCAACCAGATTTGTGAGCGGAATAATGGTTTGAGCATAGACATCATTTTGTACCGCATGCGCTCTTTCATGGATGGATGAATTGATGAAATTATACTGGCTATTTTGAACCAGATATCCAAGCGTGAATTTTTTGTCCCTGATCAATCCGGTCAGCTTCGGATTAAAGCTGTTTTCCCATTCATTACGATTAAACGCTGAGCCAATGACACCATCACCATCCACTTGCTGATGAGATATCCGTGTCTCAAGAATCAAATCGGGATTAAGTTCATGCTTGTCAAGCAGTTGTAATATTTGCGTTTTAATATGGCTGAAATTTTTAAAATTGACCGCCTGACTTGCATCACTGTCAAATTGCTGCTGTGATAACCCGCCAGGAAACATGACAGTGGTTTCGGAAGACTGAAATCCAATACTCAGCGTGCCGCGCGCGTAATCAATTCCAGACTGTCCATAAATGGATTCATTTCGTTGATGATTATGTTTGCGATAATTGTCCGTGTTATTGGTAAAGCCAAACGCTTTGAAAAAGAAGCCGCTCGAAAATTTGCTCCCCAGCAATGCATTAAAATAATTTTGCTGAAAACTGCCCAATCCAAGCTGCGCGTCTGCAACAAATTTTTCCGGATGGCGCGTGATGATATTAACAACACCGCCCACCGCCTGATCGCCCCAGAGTGAACCCTGGCTGCCTTGAACGATATCAATACGCTCGATGTCCGCCAATGCGATTGAATTGAAATTGGGCGTCAGCAAACTGACATTGGTGAGCGGAAAGCCATCCACTAAAATCAGCGAATTGGCTGCTGCATTGTCCCCAAATCCACGGATACTCAAAGCCGTCTGACTGCTGTCCATCGAATTATTTGTGACGCGGACGATACTTTGTTCCTGGGACAACAATTCCGACAAATTGGTCGCCGGGCTGGTCTTGATTTCTTCGCGCTTGATATGCGTAGTTTGAACCTGGGCATACCGCCTGTTGACGACCGGTTGATTTGATTGTCTGACTTCAGGAATGACAGTGGAATGACCCTGGGCAAATACCGCCTGGGACAGATAAAAAAACGCAAATACAATAATTCGTGGATTCAGTTTCATGGGTCAGGCAATATCCGGTATCTTCCTCGTTATGGTTATCAGTCTTGGATGTGCGGGGGGATTATATACCCACCTTGGTTCAGGATGCGAATTCAAAAAATTCGGCCATTCCGCTTACAAAAGGAACGACTGAACATTCCATGCCTTAACAAGGGGATAACACATTGACGGCAGGTCAATGCCCACCTAAAATTGCGGGTCTGAATCCTGCGCTGGCAGAACAGATCATCATGGGCGATTAGCTCAGCGGGAGAGCACTACCTTCACACGGTAGGGGTCAGTGGTTCGAAACCACTATCGCCCACCATATTTAACAAGGGATAACGGCCGACATGACATACTCAATGTGGGAATCCATCGCCGATACACCATGGTGGTTTTATGTCCTTGTTATATATGTTTTTTATTTTGCCTATGGCGCCACCAAGCCGCGCATTCTGAATATTAAAACTTATCTGGCCACAATCGTTGTCTACTTCGGAATTTTGATCTTTGCATTGTCAACGGTCGCGGAGTTAAGCCTGCGCAGTTTCTACATTCTGTCTGCCACAATACTGCCGGGAATCCTGCTCGGATGGCTGCAGTTCCATCTGCGTAATATCAAAACTGTCAGGAATAAAATGCAGCTGTATGTGTCTGGTTCATGGTTCCTGTTCGTGTTGATCCCGATTATTGTTTTCGTGAAATTTTATTATCTTGGCAGTCAGTTAATCATCCGTGCAGACCTGCTCAAACAGGAACCTTATCTCTCTTATATTGTGGGAGCCTGTGGATTGCTGATGGGACTATGCATAGGAAGAGTTATTTTTATTGCGCGCCGTCTGAAAACTGGACCTTATATTGATGAGAGTGAATTACCCCGGCCCAGGTAAACCCGGCGGTATCGGTTCTACCAAAGATCAAATCAGAGTCTGCGAACGCTTGCTCATGCCATCAACCTTGCGCAGCATCCAGTAAGTTAAATTGTTTCAGGATATTATTTCACTATCATTGCATTAACATGCGCTGGCACGCATTGCGCAAGCACGCTCAGGTTATAGCCTCCTTCAAGCACCGAGACCATTCTGCCGTCACAATGAACTTTTGCAATTTTTGCGATTTGCGTCGTCAGCCAGACATAATCTGTCTCTGTTAATCCCAGGTCTGCCAGGGGATCCTCCGCATGTGCATCAAACCCGGCCGAAAAAAAGATAAATTCAGGCTGAAACGCCGCGATCCTATCAAACCACACAGATTGAATTTTGTCGCGAAACAATTCCCCCTTTGTTCCTGCCTCTAATGGCACAGAAAGGATATGCTCATTGTCCATCTCCGGTTCATATCCCGGATAAAAGGGATGCTCGAAACTGGAACAATACAGCACGCCCGTATCGTTCTGAAAAATATTCTGTGTGCCATTGCCGTGATGGACGTCAAAATCGATCACTGCAATGCGCCTGAAACCGTGCTGTAACATGGCGTGCCTGACGCCAATCGCAACATTGTTGAAAAAACAAAATCCCATTGCTTTATCACGTTCAGCATGATGTCCTGGCGGACGGACATTACAAAATGCAACCTGCGCATCGCCTTTCACTACCAGGTCCACGGCAAATGGAACAGATCCTGCCGCACGCAGCGCTGCTTTTAGCGAATATGGATTCATCCAGGTATCTGCATCAATCGCGATACAGTCATGTTTTGGAGCAACAGAAAAAATCCAGTCTACATACGTTTCATCATGGACACTGATCAGCTGCTCGCGTGTCGCGAGCGGTGCCGGATAAAATTTTGCCGGCGCATCAAATTCATAACGCTCAAGTGCAGCCTGAATGACCTCAACGCGCGCTGGCTGCTCCGGATGCATTTCTCCGGCATCATGCAAAACACAATCCTCGTGATGAATGATCGCAATGGTCATATAAGCTCCGACACTTTGATGGAATCCAGAATTGATAACCGCACGGCTTCCGCTGCCATCGTACCAATTGTCAGCTCCGATGCCACAAAATCGCCCGTTGAGATACAGAACAGAATATCGCCGTCAAACCGTGTGAAGATGGGTGATATGGCACGAGCCATTCCGGCAATGGCCATTTTTGATATCCTTTTTAACTCTTCTTTGGTGAACTTCGCATTTGTAAAAACAGCGGCCAGCGTCGTATGAGTATGACTAAACAAATCTGTTTCCGCACGTCCCGATAAAAGATATTGTTCGCAGTCCGCAAATTCTCCGTTTGCATACCGGGCACCGGCTGCAATCCGGCCTGTCTTGTCTCGCACATCACCAACGGAATTGACTACGGTATAGGCAACCACTTGCACACCACTTGCAAGCGTCATCTCCGCATAACCAATACCGCTTGTCATATGCCGCGCATCTGGAACAAGCTTGCCTATGGTCGCACCTGTTCCGGCGCCAATACGGCCTGATTCCTTGTTATTTTCATCAGCAGCCAGACAAGCTTCATAGGCATTTTCAGGTGTCGGAGGCAGGGGCTGCTTGTAAGAGAGGTCATAAATGGCTGCGGCAGGGACAATCGGCACCACGCCATGCAACGTCGGATGACCAATTCCGCGCTCAGCAAGATATGTCATCACGCCATCAGCAGCAAACAAGCCATACGCGCTGCCGCCAGCCAGAACCAGCCCGTGAAGACGAGGTACGCTGTTATCCGGTTCAAGTACAGCCAGTTCATGTGTGGCTGGAGCAGAACCACAAATCCAGTAGGCACCCACAGCCGATTTTTCCAATAAAAACACAGAGACGCCTGTCCCGGTTTCCTTGTCGGTATAATGACCCACTTTTAATCCATCCATGTTTTAAAATCTCCTTTCTCCAGCCTCTTCCTTATGCAAAATGCGCAGGAGGAGGTGAGCTGGATGCCAGCTTTCGCTGGCATGACATTGAAATGTATCGAGCCAGCATCCTGCCATCTCCGCACCTTGTCATCTTCACACCTTTGTCATCCCTGTGAAAGCAGGGGTCCGGTTTTTCCGACAGCTCTCTCCGCTATTGCTGGCAGAAACAAGGTCATTTGTCATTTTCCCAAGAGTGATATTATACTGCACGATATCTTTATTCATATGGATTCTACTCATGATACAAATGACACTGGCACAAGCAGCCAAGGTTCTTGGGCTAACAACCAGCTCCCCTGAAACGGAATTTACAGGCCTTAGTATTGACACGCGAACGCTACAACCAGGCAATCTCTTTATTGCCATACCTGGAGAACGCGTCGATGGTCATGATTATATTGAAGAAGCCTATAAAAAAGGAGCGGCCGCTGCAATCGTGAGCCGGAGAGTAGATTCCCGATTGTTCCAGCTGCCTGTCGCAGATACCACAGCAGCACTGGGAAAACTAGGTAGCGCATGGCGTGATCAATTCAATATACCATTTGTCGCCGTCACTGGAAGCAATGGCAAAACCACGCTGAAAAACATGATCGCTTCAATTATGATCGCCGCATGTGACGGCAATGACCAGCAAGTGCTTGCCACCCAGGGAACACTGAATAATCACTGGGGTTTGCCACTGACACTTGCCCGCTTAAGCAGCCAACACCGTTTTGCCGCCATCGAGATGGGCATGAATCATTTTGGCGAAATTGAATATTTGACCAAAATGACCCGCCCCAGGGTTGCCGTCATCACCAATGCAGCCGCATCGCATCTTGAAGGCGTTGGCGACGTTGCCGGCGTGGCGCGCGCCAAAGCCGAAATCTTCTCCGGCTTGCAACAGGATGGAATCGCCATTCTAAACCGGGACGATGCGTTTTATCCTTTCTGGCGTGACACTATAGGCAGCCACCAGTGCATCACTTTCGGGTTTCATGCTGACGCTGATGTCAGCGCAACCATGCACGAAGCCTCCGGAAGCCAGCACATTACCTTGCGCTCCCCTCATGGCAGCATTGATATTAACCTGCCCCTACTTGGCAAACACAATGTATCAAACGCTGTCGCCGCAGCCGCAGCCGCTCTCGCTATCGGCATTGACCTGAAAGCCATCAAGTCAGGCCTGGAACACATCAAACCCGCGCCGGGACGCTTGCAAATGCACACGCTGGCAAACGGCGTCAAGATCATCGATGACACTTACAATGCCAATCCTTTCTCTCTGCAGGCAGCCGTCAATACCCTGGCTTCATTTGTCGGGAAAAAAATTCTCGTGCTTGGCGATATGAAGGAATTAGGCAGTGAAACAAAATCATTACACCACGCAGCCGGTGAGACAATCCGCCAGGCGGGAATTGATTATTTGTTTACCTTTGGTGAACTTAGCGCCAACACGGCACAGGCATTTGGCGAAGGTGCTTATCATTTCAACGAGCAGGAAAAACTGGTAAATGCACTCAAGCCATTTTTATACAATACAACAACTATTCTGGTGAAGGGATCAAGATCAATGCGCATGGAAAAGGTGATTGCCGGATTAGTTACCTGATAACAGTTGATTAACGGGTAAAATATGGAAAATCGACGCCAATTTCTCGCAATAAGTTTTAGTGATCTCGTGACCTATGAGGGAAGGGAAGAATACGTCAAATCACTGATCAGCCTTGATGAAGATAGGCGGCTGGATGTCCTGTATGATCAGTACCATATCAATCCGGACAATTTACATGCTCTTTTGTCATACCTCCAGAACCGGAAAGGCAAGGATTCAGGCCTCAGCAAGGAAATCAGCCAGATCTTGCAAACGCCAATGATAATGAATACCGGCTATGCGACGCTAAAGACACCCAGCCTGAAGGATCAATATATCCGCGGTCTTCTGGCACTGAGCTCGTATTCGCGCAATCAGCGCCTTGAAGTTCAATTTTCTGTGAATCCTGCAAATCTGCTCACGTTGGCTGACGACCTGCTTTTATTCAGGCAGAAATTTAATGGCTATCCAAATTATCTGTCTGCTCTCAATGACATCATGATTCTTCAGGAGCTACATTCGTCAAAAGACCTAACAGAAAAAGAATCACAGGATTCCGCAGATGAAAGCATCCATGTCGCCTCAAAGACAGATAAGCAGTCAATCGAGACCGTGCCGGAGACAGAAAATGCCGTTTGCATAAATGGCGAGATTGGCATGCCAGCGACAATGGCAAAAAATTTCGATGCGTTATTTAACTGTCCCATCGGGTTCTACGCTATTACTTCGCCAGTCATCACACCGCAAGGAACCACTTACCAGCATGCCGAGATCAGGGAATGGATAAACCAGAAACATTCAGACCCTATTGACAGGTCGTTATTGAATGAAAGCCTTTTGACAAGCAATAAATTGTTCTCCGACATCAGAAATCTGTTATTCGAAACAGACACCAAGCTGAAAACAAGGCTTGATCTTCAGCAGCTGCAAAAACTGTTGACCTGCCCTTTGTCAGGTGAATTATTAACAGATCCGGTGATAGCAGCGGATGGAATAACCTATAACCGCTTATTCATACAGTCCTATCTGGCATCGCATAACAACATGACACCCGCCAGAATAAAACAGACCAGGCCGCTTTACACCCATCGCTTCATTCTGAACCTCTATGAACTGGTTCATATCGATCAGTTAATCGAAACACATCTGATATCTGAAAATGAAAAGCTGGCACGACAGCAGCATGAAACATTGATGGCGCCGATGCGTGAATATATAAATACCCGCGCAAGAAAAAGCAATTTCACCGGCTCATCGTTTGGCTATTGCGCATGGGATAAAGTCATCGCACACACACATGCCATTCAGGCATTATCAGGCAAAATGTCAATACATACTTTTTTTTCGCAGCATCAGCGCGATCTGAAAGTTCTAAATCAGGGAACAAGCAAAACTGTCGCACGCCCCGCGCTTGAATATCTGGAATCATTACGGATCCGAAACAGTTAGAGATAGTTGAAACTACAATGGTTAATGGCAAACAGGCAGCCGTCGTTTTCTGGCTTATGACGGGACTTTACAAATTACGTTATAATAAAACTTAATTGAGGAGAATATTCATCCATGGCGATCAAAACCCCCATCACAGTGGCATATGGCGACGGAATCGGCCCGGAGATCATGACTGCGACGCTGAAGATTCTTGAAGCTGCCAAGGCGCAGATTGCGCCTGAAGTCATTGAAGTAGGCGAAAAAGTCTATCTCCAGGGCAACACTACCGGTATTCCTGACCAAGCCTGGGAATCCATCAAGCGCACCAAGGTCTTACTCAAAGGTCCCATCACCACTCCTCAGGGAGGCGGTTACAAGAGCTTGAATGTCACCATGCGCAAGACACTGGGTTTATTCGCAAACGTGCGTCCCTGTATTTCCTATCCGCCATTTGTACGTACAAAATTTCCTGATATTGACCTGGTTATCGTACGTGAAAACGAGGAAGACACTTATTCCGGAATTGAACATCGTGAGACAGACGAAGTGTATCAATGCCTGAAGCTGATCACGCGCCCTGGCTGTGAACGTATTATTCAATATGCTTTTGAGTATGCGCGCAAATTCAACCGTCACAAGGTAACGTGCCTCAGCAAGGATAACATCATGAAAATGACCGATGGCTTGTTTCATCGCGTTTTCAATGAAGTCGCCGCGCAGTATCCCGACATTAAAAGCGAACATTTGATCGTTGATATAGGCACCGCATTAATTGCCAGCGATCCCGAGCGTTTCGATGTGATCGTCACGCTGAATTTGTACGGCGACATCATCTCCGATGTTGCCGCACAGGTTGCCGGATCAGTTGGTTTGGCCGGTTCCGCGAATATCGGCAATCAGGTCGCGATGTTTGAAGCCATTCACGGTTCTGCTCCGGATATTGCGGGAAAGAATATGGCAAATCCTTCAGGTTTGCTCAATGCAGCCGTGCAGATGCTGGTACATATCAATCAGCCTGAAGTCGCAACCACAATCGAAAATGCCTGGCTGAAAACAATCGAAGACGGCATACACACAGGTGATATCTATTCTTCTGAGCTCAGCAAGAAAAAAGTTGGAACGCAAGAGTTTGCTGACGCAGTGATTGAACGACTGGGCCAAAAACCTGCCCATTTCAAGCCTGCCGATTATAAACCTGGCGCTTACGCCAAAATCGAATGCTACGGCGGCCAGCCGAAGGCGCAAAGTAAAAAGGAACTGGTCGGCGTGGATATCTTCATCGATAATCCACTCGATGTTCCCGCTGACGAGCTCGCAGCCAAGCTTGCCACAGCTGGCAGCCCACTTGAACTGATCGTCATTACCAGCCGCGGATTAAAAATCTGGCCAAACAGCAGTATTGAAGCGCCCTATTTGCGGCATTGCTGCTGCAGATTCCAATCCGCAAAAAACATCAAGGAATTAAAACCCGTAAGCCATGCGGATATTATTCAATTGCTCGCAAAATTAAATGAGCTGGGACTGGATACAATCAAGACAGAGAATCTGTACACGTTCAATGGCGAATTGGGTTTTACGCTCGCACAAGGACAGTAACGTCACAAAGCATTATTGTCACTGTGATGCGCCTGCATTCAGTGACAATAATGCTGCAAATCAGCTTATGAGCTTCTGGTACAAGTTTCTGAACCAACCTGATTTGTTGATTGCACTGCCCAGTTAGCTGACAATGAACCATCAGGCTTCAGATTAAAGACTTCCACGCCGAAAATACTGGAATCCTTTGGATCAAAAAATTTCGCACCAAGCACATTATTCATGCTCGGATGCATCAAACCCACTCCGTAAAGCGCCGGAAACCCTGCTGAATTTTCCCATTCCAGGGTGTAGATGCTTCCATTGCTTTTAATTGCAAGCGGATATGAAGTAGTGGTATTCGATGAATCGATTCGTTGACATTGATAACTCCCAACTATAGACGGAGTTGAAGTCGATGGAGTTGAAGTTGACGGGGTAGACGTCGATGGTGCACTGGTATTTTGTGCATAAGCTGCCATAGCAAACAAGGAAGCAACCGTAACTGCACAGAAACTGTTGATTGTGGCTTTCATAATTCACTCCTTTTTCAGATCACCTTACAGGCAAGTTAGTAAGTTTCAGGATGATTTTGTGCATGTCTCTGTACTGGGTTTGGTTTCACTGGAATCAAGGTAAACGCCGTCAAACGAACCATCAGGCTTGATTGTCATCAACTCAATGCCGAAGGTGGAATTATCTTTGACGCCCCAATACACATACGCAAAAGCATTGTTGACATCCTTGTTGAATACTGCGGTTCCCAGGTCATATGGAACCAGATCACCACTATGTATGGCTTGAATGTTAAACACATCTCCATTCTTCTTGATGACAATCGATTCATTGAAATTTGGATTGGACGGGCTTCCTGAATCGACACCACTGCATTTATACGTCCCTGAGATATCAGGAGCGCCAGCGATGGAAGCTGTACAGGCCAATAAACCTATCATCCCTAGAGCGGCTGCTAATGTGATTTTATGGATCGTATTCATAAGCACTCCTCATTTTTTCGAATTAAGAATTCATTCAACCCATTTACTACTAAATATTATACGCCATTTGATAAATTGTTCTGAAAACAGCGCCGGGATACGCGGTAAAAAATCTCACAAGTTAATTATTCTTCTGAACTTTTTTATTTGCATCAGCAGCCTGACCCGGCTTTCCATTCCTGGCCGCCCAAAATATCCTCAACAATCAATATTTAATTCAGATACAAATATTTATGTATCCGGATCAGTGTTGCTGTGTAAATTATTTTTGAGCAAGGTCGTCATCGCTGTATAGGCTCCTGCGTTCGGGCGGCACATCCTTATGCCGCAGATTAAGCGGATGAAATATCCGGATCTCTGCCGGGATATTTAATTAACACGATGTCAAAACGGAATTTGCCTGTTGTATCTGGTCAAAATATCAGTTACCTTTTTCCAAGCAAAAAATGGAGCCATGCTTGTGACAAAAAAGCAACCAAAATTACCAACTCTTGAAGAATCCCTCACCGAGATAACCCAGCTCATCGATAAAATGGAACATGGCGAGCTGACGCTTGAGCAGTCACTTGATAACTTTGAACGCGGCATTACCTTGATCAAGCATTGCCAGAAAATTCTCGAAGAAGCTGAACAGAAAGTACAGATCCTGATTCAAAACAATAATCAGGAAGAACTGGCTGTTTATGGAGACGATGACAAAGAAGAAGGTTTTGAAAACAATGAAGCCAACGAAGACTAACATGACTTTGGATGAATTATTCTCGCTCTGCGATAACCGTCTGAAAAAAATATTTTCTCAGTACTCGCAGGAAATTCCATCGCTGGAGTTGAAAACCGCCATGGAATACACACTATTTAATGGCGGCAAACATCTTCGGCCATTGTTGATCTACGCTACCGGCCTCATATTTGATGCTCCACTGGAAAATCTTGATATACCAGCCAGCTCCGTTGAGCTCGTCCATACCTATTCCCTGATCCATGATGATTTGCCTTGTATGGATAATGCTGACATCCGCCGCGGCAAGCCCACCTGTCATAAAGCATATGGTGAAGGTATTGCTGTATTAGCCGGCGATGCTCTCCACACGCTTGCCATGCAAATCATCGCGAGCCATCCTTCGTCATTAAAAGCCGAAAAACGTTTGCAGATGATGTGCACATTGAGCAATGCCTGCGGTCCTTATGGCATGGCTGCCGGCCAGGCGCTGGATCTCACTGTCATGAATGATGAGAGTATTTCCAGGGAAATGCTCATCGATATTTATCGATTAAAAACAGGCGCCCTGTTTGCCGCCTGTATTGAAATGGGACGCCTCGCTTCCAGGGATGATGATGAAATCAACCAGACTGCCCTGCAGGAATTCGGCAATTGTATTGGCCTGGCATTCCAGATCCAGGATGACATCCTTGATACGGAATCCACCACTGAAATACTCGGCAAATCCCAGGGGATTGATATCAAAAACAAAAAAATCACTTATCCTCATCTCGTTGGCGTGACACCAGCCAAGGAAAAAGTCCAGTCACTATATGAAGAAGCACTGGAAGCCGTCAATTACCTAGGCCATAAAGCACAATTGCTTCGTGAGCTGACAGGACACATGCTGCAGCGAAACAGATAGCAGGGAAACGCGGACCTTTCGTTCCAGCAGGTCCGCAACCTTTTTTAATAATTATCTATCATTTATCATTGTTTTCGGATAAACTTTGCACATTAATAAGTTAATCAAACTTGAATAACGATGTACTGCCCATTCTGTAATGCAGGTGACACGAAAGTTATTGATTCACGACTTATCCGGGACGGTAATCAAACCCGGAGGCGTCGCGAGTGCCCTGATTGCAAAGAGCGATTCACTACTTATGAAGCGGCTGAGTTATCACTACCCCGTATCATAAAGCGTGATGGCCGCCGGGCACCATTTAGCGAGGAAAAACTACGGGCTGGCATGCTTCGTGCCCTGGAAAAGCGTCCGGTTAGCATAGAGCAAATCGAAACTGCGATTGCCCGAATCTTTCGTAAAGCCATGACAGGCGGTGAACGGGAAATCCCCTCCTCCCAGATTGGCGAATGGGTCATGGAAGAATTGCACCTGCTGGACCAGGTTGCATATGTGCGGTTTGCCTCCGTATATCGTTGCTTTCAGGATATTGATGAGTTCCGAAGAGAAATAAGCAGACTGACACGATATGCCAAACGAACCAAAACAAAATCCGGCCATAACAGAAAATAGCACCATCAATCCGGTTGCACGCCACAACGCTCGACGCTATGCCCTGCAAGCAATGTATCAATGGCAAATTGCGGGTACCTCAATGGATTTGATAGAGGCAGAATTTCTGCATTATCACATCGACAAAAAACTGGATCTCAATTACTTCAAGGAACTTGTACACGGGATACCTAAATACCTGCATGAAATAGATAATGAAATGCAGCCATTCCTTGGCCGGCCATTACATGAAATCGATCCCATCGAACTTGCCGTACTCCGGATTTCCATTTATGAACTGATCAAGCGTCCGGACGTTCCGTACCGTGTCATCATAAACGAGGCACTGGAACTCACCAAAAAATTTGGTTCCGTTGAAGGACACAAGTTTGTTAACGGTGTTCTTGACAGGATAGCCAAGAAAAATCGCGTGACGGAAATCAAAATGGGTAAAAATCAGGAATAGAATGTTCTCCCTGGATTGCCGCGGCCGAACGTTACACGGCCTCGCGATTACCAGGTTGGGTGATTCACCATGAACCAGCTAACCTGTACTGCAATGACAACGCTGACTGCTGCGCATCCAGTTCACGGAGATCTGACAATCCAGCGTCTTAATAGCCCATCCCTTTCCTTGCTGACATGCTGGATTCCATGATTTCTTGCTTCTCTTCCGTATCTTCAATGGCTGCCAGGTACTGATCAATTTCTCTGGCTACTAACTCATCACCAGCAAAATTCATGCCTGTGTGAAACTTCAGCTTTTGATATGTCAAGGCAGAAGCAGTGTCAGATTTTTCAGGTTTTTGTACCACTTGAATAGCGCCGTTGTCGAAAAACATCGTTCTTGGTTTCACGATAGCCTCCTGTTTTGTGTTACTGAATATTATATTTTGTTTTAAATTTAAACAGACTAAATAGGGTCGCACAAATACTATCACAAAAAGGCATTGAAGCAACCTATGAGAGATCTCTGCTAAAATGCCTGCACAATTGCGAGCAGGAATTCCTCACACTTCTTTAACTGCTCCAGGGTGACAAATTCATTGGCACGATGCGCCTGCTCAATATTTCCAGGCCCGCAAACGATGGTAGGAATCTGTGCGTTTTGAAATAAACCCGCTTCCGTAGCATAGGCAACCTTATGTATCTCTTTGTCGCCGCTAATCGAACGGATTAACTGGTTAATGGACGATTCTTCATTTGATTCAAACGCTGGCGCCTGAGCAAGATGATCAATCTCGATTTCTGCGCTTGTGCGTTCACGCTGCATGCGCGGCAACAACTCATCACGCACATAAGCATTAATCCTGTCCATGACTTCCCGCGGCTTTACATTCGGCAGATGCCGGAATTCAAAATAAAACTCACAATGAGCCGGAATGATATTATGCGCGATCCCGCCATTGATCATGTTGGTCGACACCGTGGTAAACGGTACATCAAATTTATTATCAAATGGACCAGATTGACGGAAACCGTCAGCAACACTACGGATATGGCAGATAAGTTGCGCCGCATACTCGATCGCATTGCAGCCTTGCGGTGTCAACGAGGAATGTGCAGCATGTCCACGCACACGGCAGCGAAAGGTTTGAATACCCTTATGGGCAACTACCGGACGCATGTCTGTTGGCTCGCCAACAATACACGCAGCCGGCCTGATACCAGCCGCCTCCAGATCAGCGATCATGAGCGGCGCACCCTGACAGCCAATCTCTTCATCATAAGACAATGCAAAATGCACTGGACAGGATAATTTCAGCTTGCGAAATTCCGGAACCAGTGCAAGCGCAACAGCAAGAAATCCTTTCATGTCGCAGGCACCGCGGCCATATACCTTGCCATCATGCTGAACCGCAGCAAAAGGATTGGTATTCCATTGCTGGCCATCGACCGGAACCACATCAGTATGCCCGGAAAGAACGATTCCACCGTCCATGCTGCCATTATGTGCAGGCAGCGTGGCGAATAAATTTGTTTTTTCTTCATTCGGATGACGAGTCAAACGCATCAACAAATCGTGCTGCTTGAACCACTCCTGCACATGGTCAATTAATTCCATGTTTGAGTTGCGCGATGTTGTATCAAACGCAATTAATTGCGAAAGCCATTCAAGTGTATTCATGATTTATCCTTTTTTGCGAGGGCAATAATATTGCCGTAAATAAACTGACAGCGACACCGAGCGTGACATAAAAGCTTGGCGCAAGAACAGACGCGGTGATTTTGATCAGCCAGGTCACGATAAATTGCCCAAAACCGCCAAACAGCATGATCGCCAGATTATTGCTGATGGATAATCCGGTCGCGCGAATTTCATAGGGAAACAGGCGCGCGAGTATGGTGGTAAATACGCTGAAATATGCAGCGAGAAATACACAAAATATGATTTCGATAATGATTAACCTGTTTAGTGATGGATTGCTCACCATCCAGGAAAAAAGCGGATAAACGGAAACAAAATATAACAGCAGCGCCGTGACGATAATTGGCTTACGCCCAATGCGGTCAGACAACGCACCAAAAAAAGGGATTAATATGACGCCTGTCAATGAACCAGCCGCCACAGCCACAAATGCATCATTCATGGAAAGATGCAGATAGCTCGTTGCGTATGTAGGCAGATAAATCAGGTTCACATAAAACGATGTTGTGCCGCTCACCACCAGTCCGATCGATAGCAGCATTTTTCCCATATTTTCACGGCAGATTTGCATGAAGTCATTTTTTTGTGCCTGCTTTCCCGCTGTGCACCTGTCTTCGTCCAGATGACGCCGGATGTACCACCCAATTGGCGCGATTATCAGGCCAAAAACAAATGGTATGCGCCAACCCCAGGATTCCAGCTGTGCGACGCTCAGTGTCCTGGTAAGCAGCATACCCACCGCACCGCCTATGAATATTGCCAGCGTTTGACCAAACATTTGCCATGATCCGTATAAACCCTGACGATTGACTGGTGAGAGTTCGATTAACAGGGCAGAGGACGAGCCAAATTCTCCCGCAGCAGAAAAACCCTGCAACAAGCGGGCCAGCACCAGGAATATGGGTGCAAACACGCCAGCCTGCGCATAGGTG
>Ga0070740_10003535_pt1 | contig 16463 bp, 15 predicted proteins | sample Coa_R2_FD_67286 | JGI IMG/M metagenome (GOLD analysis project Ga0070740, IMG submission 67286) | Surface soil microbial communities from Centralia Pennsylvania, which are recovering from an underground coalmine fire - Coalmine... | ecosystem: Environmental > Terrestrial > Soil > Unclassified ... | reverse complement strand
CAGGCCCGCGGCAAACGCCATTGGTTTGTCGACGCTTGAACCGGGCGGCGACCCGCCCAGTGCGAAGCAGGCATGCCGCGGGCCCTACCATGACCCGCTAGCGAGTGTAGCAAGAAAGCAGGCCCGAAACATTAGAGCGCGGTGCGTCACGTCGTGGTGGAGCGCTGGTCATGGTTGGGCCAACTATGGACCTCAGTGTGGGCTTGGTGTAGCTGGTTGGGGCGACGCGCGGACTAGCCCAGGCTCTCGCGGATCCAGCCCGGCGCATCGCTGGCCGGGAACGACTCGATGGAGGCTTCCTCCACCGGATCGGGCGGCACCTCTTTGCCGGACTCGGGTTGCTTCGCCGCCACCGGCTCGCCCACCTGCCGCCCCGGCGCTGCCTTCGCCTGTCCCTCACCCACGGGCGGCTCGCGCTCTGGCTTATCATCCATTGGCGTGCTCCTCTCGTGCATATCCTACCGCACGAAGCCGCTATACTGGGCCGAGAAGGATATCGACCGCCAATAGGGAGGGACAGACCATGGATTCGTCAGCCAGCCCGGGTGAGGCGCGCCCCGAGCGCGTGATCGCACGACTGCAAGAACTGGCGGCGCTGACCGGCGGACCCGACGGCGCACGGCGCGTCTGCTGGACGGAGGAGTGGCAGACGGCCCGCCGCTGGCTGCGCGACAAACTGGCGGATCTGCCGTGCACGGTAGAGATCGACGAGGCCGGCAACCTCTGGGCAACCGTGGCCGGCGTTAGCGACGACGTGGTGGTGGTCGGCTCGCATATCGACTCGGTGCCGCACGGCGGCTGGCTGGACGGTGCACTGGGCGTGGTCACCGCCCTCGAGGTGCTGGAGATGTACGCTCATGCGACGCCACCGGTGACGTTGCGCCTGGTGGATTGGGCCGACGAGGAAGGCGCGCGCTTCGGGCGCAGCCTCTTCGGCTCCAGCGCCGTCTGCGGCTCGCTCGACCCCGATGCGGTGCGCGAACTGCGCGACCGCGACGGCATCACCCTCCCCGACGCCCTGGCCGCCTGCGGCGTGGATCTGGACCGTGCCCTCGCGGCGGGCAACCGCCTGCAAAACGTCAGGGCCTACCTGGAGCTGCACATCGAACAGGGCCCGGTGCTGGAGCGCCAGGGCATCCCCATCGGGCCTGTTCTGGGCACCTTCGGCGTGGAACGCCATGCCATCCGTTTCACCGGCAACACCAGCCACGCCGGCTCGACGCCGATGGAGATGCGCCGCGATGCCCTGCTCTCAGCCGCCCGCTTCGCCCTGGAGGTGCGCGAGAGCGCCCGAAGGCGCGGTGGCGTGGCCACCTGCGGCATGATCGCGGTCGAGCCGGGCATCGTGACCGCCATCCCCGGCACCTGCCGCATCACGCTCGATCAGCGCGCCCTCGACCCGGAGGTCCTGGCCGGCATGCTGGCCGACGCGCTGGACGCGGCGGGGCGCATCGCCGGCGAGGACGGCACCTCGGCCGAGTGGGAACTGATCTGGCGCATCGAGCCGCGGCCGTTCAACCCGACGCTCATCGGCTTCGCCGAGGAGGCCTGCCGCGCGGTGTCCGGCAAGGCGCTGGCCCTGCCCAGCGGCGCGCTGCACGACGCGGCGGAGATGGCCCGCCACCTGCCCACGGTGATGATGTTCGTCAGCAGCAACGACGGCGTGAGCCACAGCCCGCGCGAGGATACCCCGCTGGAGCACCTGGAACTGGCCGTACACGCCTACGCCCAGCTTGCACAGCGCACGTTGAATTGGATTGCCGCATCACCTGGCGCGTAAATGGCGGAGCCTCTCCTTTGGTTCGCAGGCGATCCAAAGCTGGATCGACATGCCATTAGCGGCGTAGATAGTGCGCCGCGGTAGCAAACCGACCGCCGTTTAGCCCAACGCCTCGTGCAGGGCCCGCTCAAACTCATCGCTTGAGCCTGCCTGTAGCGCTACGTCGAATAGAGCGGACAAGCGCTCGGCGTCGCTCACCTGCGCCAAGCGATCGGTCGCCTCCGCTGAGGGTACCAGACCGCGGCTTCTCAGCGCTTTCAGAATATCTTCGCGCCGCGCTTGCGCCATGCCTTGCGCCATGCCCTGATCCAGCCCCTGTTGCAGGCTCCTGGCCAGGACGGTCTCCAGTAAATCAGTCGCCATTAGCTCCTCCAGCAGGAGATTAAACGTCTCTACTCCAATATAATGATATGCCAGAGCCAGTAACCCTCCCGCAATCCGCGCGCGCTGCGCCTCATCAGGCATCTGCCCCGACAACTCCAGAGCCATGCGCACTACCTCTTGCAAGGGCCGCCGATGCGTCATCAGCGGCAGGAAGAGCAGATCCAAGCGCTCTTGCTCACCCAACCCTGACCCACGCGCCGCGGACGCCCGTAAGCGCTCGTAGGTCTCTTGCCCATCCCGTTGTCCCAGAAAGATGCTAGTGACGCGATAATGCACAGAGCCCAAGGACAACTCGGACTCTGCGTTTCGTACCTGAGGCCCGTAGAACACAACCGTTTCGATGAGGCGCCGCTCTCTTTGGTACAGACCTACGTCGTAGCTCATGAAGCGCAGCAGATCGTCCTGCTCGAATGTGCTCTGGCATTCCATATGGAGCAGCCGAGTGTCCGCCAATTCGAAAACTGAATCAAGCCGCTCCATGCGTAAATCCAGCCGGGGTAGCTCTGTAGGAAAATGGCGCACGATCGGCGGGAGCGCGAGGCCAAAGTACGCCGATAGTGCCGTGGCCAGGCTCTCTGCTTCGAGTTTAAACAGCACGTCAAGGGCATGCTGGGTCACATGCGCTTCAGCCATTGCGATGGCCTCACGTGGACCCGGCGCCCACGCGCTCGATGAGCGTGCAGGCCATCTCGACGCCAAAGCGGGCGCCGCGGCGCTCCGGATCGCCGTTCGGGTTGTAGGCAGCCACGCCCATGGCGCGCACGTTCACGGATTGTGGGATGGCGGCAACTGCCTCCAGCAGTTGCTCGCGCGACGGGTAGTACGGCGCCGGCGTCAGACCTCCTGGAACTTCCTCGGGACCGGCCACGTCCACGTCGAGGTGCACGTACCAGCCCGGCACCTGCGATGCGCGCGGCGCCAGCAGGTCCACAACCTTCTCCGCCACCCGACCTTGCTGCATGGCCCTCGCCTCCAGATGGGCAATGTCGTGCCGCTTGATGGCCTCCACTTCGGCACTATCGAGGTCGCTTGTGCCCAACAGTGCGGCGGCTGCGGAGGGCACCGCCGGTTCAAGTCCCGCGGCCTCGCGCCAGTCGTCCAGGTCCCAGCCCAGCGCGACAGCGTAGGGCATGCCGCCCCACAGGCCGGTCTCCGAGGTGGCCCTGGTATTGATGTCGCCGTGCGCATCGATCCACACCACACCAGGCGTTCCCACGGCCCCCGCCACCCCGCCGATGGCCCCGACCGCGTGCGTGCAATCGCCTTCCAGGACAAGGACAAAGGAGTCGGGCTCACGCAGGCCGGGAGCCACCGCGGCGGCCATCCGTTCGGCAATCTTGCCAAGGTTGGTCACCGTATCGCGCGTGCGTTCCGAGCGCGGCAGATCGATCCACACGGGCTCGCGCACCCGGTGCCCGCCCGCGCGCAGACGCTCCAGCAACCCCGCGTCGAGGTAGGCCCGCGGCCCCTGCGCGCAACCCCAGCGCGCTACATCACCATTGAACGGAACACAGACAACCGTAATCTCCATGGAACCTCACCTTATCCTGCACGTCTCCGCTGAGTAGCTGCCGCCCTGTGCCCGCGCCGCGAACACGACCTCCTGAGACCGCCAGGGTACTCGCTTGCGGGCCCCTTACCGGCAAGCGAGGGCCGGCACGGATGCCGGCGGTCCCAGGTCCAGCGCGGGTGCGCCATCCGCCGCATCGAGGCACACTACTCTCGGTTATCGATTTGCGCGCGCTGCAACGTACCGCTGTAGTCGACGAACACGCTCTTGATCTCGCTGAACTGCTCGATGGCCGTGGTGCCGGCCTCGCGGTGGCCGTTACCCGTGCCTTTGATGCCGCCGATGTAGTTGCGGAAGGTCTCGGCCATGAGTCGCTTCTCCTCGTTCAGTCCACGCTGACGCTCAGGCCGTAGCGCACGGCCTCCTCAAATATAGCAAGGCCCTCATCCAGCTCGGCGTCGGAGATGTTCAGCGCCGGCATCAGGCGCAACGTCTGGTCCTTGTAGCCGCAGGAGAGCAGCAGCAGCCCCTTCTCGACGCAGCGACGGCGAATCGTCTCGGCCAGCGTCCCGTCGGGCTCGCCATCGGGCGTGGAGAACTCTACCGCGTTCATCAGCCCGAGGCCTCGCACCTCGGCGATGCGCGGAGACTCCCCTTGCAGCGCCCTCAGGCGAGCGCGCAGCTTGTCGCCCTGGCGCGTTGCATTCTCGAGCATGCCCTCCTCGCGTATGGCATCGATGGTCGCCAAAGCCGCGGCGCAGGAGACCGGATTGCCGCCGAAGGTGCTGCCGTGGGCGCCGGTCGGCCACTGCTGCATGATCTCGGGTCGGGCCGAGACGGCGGCCAGCGGAAAGCCGGAAGCAATGCCCTTGGCCATGATCTGCACGTCGGGCACGATGTCGAAATGCTCGGTCGCGAACCACGTGCCCGTCCTGCCGAAGCCGGTCTGCACCTCGTCGGCCAGCAGCAGGATGCCGTGGGTATCGCACAACTCGCGCAGGCGCTTGAGGTACCAGACCGGCGGCACGATGTACCCACCCTCACCCTGAATCGGTTCGACCAGTATGGCAGCCACCTCGTGCGGATCGACCACTTGCGTGAACTGGCGCTCCAGGTAGTCGGCACACGCGCCGACGCAGCCATCGGCGCAGTTGTGGCCGAGCTGGCAGCGCAGGCCGTAGGGGAAGGGCATCAGGTAGACCGATGGCAGGAACGGCTCATACCCTTCGCGATAGTGCAGCTTGGAGCTGGTCAGAGAGATGGCGCCATAGGTACGTCCGTGAAAGCCGCCCTGGAAGGCGATGAGGATTTTACGTTTGCTGACATAGCGGGCGAACTTGATGGCCGCTTCCACGGCCTCGGCGCCGGTATTGGTCAAGAAGGTCACGTTGAGGTCGCCGGGCGTGATGGTCGCCAGTTTCTCCGCCAACTGGATGTTGGCCTCATAGTGGGCCACCGTGGCGGCGGGATGGACCACGCGGTCGATTTGCGCCTTGGCCGCCTCGATGACTTTGGGGTGTCCGTGGCCGGTGTTGACGGTGGCGATGCCCATGGCGAAATCCAGATAGCGGCGACCGTCTACCGACCACATATAACTGCCCCTGGCATGGCTGATCACCACGTCGGTGCTGCGGCCCAGCACCGGGGCAAAGTGGCGCTGTTCGAGATCCAGGAGCTCGCGTGCTCGTGAGGATGTTTCGGCACTCATGATAAGTCAATCCTTTCAACAATGCGTCGCCCACGCGGAGCATCGCGGCAACCCGGCATGACTACCGCTGCGAGCACGATAGGTGCCATGGGCACTGAGGGGCGGCAAGCGCGTGCGGGCCGACCAAGCCTGTATCAGATTGTAGTGCGGGCGGCTGCTTTGGCTCAACGGCCCAAGCGCGAACAGCGTTCGGGCCGCCCGTCCAGCGTCATGACGGCCGCGGCTTACGGGCATTGCCACGGCCTTGCACGGGCAGGACGACCGCCCTATACTGACCGCAGGAGAGGGCAAGGTTTAGGTACCGGGGGCAGGCGACATCGAGCGGGCGGTGAGCCAGACCGAGCCAGACCTTAGACACGTTGGAGGACGTCCAGCCATGAGCACCGCGCCGGTATTCGACGAAGAGGTCTTCAGCGTGCCCACCTATGCGCACGGCGCCGTCATCCTGAATCTCGGCATCGCCCTGACGCAGCACGATCCGGAGCATCGGATCGGACGTGCCTTCGGCCCTCAGACCACCTACCCCATGGTCGGGGAACCGGCGACACGAGAACCGGCCCTGACCTGGGTGCGGGCCGAGCGACTGCCGAGCGACCTCAACGTGGACCCCGACGGCCCGCCGGACCTGGCTGTCGAGGTGATCTCGCGGACCGATACGCATGCAGGAACCGATGCGCGGATCAGGCAATACCTTGCCTCGGGCGTGCGCGCGGTCTGGATCATCGACCCCTGGATGCGCACGGTCACGGTATACGAGCCGGGCGGCAGCGTCACCGCTATCGGTGAGCAGGGGACCCTTACTGGGGGGTCGGTCATACCCGGCTTCTCTATCCCGGTCGCCGCCCTGTTCGCATAGCGTCGACGGGCCGCCTTACCCGCCGCCGATGGCCGCGCCCAGCTGAGGGATGCGCCGGCGCCGGAGATGATCTCCCTCTCCGCCAGGTGCCGCTAGTAGCCGTGCTATATACTGATAGGTGGATTCAGGCCCTTGGACACGCCATGCCCCAGCGACGCCCCGCGTGTCTTGTCGTGTCGTATCCAGTCCCGCCGGTAAGGTATCTGCATAGTGTGATGCCATGGAAGAGCCGGCGGGCCACGATAGCCGCACCCCTCGTGGGATGCGGTAGACACCGGGGTCATGTAGGTGGTATCGATATTGAAGGGAACAGAGCAGGATGCCTGAGCACGATGTCTTGATCATTGGCGGCGGACTCGCTGGCATGAGGGCGGGCGTCGAGGCCTGTAGGCTGGCCGATACGGCGATCATCAGCAAGGTGCATCCGATGCGCAGCCACTCGGGTGCAGCCCAGGGGGGCATCAACGCCGCGGTCTCCAAAGACGATTCCTGGGAGAACCACTGGTTCGACACCGTCAAAGGCAGCGATTACCTGGGCGATCAAGACGCCTGCCAGGTGTTGACGAAAGAAGCCCCGGAAGTGATTTACGAGCTGGAGCACATGGGCGCGCTGTTCAGCCGGACCGCCGACGGTCGCATTGCCACCCGGCCGTTCGGCGGCGCCGGCTTCCCGCGCACCTGCTTCGTCGCCGACATCACCGGCCACGTGCTGTTGCAGACCCTGTACGAGCAGTTGGTCAAGCACGACGTCAAGGTGTACGAGGAGTTCTTCGTGACCGACCTGGTGATCGTCGACAACATCTGCCGTGGCGTGGTGGGCTTCGATCTGACCAGCGGTGAGTTCGCCGGAATCGGCGCCAAGGCCGTGATTATCGCCACCGGCGGCGCCGGACGCGTCTTCTACAAGAGCACCAACGCCCTGATCTCGACCGGCGACGGCATGGCCCTGGCCTACAGGGCCGGCGCGCCGCTGGAGGATATGGAGTTCGTGCAGTTCCATCCCACGACCCTGGCCAGCAACGGCGTGCTGATCACCGAGGGCGCGCGCGGCGAAGGGGCCTACCTGCTGAACGCGGCAGGCGAACGCTTCATGTCCAGGTATGCTCCCAACAAGCTGGAGCTGGCCAGCCGCGACGTGGTGGCGCGCGCCGAGGCCGACGAAATTGCCGCCGGCCGCGGGGTCAACGGCTGCGTGTTGCTCGATCTACGCCACCTGGGCGAGGCCCGCATCAACGAGCGGCTGCCGCAGATCCGCGAGCTGGCGATCGACTTTGCCGGCATCGATCCGGTGCACGCGCCGATCCCGACCAAGCCCGGCGCCCACTATACCATGGGCGGCGTGCGCTGCGATCTCGACGGGCTGACCCCCGTCCAGGGCTTGTACGCCGCGGGCGAAGCGGCCTGCGTGAGCGTGCACGGCGCCAACCGCCTGGGGGGCAACTCGCTGCTCGAGACGGTGGTCTTCGGGCGACGCGCCGGTCGCGCCGCGGGCGCCTGGGCGCGCAACGTCTCCATGCCGGCTTTCCCGAACGGCTACGTCCGCCGTGCCGAGGCGCAACGCGAACGGATGCTCGATGGGAGCGGGACGGAGCGGGTAAGCGTCCTGCGCAACGAAATGCAGGAGGTCATGAACAGCGCCTTCCAGATCTACCGCACCGAGAAGGACATGGCGGCCGGGCTGAAGAAGATCCAGGCCCTGCGGCAACGCTACACCCGGGTGCGCGTGGACGACAAGAGCCGCATCTTCAACACGGCGCTCCAGGAGGCCTACGAGCTGGGCTTCATGCTCGACCTGGCCGAGGTGATCGGCACGGGCGCTCTCAATCGCAAGGAAAGCCGCGGCGGCCACGCGCGGCGGGACTATCCAACGCGCGACGATAGCAACTGGCTCAAGCATTCCCTGTATTACATGAGCGCGGACGGGCATCCTCGCATCGAGTACGCTCCCGTGACCATCACCAAGTTCCAGCCGGCGGAAAGGACCTACTAGTAATGAAGAGCGTGTTGTCCGTTCAACGCTTCATCCCGGAGATCGACGAGGCCCCGCACTTCGAGTCGTATGAGCTCGACCTGCCGGACGAGGCCACGATCCTCGACGGGCTAACGTACATCAAAGAGAATATCGACGACTCGCTGACCTTCCGCCGCTCCTGCCGCTCCGCGATCTGCGGCTCCTGCTCCATGGTGGTCAACGGCTATAGCAAGTTGACCTGCAAGTCGCCCATCGCGGTGGAGCTGCGGCGCGGCCGGGACGAGATCGTCATCACGCCGATGCGGACCATGCGCGTCATCAAGGACCTGGTGGTCGATATGGCGCCGTACTGGCAGCACTTCCGCGATGTCGAGCCGTACCTGCAGCCCGATCCGAATAAGGTGCCCGGGAAGATGGAAGAATACGTGGTGCTGCCGGAGCAGCTCGCGCCGTCGCGGCGCGATCTCAACTGCATCCAGTGTGCGGTCTGTTATTCGGACTGCGGCGTCACCGAGGTCAGCGCGGAGTTCGCCGGCCCGCCGGCCCTGGCCAAGGCGCACCGTTTCGTGACCGACCCGCGCGACAGCAAGCGCCGCCAGCGGCTGGAGAAGCTGGTCGACTTGGGCTTATGGGACTGCGCCCACGCCTACAACTGCATGGAGTGCCCCAAGCACGTCAATCCCGCCGACGCCATCGCCGATCTGCGCCGTATGTCGATCGCCGAGGGCATCACCGACAATCTGGGTGCCCGCCACTCGCAGGCCTTCACGGAGAACGTCGAGCGCAGCGGCCGCCTGAACGAATCGGCTTTGGTCCCGGAGACGCTGGGCTACACCAACATCTCGGCGCTGCTGCCCATCGCCCCGCAGGGTGCCATGATGGCGCTCAAGGGAAAGATGCCCCTGCCGATCTTCCACCGGAAGGTCGACAACTACGACGAGGTCAAGAAGATTTACGCGGCGTTCGCCAAGACGTCCGAGGATAAAGAGTAAGAGTATGGAGTATAAGCCGCTTCGCTACGCCTATTTCACGGGCTGTGTGGCCAAGGGTACCTGTCCCGAGCTGCACCGCTCCACTGTCGAGCTGTGCAAAGTCCTGGGCATCGAGCTCTGGGAGATGACCGGGGCGACGTGCTGCGGCGCGGGCGTGATCCACGACGAGAACCCCGAGCTGCAGATCGCCCTCAACGCGCGCACCTTCGCCATGGCCGAGGGGCAGGGCATGGACATCGTCAACATCTGCTCGACTTGCCAGCAGAATCTCGGCCAGGACGCCAAGGCGTTGCGCGACCACCCGGAACTGCGCGCCCGCATCAACGACATCCTGAAGGATAGCGGCCTTCAATATACCGGCAACGTCACGGTCAAGAACCTGTTGTGGGTGCTGGTGAGCGACTACGGACTGGATCGGCTGGCGGCCAAGGTCACCAACCCGCTAACGGGGCTGAAGGTGGCCTCGTATTACGGCTGCCAGTTGCTACGGCCGGTGGATGAAACGGGCTACGAGGACCCCGATAATCCGACGTCGTTCGATAACCTGGTGCGGGCGCTGGGCGGGACACCCGTGGACTACGCCGGCAAGACACGCTGCTGCGGCTTCCATATCCTCAGCGTGAACGAGAACACCTCGACCCGCATGGCAGTCAAGCGCCTGCAGGAGGCCGAGGAGGCTGAAGCCGACATCATGGTGACCCCATGCCCGCTCTGCCACGTCTCGCTCGACGCCTATCAGCCGCGCGCGCGCAAGCTGCACGATGCCCCGGGCAAAATGCCCGTGGTCCACCTATCGCAGCTGGTTGGCCTGGCCTGCGGCATCGATCCGGGCAGCCTGGAGCTGAGCCGGTTGATGGTATCGCCGAAGAAGGCGCTCGCCGCGGTAGTTCCGGCCTGATGGACCACCTACTCAGGCGGTAGGCGTTGGGCGTTAGGAGGTACGCGAACCCTAGCGCCTAGCGCCTATCCCCTAGCGCCCATTAGCGGACGTGTCCAACAAAGACAACGACCTTCGTGTGCGCCAGTTGCCCGTGGCGTCCATTCGCCCCAATCCCGGCCAGCCCCGCCGGCATGTCGAGGACGACGGGCTGGAGGCGCTGGTACAGTCCATACGCGAGCACGGGCTGTTACAGCCGGTGCTCGCTCGGCCCATCGGCGACGACGCCTACGAGCTCATCGCCGGGGAACGGCGCTGGCGGGCGGCTCAGAGGGCGGGCCTGAGCCAGGTGCCGGCGCGCCTGCTCGATGTCTCGCCGCGCCGGTCCCTGGAGCTGGCGCTGGTGGAGAACGTCCAGCGGGCCGACCTGACGCCGCTGGAAGAGGCGGAAGCCTACGCGCACCTGATCGAGGCGCTTGGCCTGACCCAGGACCAACTGGCCCGCCGCCTGGGCATGAGCCGTGTCGCCGTCACCAACAGGCTGCGCCTGCTCTCGCTCACGCCGGCTGTGCGCGACGCCCTGAGTGGCGGCACCATTACGGAAGGTCATGCCCGCGCCCTGCTGGCGCTGCCGCCCGAGCGGCAGGCGGAGGCCCTCTCCGCGGTCACGACGGGGCGTCTCAGCGTGCGACAGACCGAACGGCTGGTCCGGCAGCTGGCCGGCCCCGAGCGTCGCCGCGGGGCCAGCGCCACGGGCGCGGCGCATGAGGACCTGGCCGAGCATTTGCGCCGGTCCCTCGGTGCTCAGGTGAGAGTCCGTCCGCGGGGCGCGGGCGTCAGCGTCTGGCTGCACTTCCACTCGCTCGATGCCGCGCACCAGTTGCTCGACCGTGCCGGCACGGCGGACGACGACCTCTGAACCGGCGGCCCTTTAACCTGTTTGATTCACCGGTACTTTCCCGAAGCCCGGAGCGCGGGCGTCCTCGCCCGCCGTATTCGCCGCTAGCGGGCGAGGACGCCCCGACCAATGCAGGTCAGAGCCGAGTGCTTGCTATGATCCCGTCAGGCCGGGCAGCGCGGCCTCTCTCGCGTGTACATGGAGTAGGGCCTAATCCGGCGATGCCCTATAGTACAGAATGTGAACCCGGACGTAGGCACGCCAGAGAAGCACGATTTCAACGACGTGGAGATGGCAGTCGCACAACCGCTTAATAGGATGGTAGGGCGCCTCTGGCATCTGGGCATCAACCTGTTGATCATCTTCGTCCTGGAGAAAGTCTACGAGTTTGGCCGGGGTCTGGTACCCAAGCAACACGTGCTGGCTCTGCACAACGGCCTGTTCGTGGTCCAGATCGAAGAGAGCTGGAATATCTTCGACGAATGGCACCTGCAGGCCATCGTCTTTCGCCATAAGCAGTGGCTGATCGGCCCGCTGACCATCAATCGCGACCAGGTCATCTCGCTCATCAACCACTTCTACCTCTACAGCCACTTTCTCGGCACGCTGTTCTTCCTGGCCTGGGTCTATCTGTTTCGCCAGCGCTTCTTCGGGCTGGTGCGCGACATCATCTTCATCACCACCGGCCTGGCGCTGATCATCTACATCGCGTTTCCGATGATGCCGCCACGGCTGATGGGCTCCGCACTGCACCTGCCGCATGGCTACCGGTTCATCGACACGCTGGCGCCGATTCTCAACTACAAATTGCAACAGGCCCAGATAGGGTACAATCCCTACGCGGCCATGCCCAGTTTGCACTTTGCCTGGGCGCTGATCCTCGGCGTCACCCTGGTGCTGATCGGAGGGCACCCGCTGCTGCGCATCTTCGGGCTGTTGTATCCGGTGATGATGCTGGCGACCATCGTGATCTCCGGCAACCATTTATTCCTGGATGCGGCGGGCTCGGTGATCGTGGTGACGATTGCCACCGTGGCGGCCGGGCTATGGCACCTGCGCGGTACGTCCTGGAACCTCGGCCAAATGATCGGCAACGGACAGGCAGCATAATTCAATAGAGTGCGGAGCGGCGGTGGAATTGGGCCGGGCAGCGTCTACGGGTGTCACGGCGAGGACAGAGCAGGGACGCATCGTGCAACCCGGCGCTCCATCCATCCTACCCCGGCGGCGTGGCCCGTCAGTTCAGTGGGCCGAGAAGGAAGGCTCACGAGCAGAGTCCCGGGCGATCACCATCGCGCTGTGGGCCCTGGCCCTGGCCTTTACCGGCTGCATCCTCTACTTGCAATGGGTGCGCTATGACCGGCTGCTCAATCATGCCCTGGATCTCGGCAATATGGAGCAGGCCGCCTGGCGCACGGCCCACGGCGACCTGTTTCAGTTCAACAACCTGCGCATCAAGTCAAACCTGGAAGGCTCGCCCACCAACACGCGCCTGAGCTTCCACGTCGAGCCGATCTTCCTGTTGCTCGCCATCCCCTACCTGATCTACGCCAGCCCGTTCACGTTGATCGCCATCCAGACGGTCGTCGTGGCATCGGGCGTCTTCCCCATTGCCTGGCTGGCCCGCCGCTACTTGAGGCTGCCCCTGGCCCAGGTCGCCTTCCCGCTGGCCTATCTGCTGGCGCCGCCGCTGGAAGCGGCCTCCCTCTACGAGTTCCACCCGGTGACGCTCTCGGCCGCCCTGCTGATGTGGGCGCTCTACTTCGCCGACGGCGCCCGTTACCGCTTGTTCGCGGTCTTCGCCATACTGGCCATCTCCACCAAGGAAGAGATCGGCTTCGTGGTGGCCATGATCGGCCTATGGATCTGGTGGCGCAACCGCGAGCGCGCCATCGGCCTGACCACGGCCATCCTGGGCATCGGCTGGTCCTTGTTTTGCGTGCTGGTCATCATGCGCCTCTTCCACAACGGCCATTCCAGCCCCTACTGCGCCCGCTTCAATCCCTACCAGATCAACGGCCAGCAGAATCCGCTCTCGACGGTCACCTCCTGCACCGGAGTGGCCCAGATCTGGCTGCAACACCCCGACCAGGTGCTCAGCATCCTGGTGATGCCGCAGAAGCTGGGCTTCCTGCACCGTCTGCTGATGCCGGCCGGCTATCTCTCGCTGCTGTCGCCGTTGACGCTGCTGATCAGCCTGCCCAGCTATGCCATCATCCTGTTGAGCAACGACATCCACATGTACAGCGGGCTCGGACACTACCCGGCCGAGTTCATGCCGGTTCTGCTAACCTCCGCCATCCTGGGCACGGCCTGGCTGGCGCACAGAGTCGCTCCCCGCCTGCGCATCCCGCCGGCGGCGGTGACGGCGCTGGCCTGCCTCTGGCTGATAGCGGCAAGCGTCGCCAACCAGCGCGTGAACGGTTTCACCCCGCTGTATGAAGGGTTCTCGCTGCCGCCACGGACAGCGCACGCGCAGCTCGGGCATCGCATCGCGGCCATGATTCCCCCGGACGCGGCGGTCTCGGCGGGCGATTTCATGAACCCGCTGTTGAGCAATCGCAAGAACATCTACCTCTTCCCCGACGTGGGCGACGCGCAATACGCGGTGGTCGACGTCAGTCGCGACAACTTTCCTCTGTCCCCCGGCCAGGAGATGTCCTGGGTGAAGAGCCTGCTCGCCGGCGGACAGTGGGGCGTGGTCTACGCCAGTGACGGCTACGCCCTGCTGGAGAAGCGGCGTTTCAACCCGGCGCTGCCCACCAGGCTTCCGCCGCCGTTCTACTCGTTCGCGCTTCCGGCATCGCCGCCGACGATCGGCCACCCCATGCTGGTGCGCTTCGGGCCATCCGTGGAGCTGCTGGGCTACGACCTGGAACGGGCCGAGCAGGTCAATCTGCGCCAGGCCGACATCATCCTGACCACCTACTGGCAGGTCACGGCGCCGCTGACCGCGCCCATCACGCCGGTGGTGTACCTGACCAACGGCTCGGGCGCCATCGACGTGCAGGCGACCGACGATCCGGCCCTGGATTGGCTTCCGACGACGGCGTGGCCGGTCGGGCGGATCGCCGTGGTGAAAACGGTGTCGCTGACCGTCGCCACCAACGAAAACGGCACCATAGACATAGATCTGGCCGTGTATCAGCCGGGCAGCTACGACGTGCTGGCCGACGCCGACCATCGCTACCGGCCGGTGGTGCTGGACGCGCCGGGCCACGTGCCGATGGAGGTCGTCGACCGGGGCACCATCCTCAAGCTGGCCCACGTGCCGGCGATCTGGTAGGCGGGGCCGATGCGACTTGGCGTGTACGGCGGCACCTTCGATCCCATCCACGTCGGCCACCTGGCCGCGGCCGAAGAAGCCGCCTACCGGCTTGGGCTGGATCAGGTTCTGTTCGTCCCCGCCGGCCGGCAGCCGCTGAAGGACCGCGAGCCGGGCGCCACGGGCCAGGACCGCCTGGCCATGATAGAGGCCGCCATTGCCGGCAATCCGCGCTTTGGCGTCAGCGCGATTGAGCTCGAGCGCCCGGCCCCGTCGTACACGGTGGAGACCCTGCGCTTCCTGCGCCAGAGCCACGGGCCGGCCTGTGAGCTATTCCTCTTGGTGGGCGTCGATGCGGCCAACACGCTGCAGCGCTGGCGCGGGCCGGCGGAGATACTGCGTTTGGCGCGCCTGGTAGTTATGTCGCGTGGCGCCAGGGCAGAGCCGGACTGGGGCATGCTGGAAGGGATCGCCGCGGATGCCCGCCAGCGCGTGGACCTGCTGGCGGTGCCGGACATCGACGTGAGCGCCAGCGAGATCAGAAGGCGCGCGGCGGCGGGCGAACCGTTCCGCTACCAGGTGGTCGACGCCGTGTGGGAGTACATACAATCCCACGGACTGTATCGACAGTAGCACCGACACACATGGCCGGCCTGTCTACCGCTCGTCCGGCTCCCTCTGCTGTAGCCGGGCCAGGGCAGCCCGCGGGGCCTCTTCGGCCCGCCGCGCCCGCTCCTCCGCCTCCTGCCGTGCCTGCGCTTCGAAGGCTGCCCGCTCGTCGGCCAGTTGTCGCGCTTGCCTTTCGACTGCGGCCCGCTCGTCGGCCAGCTTTCGCGCCTGCATCTCTAGATCGAGCAGCCTGTGCGCGGTATCGTACCAGTCTTCGATCTGCTGTATCGTCGGCACCGCCTGCTCGCTTCTTGGGTCGATCACGCGCAGGTATTGCCCCACCGGGCGCAACTCCGCTGACAGGAGCGGGCTGGCGATTCCGCGGCTCGGAAGGCGCTCCAGCGGCTCCATCCGCCCTTCCCTCAGCTCGTAACCCCTAAACAGCGTCCCCTGTGGATCGTAGATGTAATATTCGCGCGCACCCAACCGCGCGTAGAGCGTGCGCTTTGGCCCCAGGCCCTCATCCTGCGTGCTCGGCGAGGTGATCTCGAAGACGATATCGGGGCACTTGCCCTCCACCCAGGTCTTCCAGGTCGGCCGGTTGCCCGGCTCCACGTCGAGCGCCACGTAGACATCCGGCGAGCAGTGGTCCCGGCCGTTATGTTCGTTGTAGTAGAGGAACTGGTTGCCACCCACAGCGACCCGCGTGCGCCCCTGTTCGCGCAGCAGCCGGCGCAAGGCAAACATCAGATCGATCATCTGCGTCTGGTTTTCCAGCGTCTCGGCCATCGGCTCACCGTCGCTCTCGGGAAAAGTCGAGAAGTCGATCTCGCGGGTGGTTGCGCGCGTGGTCATGGTGCATGTGTCCTCATAGGTAACCGATGCTCCCTCAAGTCTACCATGACCTCAACCCATGACCAACAGCCGCTGGCAGTTTGGGCACTGCACCAGCTCATCCGAGGCGACCTTCTGTCTGGTGGCCGTCGGTATGGTGACGCCGCAGGCGCCGCAGTTGCCGCCGTTGAGCCGGACCACGGCCGGCGGCGCACCGCGATGCAACTGCTCGTAGCGGCTCAGAATGGAGGCCGGCGCACTCGACGCCAAAGCGTTACGTTGCGCCCGCAGTTGGTTCAGGCGCTCCGTCGCCGCCCGCCCCTCGGCCTTGACCGCGGAGACCCGCTGGGATCGCTGGCGTTCCAGGTTGGCCAGGTCCGACTCGGCCTTGTCGACCGACGGCCGCAGCTCGTCCAGCCGCTCCATCTCGCCCAGCACGGCCTCCTCCAGTTGCTCGCGTTCGCGACGGCGAAAGCCGAGTTCTTCCTCCACCGAGGCGGCCTCGCGCACGTTGTGGATGGTGCCGTCAAACAGGCGGCGCTCCAGGCGACCGATAGTGGCGCTGAGATCGCTCAGCCGCGCCTCGCCTTCGGCCACGGTTTTCCTGCAGCGCTCGTAGTCGGCGCGCGCGCTCTCGGCGACCTTGCGGGCGCGGGCTACCGCGGTATCGTCGGCCAGCTCCGCCTTGAGGGCCGCGATCCGCCGCTTGCAGGAATCGATCTCGGCGTCAAGCGCTTGCAGCGCCAGCAGGGACTGATGCAGGGTGGTCATGGTAGTG
>Ga0070740_10003530_pt1 | contig 16477 bp, 10 predicted proteins | sample Coa_R2_FD_67286 | JGI IMG/M metagenome (GOLD analysis project Ga0070740, IMG submission 67286) | Surface soil microbial communities from Centralia Pennsylvania, which are recovering from an underground coalmine fire - Coalmine... | ecosystem: Environmental > Terrestrial > Soil > Unclassified ... | reverse complement strand
GTCCTGCATGACCCTCGACGTCGGCTGCGGCACACGCAAGGCCGAGCCTGGCGCCATCGGCATCGACGTGTCCCCGCGATCCGCCGCCGACATCGTATGGAACCTGGATGACTTCCCGTGGCCGCTGGAGAGTAACTGCTTCGAGCGGATTCACATGTCGCATATCCTCGAGCACGTGCGCGACGTGATGCGCACCATGGCGGAGATTCATCGTGTGGCGCGGGACGGCGCCGACGTGTTCATCGCGACTCCGCATTTCAGCTCGCATAACTCCTACACCGATCCCACGCACGTGCGGCACATGGCCGCCCGGAGCTTCGAATACTTTACCGGCAGCGATTTCGCCAGCTTCACGGGCTCGGACGTGCGGTTTGAAATCCAGCGGGTGGAGCTCACATTCGGAGGGAATTTTGTGCTGGACGGCCTCGGCCGGTGGCTCGCCGGACGGAATCTGGAATGGTATGAGCGGCACGCGGCGTGGGTTTTTCCGGCTCAGGACATTCGCTGTCATCTGAGGGTGCGCAAATAAAATTCGACCCCGCCTAGGCACCTATAATTGTTTAGGATGCGCAAGCGATACGTCATCGGGTTCGCGGCGGCGGCGCTGATCGTATTGCTGGCGCTGGTGGAAGGCCAGATGTCCTTCAACCTGGACGTCTACGCGCCGGCGAATCCCGCCGAAACGGTCTCGTTTTGGGCCATTTCCACGCTGATTTTCGTTCTGACAGTCACGCTGGCGTTCATGCTGTTCCGCGAAGCCGTGCGGCTGTATCTGGCTCGCCAGTACGGGCGCGAAGGATCGCGGATTCAATCCAAGCTGATGTTCGGCGCGCTGGCGCTGAGCCTCGTGCCGGTGGCGTTTCAATTCGCGTTCAGCTACATGATCCTGAACCGCAATCTGGACAAATGGTTCAGCCGCCCGGGCGAGAACGTGAAAATTGATCTGATCGATACGATGGTGGCGCTGGGGGACGAAGTTCAGAGCCGCGCGCAGGCTCTGGCAAACTGGCTCGCGGCGCGAAACGATATTGCCAGCGCTGCGGCCGATTCCAGCCGCGTGTGTCTGGAGAACCGCATCGCCGAGCTGCGTATCGAAAAAGACGGCGCCAGCCGCGAACTCTGCCGCACGGAAGGCGCCGGGCAACTGTTCACCGCGCGAGCCGCGGCCGCCAACGGGGGCACGCTGGTGGTCCGCCTGCACCCCCGCCTGGAGTTGAACCAGAAGCAAAGCGAGATCGACCGCTGGGTGAGCGAGTACAACCAGCTCTCGGCCAATAAGCGGGCCATTCGCAGCTTCTATCTCCTGTTCCTGGTGCTGATCACGTTGTTCATTCTGTTTTTCGCTACCTGGGTGGCGCTGGTGCTCTCGCGCCAGATCAGCCGGCCGATCTCCGCGCTGGTGAATGCGGCAAGCCAGGTCCGCAAAGGGGACCTCAGCCATCGGGTCTCGGCGCCGGCCATCGATGAACTGGCCACTCTGGTCCGCGCGTTCAACGAAATGATGCAGGGCCTGGAGGCGAATAGCCGAGAGCTGGAAAGCCGGCGCCAGTTCACCGAAGCGATCCTGGAAAGTATTCCCACCGGGGTGATTTCGCTTTCTTCCGACGGCGGAATCCGGCGTGTGAACCGGGCGCTGCACGGTCTGTTTCCCCCCGGGCAGGCGGAAAAAGCCAGCCGCATCGAAGACCTGTTTTCCGCCGACGATGTCCGCGAAATCCGGTATCTGATGAAGCGCGCGCAGCGCACCGGCGTGGCCGCCAGCCAGTTCGACCTGGAATCGCACGGCGAGGACGCGGTGCGCCACCTGGCCGTTACGGTCTCCGCGCTGCCCGCGCAGGAGCCCGGAAGCTCAGGAGACGCGTCCTCCAGCGAGCCTGGTTTCGTGCTGGTTCTGGAGGACACGAGCGAGCTTCTGCGGGCCCAAAAGGCCGCGGCCTGGCACGAAGTGGCCCGCCGCATCGCGCATGAGCTGAAGAATCCGCTGACGCCCATCGCGCTTTCGGCCGAGCGCATCGCGCGTCTGCTCGACCGCGGCGCCGCGGCGGCCGATTCGCAGGGAACCCTTCCGGAAAAAGCGCTGCGCGCCTTGCGCGAGTGCTCGGCCACGATTTCCCGGGAAGTTGAGTCGGTCAAAACATTGGCGGACGAATTCTCGCACTTCTCGCGATTCCCGGCGGCGCAGCCCGTGCCCGCGAGCTTGAACGAAGTGGTTCGCCACGGAGTGGATGTGTTCGCGGGACGGCTGGACGGCATCGATCTGCGGCTGGACCTCGCGCCGGGCCTGCCGCTGGTCAACATCGATCCCGAACAGTTCCAGCGCGTGGTGGTGAATCTTGTGGATAACGCCGCGGAGGCCATGCGCGATTCGCTGGTGAAGCGCCTGCTGGTCGCCACCCGCGCGACCTCCGCCGATACCGTGGAGTTGCTCGTCGCCGATACGGGCTGCGGTATTTCGCCGGGCGATAAGGAAAAGCTCTTTCTCCCGTACTTCTCCACCAAGGGCCGCGGCACCGGCCTGGGCCTGGCGATCGTCAGCCATATCCTCTCCGAACACGGAGCGCGGATCCGGGTGGAGGATAACCGTCCCGCCGGCGCGCGCTTTTACGTGGAGGTGCCGGTGGCGGTGGCCGCGGAGGCCAATGCGAGTTAGCGGAAGATGAAGTCCACTCGCGTTCTGATCGTCGATGACGAGCCGGGCATCCGCGAATCGCTGTGCGGCGTGCTCGAAGACGAAGGGTTTCAGTGTACCGCTGTGGAGACCGGCGAGGCGTGTCTGGAATCTCTAGCGCGCACGAATTACGATGTGGTCCTGCTGGATGTGTGGATGCCAGGCATGGACGGCCTGGAAACGCTGGCGCGCATTCAGGAAATTGCGTTCGAGAATCGTCCGGAAGTGATCATCATCTCGGGCCACGGCACCATTGAGACGGCCGTGAAAGCTACCAAGCTCGGCGCGTTCGATTTTTTGGAAAAGCCGCTGACCATCGAGAAGGTCACGGTGGTCATTCACAACGCGGTGCAACAGAGGCGCCTGGAGCTGGAACTGGCGCGCATCAAGCAATCCCACGATTCGCAGCCGCAGATTATCGGGGAAAGCGTGCCGATGAAAGCGCTCCGCCAGCAGTTGGCGCTCATGTCCGCCACCAATGGCCGGGTTTTGATCTTCGGAGAGAGCGGAACCGGCAAGGAATTGATTGCTCACGCGATTCATGCCGCGAGCCCGCGCGCGTCCGAGCCCTTTGTGGCCGTGAATTGCGCCGCGATCCCCGAAGAGGCTATCGAAAGCGAGCTGTTCGGGCATCGCAAGGGCAGTCTCCCGGGCGTGCACGAAGACAAGATCGGGAAATTTCAAAAGGCCGACGGCGGAACCCTATTCCTGGACGAAGTCGGCGACATGTCGCTCAAGACCCAGGCCAAGGTCCTGCGCACCCTGGATGAACACCGCTTCGAACCGGTCGGCGCATCGGAATGGATTCAGGCCGACGTACGCGTGGTGGCGTCCACGAATAAGAACCTGGAAGAGGAAATCGAGCGCGGTAATTTCCGCGAGGACCTGTTTTACCGCCTGAACGTAATTCCTTTTCACGTTCCACCCCTCCGGGAGCGCATCGAAGACGTGAAACTTCTCGCCGGCCACTTCCTCAAGGAGTTCACCACCGCCTACGGCCGAAAGCCGAAAGAGCTGACCTCGGAAGCGCTGCGAGTTCTCGAGGAGTACCCGTGGCCCGGCAATGTGCGTGAACTGCGCAATCTGATGGAGCGCATCGTGATCATGAATCCGCAGCCGCGGATTGACGCGCGGCATGTTCCTCTGGATCGCGCCCGGCGCGCCGTATTCGACCGGCCGATGGAGCGCTTCGGCAGCCTGCACGAAGTCCGCGAAGCCGCCGAACGAGATTACATCTTGAAGAAGCTGGACGAGGCCAAGGGCAATGTAACGCGCGCGGCCGATCTGCTCGGTTTGGAGCGCAGCCACCTGTACCGCAAAATGAAGGCCCTGGGTATCGCTGCGAAAGAGCCCAATTGAGCTAGGCGGACCGCACGCCGGCGAGCGCCCGCCGCTCCTCGCCGTAGGGATCGTTGACCACCTTGCACTGGTTGTCGAAGATCATGGTGGCTCGCTTATCGACGGTGAAGGCCGGCCAGTTGACCAGTCCCTTGTGGTTGGGATTCCCGGTTCGGGCGAACGCCGCCCAGGCGCCGCTCATCTTTTCCTGCAACGCGTAGCGGTCCTGCCCGGCGCCGGTCATCGATTTGCCTTCATCAACGTTCTCCAGCACGAAGGGAATTTCCAGCGTGTGGTAGGCCTTCAGCTTGCCGTCGCGGACGGGCGAACGCCAAGTGAAGTAGTACATATACACGGGCGCCGTTTGCGCGGCCTTGCGTTCGGCCTCGGTGAGGACGCTGGAGCGGAATCCGTCGGAGGCGATAACCTGTTGAAGCTCGACGTTGCTGTAGCCGGGCCGGCCCTTGCGGTACACCGCCAGGAGCTTGTCCACGGCGTCGTCGCTGGCGCGGGTGATCTGCTTCACTGCGGCGTGCAGCGCGGCGTCGTCGATCGGATTGAAATTCGTGTTCGGGAAAAAGTTCACCTCGAACTCGGTGGATCCGATCAGCACCGGGATTTCGGCGGACATGGCGGGCGCGGTGGGCGTGAACGGTCCTTCGACCAGAGTCTTGCCATCCAGCACCGGGGCGAGCCGCAGCCCGGGCGTACGGAGCGTTGCGTCCACCAGTTTGTCCATGGGAACGCGCTGGAGTTCGGTAGCGGACTTCACGCCGAGCTTGGCCATCAGCGTTTGCGCGGTCTTGGCGGCGTCGGCGGCCGAGACGCCCTGAAGATTCGCGCCGCTCTGGATGATGGCCCGGTGGAACAAGCCCTTGGCACCCGGCATGGCCATGAGCGTACTGACTTTGCCCGCGCCGCCGGATTGCCCCATGATCGTGACGTTCCCCGGGTCGCCGCCGAAATTCGCGATATTGTCGCGCACCCATTCGAGCGCCAGGATGATGTCCAGCATGCCCGCGTTGCTGGCTCCAATTTCGGGAAGATAGAGAAACCCGAATGAGTTCAGGCGATGATTCACGGTGACGGTCACGACGTCGCGTTTTCGCGCCATGTTGGCGCCGTCATAAATCGTGTAACTGCCCGAGCCGCTGGTAAAACCGCCGCCATGCAGCCAAACCATGACGGGGCGCCTGCCGCCGCGAGCGGCGCTGTTGGTCCAAACATTCAGATGGAGGCAGTCCTCGCTGTGCCCTTGTTTGGGGATCGTGGCGGCGACTTCAGGAATCTCGGTGTGGGGGCCTTGAGGAGCTTCGGGACCCCACTCGGTGGCGTCTTTCACCCCGCTCCAGGGCTGCGGCTTGGAAGGCGGGAGGAAGCGCGCGCCTTCCGTGGATGCGCCGTAGGAGATGCCTTTGAAGGCATGAACTTTGTGGATGGTGAGGCCACGGATCTTCCCGGCGGTGGTTTCCACGACGGGCCCTGTGGCCGGCCCTTGAATGTCCGCAGCCGAAGTTTTCCACGTAGCGGCGGCGGCCATCGAAATGCCGCCCAGGAAAGTTCGCCGGTCGATTTTCGTCATCTCGCGCCTCCTCGTGGCTGAGTACGGGGACTATTTTACTCCAGCCCGTTTCACTTTAAAGGCTGCCTAAAATACCACCGCCATGGGATTGATGGATTTGCAAAAGTTGCATAAACTCGCGCCCGAGAGGAGCTTTGTGGGATCGCCGAAGTCGGGGCGGGGATTTAGTGCTTTGTTGCGTGTGCGTCCGCGACGGGCGGAGGGGTGAGTATGAAGTTTTTGATTTTGTTGCTGCTTTGTGTAACCGGAAGAGTGTTGTTTGGTCAGGCGGGAGCGGGAACGATTACCGGCACGGTAACCGATCCCACCGGGGCCGTGGTCGCAAATGCGTCCGTGGAGGCTAAGAACACGGCCACCGGAGTGGTTTACCCCACGCAAACCACGGCCACCGGCAACTACACGCTCGCTCAATTGCCGCCCGGAACCTATACGTTGACGGTCACGCTGATGGGTTTCAAGACGTATGTCCACAGCAACCTGCAAGTTCCGGCGGCTACTACGGTGCGTCAAGATGCAACTTTGGAGGTGGGCGCGGCGGGCGAGTCGGTCACGGTGACCGCCGAGGCCAGCCTGTTGAAGACGGAGAGCGGGGAGTTGAGCCACAACGTCACTCTTCAGCAGTTAGACGAGTTGCCCATCCTGGGAATTGGAGGGATCAATTCCGGGAGCCAGGGCGTTCGCAATCCGTACAATTCGCTCCAGATGCTTCCGGGCGTGTTTTACGCACCCAACACCAGCATCGTGATCAACGGCGCGCCCGCCAACACGGAGGGTATGCGAATCGAGGGCACGACGATGACGAACCACTTCGTCAGTTTCGCGCCGCAGGAGATGCAGCCCAGCCCGGATGCCGTCCAGGAAGTCGCCATCCAGACAAGCAACTATGCGCCCGAGTTCGGAAACGCCGGCGGGGGGCTGCTGAACATGACGGTGAAATCGGGCACCAACCAGTACCACGGCAGCGCCTACGATTACTTCGTAAACGAGGATCTGAACGCGGCGTATCCGTTTACACATAATGCGGCGGGCCATAAGATCCGGCCCACGAACCGCCAGAACGATTACGGCGGAACGCTGGGGGGGCCAGTGGTGATTCCGAAACTTTACGACGGCCACAACAAGACGTTTTTTTTCTTCAACTGGGAAGAGTTCCTCAACAGCTCCACGATCGGTTTTCCTTTGACGCTGCCCAATGCGGCTTACCGCGCCGGCGATTTTTCGGCGATCTCCGCCAACGGTTCGTGCTCGCTGTGCAGCCAGTTGGGGATTCCCAAGACCGTGCTGACCACGACTCCGGCCGGCATCCCGGTATATGCGAACGAGATTTTCGATCCCCTCACGCGCAACGTGGCTGCCGGAACCGCAACGCCGTTCCTGAACAATGTGATCCCCGCCAGCCGTCTGGATCCAGTGTCGTTGCGCATTCAGAACCTGTTTCCCAATCCCACCGGCAGCGGGCTGGTTTCGAATGGCGCGGGATCGAACCTGAGCCAGCGGACGACCATCCTTCCGGCTCTAAAGGTCGACCAGGCGATTGGCTCAAAGAGCAAGCTGGCCTTTTATTGGGCGAAAAATTTTACGGATAGCCAGTATTCGACACCGAACGGCAACGCCGACGGATTGCCGGCGGAGATTACGAACGCTCGAGGCACGTTTTTCCATTACTGGATCTCCACGTTGAATTTTGACTACACCATCACCCCGACGCTGCTGCTGCACTTGGGCGCCGGCTATAACCAGATCGCCGGTTTTGACGACGCTCCCTATCTCACATTCAACGCCCAACAGCAACTGGGGCTTTCGGGCTTTGAGTTGAACCGGAATTTCCCCTACATCAGTGGAATGGCTGCGGCAGCCGGCGCGCAAGCCGCGCTGGGAGGCATGCAGCCCGTCGGGACGGCCGCTGGAATCCAGGGCCATCCCTACCCGCAGGAGATGCCCAATTTCAATGCCAACGCAACCTGGGTGAAAGGCAGCCATACGTTCAAGCTCGGCAGCGAGGTGTATTTCCAGGGAAGTGTCCAGGCGCCGTTTTCCACGGTGCTGCTCCCCACAGGTCCGGCAGCAACGGCGCTTCCCTACACCCCTGCGAATTTCCTGCCGCAAGGACAAACCAACGGATTCGGGTACGCGAGCTTCCTGCTAGGCGACTACAACCAGATCCAACAGGGCGCGTCCGCGGATTACCACCTGGGCAAACAGCAATGGGGCCTGTTCCTGCAGGATTCCTGGAAGGCGACCCGCAGGCTCACGCTCGATTACGGGCTGCGTTGGGATTACGGCACGACGCAAGTGGAACAATATGGCCGCACGGGAGTCCTCGGCAATATTCCGAATCCCGGGGCAGGCGGCCGGATCGGCGGAACGATTTACGGGGCCACCTGCCATTGCAGCTTCGCGAATAACTATCCCTATGCCGTCGCGCCCCGGCTCGGCGTGGCGTATCAAATTACTCCCAAGACCGTACTCCGGGGCGGCTGGGGATTTGCGTATTCTTATGTGCCCGACCTGATCACGTCGCCGCCGCTGGCGGGCTACAACATCCCAGCCGGGCCGAATGCGTATGTGGCTTTGGGAACCGGAGGGCCTTCCGTGATTCCACAGCCGGTGTTCCCGAATTTTAACCCCGCGGCCTATCCGACGGTGCCCGGCGTGCCGGGCTCCGGACCCACGGCGGTCGATCCCAACGCAGGCCGGCCTCCGCGGCAAATGCAGTACAGCATCGGCATCCAACGCGAAATCACCCCAAACCTGGTGCTGGAAGCTTCCTACGTAGGGAACCGCGGTGTCTGGTGGACGCAAGCCGGCACCGCCAATCTTTCGTTCCTGGAGCAGGTATCGCCGGCGGTATTCGCTGCTTATGGGTTGAATCCCTATACCAACTACCAGGACAATTTGCTGCTCAGCCAGCCTGTGAGCTCTCCCGGTGCGATTCAGCGGTTCGGGCATCAGCTCTCGCCCTACGCGGGATTTCCGGCCACCAGCAGCGTCTTGCAGGCGCTGGAACCATATCCCCAGTTCACGGGCAACATCTTTGGCCCGTACTCTTACACAAATGCGCCTACGGGGAAAACCTGGTACGATTCGCTCCAGGTGAAGGGGACCAAGCGGCTCTCCCATGGGCTGCTGGTTAACGGCACGTTCACGTGGTCAAAGGCGCTGGCGAATACTCGGGAAGATTTCTGGAACCCGGCCAGCTCGTCGAAAACCTATCAGAGCACCGATCAACCGTTTCTATTTAACGCGAACATCCTTTACACGATTCCCAATCTGCTGGAAAACCATAACAAGCTGCTGCAATATGCGGTTCGCGATTGGCAGTTCGGCGCATTTTTGCAATACGGCAGCGGGTTTCTGCTGACGCCGCCCGCGGTGACGGGCATCACGAATAATCTAACGTCGCAGAATGGAACCATCAGCCGCATGCTTCGGGTTCCCGGCCAGCCGCTGTACCTGAAAGATCTCAACTGCCATTGCATCAACCCTTACAGCGACCAAGTTTTGAACCCGGCCGCGTGGGTCAATCCGGGCCCGGGTCAATGGGGCGAAAACGCCATGTATGGCGACTTCCGCGGACAGCGGATTCCGATGGAGAATTTCAATATCGGGCGCAATTTCCGGGTCAATGAGCGCGTAAATTTACAAATTCGCGCCGAATTCGTGAATATTTTCAACCGGACTTACCTGGGGTATCCAAACACGTCCTTTGCGCCGGTCAGCCGCAATCAAGCCGGACAAATCACAGGCGGCTTCGGAACCATCAACGACGTTCTGGCCGTGGACGCCTTACCGCGCTATCCGTCGGTATCCAACAACATCACGAGCACGATTAGCGGCTGCCTGGGCGCCGGCATCTGTGGCCAGCCCCGGACGGGAACGCTGATCGCACGGTTCACCTTCTGAACGATTCCGATTTCCTCAATTGAAGGCGGGCATGCCACCCGGCATGCCTGGCCAGCCCGCGAAGGGGGGAGCATGGGCGCGCCCGTCATGAGCTGGCGGTTCTGTAACTTCTTGATACCCTGAGTGATTTCCAAATTTTGACCCTCCCCCCGCGTCATTTGCGGGGAACGCTCCTGAGGAGGAAGTCGCGGAGCCGATATTGACAACTTCTGTATGCACGTATTATCATCCGCTAAGAAAAGCTTCAGGTAGGTAAGCGCGAAGGTTCCGAACGCGAATTTTTCCAAAAATGTAGGATAGAGCCGCGATGCATGCGGCGGAAGGGCGGACTATGAAATCTTTAGGGGGTCTGTTGTGTTTCCTGGCCGGTAGTCTTCTGTTTGGCCAAGCCAGTACGGCGACCATCACGGGAACCGTAACCGACCCGGCGGGAGCCGTGGTGAGCGGCGCGAGCGTGGAGGTAACCAACGCGGAAACCGGTGTGGTTTATCCCACGGTGACCACGTCGGCCGGGACATACCGGGTCAGCAATCTTCCAGTTGGGTCGTATTCGGTATCGGTCACTCTTTCCGGGTTCAAGAAATACAATCGCACTGGGATCAGCCTGTCGGCGGCCCAGGTTCTGGGTTTGGATATTCCGCTCGAAATCGGTGCGGCGACGGAATCGGTGACGGTGAACGCCGAGGCTTCGTTGCTCAAGACGGAGAGTGGAGACGTGGCGCTGAATATCACGCTGGCGCAACTCGACAATCTGCCGGTTTTGGGCATCGGAAACGCCAATTCCGGCAGCTCGGGCGTTCGCAACCCGTTCAACGCGGCGCAGACGGTTCCGGGCATTACCTACAGCCCGAACTTCACGATGATCGTCAACGGCGCGCCGAGCAACACGGCGGCGTACCGCCTGGAGGGACTGGACAACACGAATCACACGGTGAACTATGCGCTCCAGGAGAACCAGCCGAGCGCGGACGCGATCCAGGAAGTCGCAATCCAGACCAGCAATTACGCGGCGGAGTTCGGCCAGGCTGGCGGCGGCTTGTTCAATATCACCATGAAATCCGGGACCAATGCGTTTCATGGGAGCGGCTACGAATATTTCGTCAACGAGGATCTCAACGCGGCCGTTCCGTTCACCAACGACGGCACAGGGCACAAGTACCTCCCGCGGAACCGGCGCAACGACTTCGGCGGCACCATCGGTGGGCCGGTCTGGATTCCCAAGCTGTACGACGGCCACAATCGTACCTTCTTCTTCTTCAGCTACGAAATGTTCCGCGAGACCACGCAGTTGAGCTTCGCGGACACGGTGCCGGCGGCAGCCTATCGCAATGGCGACTTCTCCGCGATTTCGGTCAACGGCGGCGCGACTCCGGGCTTCGGGGTCTCGGCGGCGCCGATCGGAACGGACGCGCTGGGCCGCAACGTCTACGCCAACGAAATTTTTGACCCCAATACGCGGAGACCCGCCCCCAACGGAACGCTCGTAGCCGACCCGTTTCTTTCGAATCAGATTCCGGTGAGCCGCTTCGATCCGGTGGCGGTGAAAATTATGGCGATGATGCCCCAGCCTACCGGCAGCGGCCTCAGTGGAAATTACTCCGGCAGCAACTTGAGCCAGCGCGTCAGCAAGATTCCTTCGATCAAGATCGATCACAACGTCGGGACGAAAGATAAATTCGCTTTCTACTGGTCCACGACCGGAACCGATAGCGCCTTTTCCTTCCCCAACGGAAACGCGGACGGCTTGCCGGAGAACATTTCGCAGGCGCGCGGCACCTGGATTCACTCGCTGACCGAACGCCTGAACTACGACCGCACCATTACGCCTACGCTGCTTTTGCACCTGGGAGCGGGGTATTCGCGAATTCACTTCTTTGACGAATCGCCGTTCAACCACGATGGCGGGATTTTCAACTGTAGCACTATCGGTTTGCTGGGCTGCCAGGGAGCGCTGAATTTCCCCACCATCGGCTCGACCACCGCGAATACCTCCGGCGTGGCGACCACGGTGGCCGCCGGAACGCTGGGCGGCATGCAGCAAATGGGAAATGCCCAGGCGCACACGAACACATTCACGGAACGGCCTTCGTTCAACGCCAACATGACCTGGGTGCGCGGGAGCCACACCTACAAGACGGGCGCCGAGGTGTGGATCCAGGGCCAGATCACCGGTCCTCCCACCGGAGTTACGCTTTGTTTCGCGGGCGGGGGATCGGCCGCTTGCAGCGCTTCCGGCAACGGGATCAGCGGTCTGCCCGCCAACCTTTCCACCAATGCCGCTACCGGGTTCCCGTTCGCCAGCTTCCTGCTGGGGGGCGTGAATCTGGCTAGCCAGACAGCTCCCAACAACGCGCGTATGGGCAAGCAGCAGTGGGGGCTGTTCCTGCAAGACTCATGGAAAGCGAGCCGCAAGCTCACGCTGGACTACGGGGTCCGCTGGGACTTCGCGACGGCGCCCCGCGAACAATACGGGCGTTCGGGCAATCTCGGCTTGATCGCCAATCCGGCCGCGGGCAATCGCCTCGGCGCGCCGATCTTTGAAGCGACCTGCAACTGCACCTTCGTCAGCAACTATCCCTACGCCATCGGACCGCGCTTCGGCTTTGCCTATCAGCTCAACGAAAAGACGGTCTTCCGCGGCGGCTGGGGGATCGCCTACGGATTCGCGCCGGACTACGGCCAGAATTCGGCCAACGTGCTCAATAGCGCGCCGGCGGGCGTCAACAGCTATGTGCTGGCGAGCAGCCCGACGGTGCTGCCGCAACCGGTTTGGCCCAACTTCAACCCCGGCCAAACGCCCCTGCCGGGCCAGATCGTCGGTTACAACGGGTTCACGTCGCTTGACCGGAATGCTTCTCGGCCGCCGCGCCAGAATCAATGGTCCATTGGTTTCCAGCGCGAGCTCAGCCGTGATTTTGTCGTGGAAGCCTCCTACATCGGAAACCGCGGCGTGTGGTGGCAAGGCTTGGTGATTCCCTCGAACTCCAATGCGCAGCTTGGGCTGTTGAATCAGGTGGGACCGGCGACGTTTGCCGCCTATGGGCTGAATCCATATACGAACCCGGCGGATAACATCCTGCTCACCTCGTCGATCAGCAGCCCGGCGGTCATCAGCCGGTTGGGAAATATTCGGCCCTATTCGGGTTATTCGGCCACCAACACGCTGATCAACGCGCTGCGGCCCTTCCCGCAATTCAGCACCATTGGCGTCACCAACTCGCCGACGCAGGCCACCTGGTATGACGCCCTGTATATTCGCGCCACGAAGCGGTTGAGCCACGGTTTGCAACTCGGTTCGTCCTTCACTTGGTCGAAATCGATGTCGCGGATTGTAGAAGACATCTTCAATCCCGCGACGGTGGGGAAGTCGATTCAAGCCACGGATCAACCTTTCCAGTTCAACACCAACTTTGTATACACGACCCAAAAATGGTTCGGCAACAAGGCCCTGTCCGCGGTCACGAAGGACTGGCAGTTTTCAGGGCTGTTGATTTACAGCAGCGGGATGCCATTGCAGCCTCCGAACGCCACGACGGCGAACAATCTCGGAAGCAGCGAAATGGTTCGCACCGGGAAGCCTCTGTTCCTGAAGGATCTCAACTGCGGCTGCATCAATCCGTATGTAGACCAGGTGCTTAATCCGGCGGCATGGGCGAACCCCACGGCCGGCACGTTCGGAATCAGCCCGGGGCTTTACTATTCGGACTTCCGCCAAGCCCGGCGCCCGCAGGAGAATTTCGGCATCGGCCGCAATTTCCGCTTTACCGAGCGTCTGAATCTTCAGATCCGCGCGGAGTTCATCAACATCTTCAACCGCATGCAGCTTGGCAATCCCGCCACCGGCACCACGAGCCCCTTCAATGCCACCAATAGCCCGCTGGCCTGCACCGTGCAGGGCGGTAAACTTACCGGCGGCTTCGGATGCTACTCTTTGGGCGCGATCGGATTCAACGCCGAACCTTCGTATACCGCGAACGGAGTCGTAGGCCAGTTGTATCAAAGGCCGCGGCAAGGCACTCTGATCGCCCGCTTTACGTTCTAGCCTGTTTTCCCACAAGCACAAAGCCTGTGCCGCGAAGGGGTGGCACAGGCTTTTCGTTTGTGGTCCCCTACACTGGTGGAATGAACATTGAGACGCTCGCCGTCCACGCCGGCCGGCGGGTGGATCCTGCCACAGGCGCGGTGACGCCGCCCATCCATCTCTCCACGACCTTCGAGCGTTCCGAGACGGGCGATTACCCGCGCGGCTTCACGTACTCGCGAGAGGCGAATCCGAACCGTAACATGCTCGAGGAATGCCTGGCTGCGCTCGAGGGCGGACGCGAGGCGCTGGTGCTGTCTTCGGGACTCGCTGTGCTCACCGCGGTGATCCAAGGCCTAGAACCGGGCGATCACATCCTCGCGCCGAGCGACGTGTACTACGGCTTCAACCAGGTCTTGAACACCGTGTTCGCCAAATGGCCGATCGAGGCCAGCTACGTGGACATGACCGATCTGGATGCGGTGCGCGCCGCGGTGCGCTCCCAGACGCGCCTGGTTTGGGTGGAGACTCCCTCGAATCCTCTGATGCGGGTCACGGATCTGGCGGCGATCGCCGAAATCGCCCGGGCAGCGAACGCCATCAGCATCTGCGACGGCACCTTCACCACTCCCCTGCTCCAGCGCCCGCTCGACCTCGGCATCGACATGGTGGCGCATTCCACCACCAAGTATCTTGGCGGGCACAGCGACCTGGTGGGCGGCGCGCTCATCACCCGTTACCAGAACTATCTGTTCGAGCGGGTCCGCAGCGCCCAGCGCTACGGCGGCGCCGTGCCGTCGCCCTTCGATTGCTGGCTTACGCTGCGCGGCGTGTCGAGCCTGGCGTGCCGCATGCGCGTACACTGCGAGAACGCTGCTGGTCTGGCCGCGTTTCTCGCCTCGCACCCGGCGGTCGAACGCGTGCATTATCCCGGGCTTGCCGAACATCCAGGGCACTCTCTCGCGAAACAGCAGATGAGGGGCTTCGGAGGCATGCTCTCCTTCGAGGTGCGCGGCGGGCGCCAAGAAGCCATGGCCGCCATCGCGCGCCTAAAAATCTTCACCCGGGCGACGAGTCTTGGCGGCCCGCACAGTTTCGCCGAGCATCGCGCCTCGATCGAAGGGCCTCAGACGCAGACGCCCCAGAATCTGATCCGGCTGTCGGCCGGTCTTGAAAACCGCCAGGATCTGATCGCGGATCTGGACACGGCGCTGCGGTCATAGACGAAGCGATGATCACCACCTACGTTTTGGACATCGCCCGCGGCGCGCCCGCGCCGCGCATCCCGGTCGAACTCGATACCTTCATCACCGGTCACGGCTGGCACGAGGTTGGCCGCGGTTTCACGAATCACGAAGGCCGTATTCTCGATTTCGGCGAGCCGCCCGCCGCCGGTCTTTACCGCCTGATGTTCGACGTCGCTTCTTATATGCCGCACGCCTTCTTCCCGTCTGTGGCCATCACGTTCGAAGTGCGCGATCCCGGCGAACATTACCACGTGCCTCTGCTGCTGAGCCCTTTCGGCTACAGCACCTATCGTGAGAGCTGAACGGCCCGTGACCGTGCGCGTAAAAGTGATCCCGCGCAGCGCCCGGACCGAGATCGCGGGCGCGTTGAGCGACGGCACGTTGAAAATCAAGATCGCGGCGCCGCCCGAGCAGGGCCAGGCCAATCTGGAACTTTGCCGCTTTCTGGCGCGTCATTATGGCGTGCCGAAAGATGCGGTTAGGATTGTCAGCGGCCACACTTCGAGTTTGAAACTCGTACGCGTCCGGCCATCGTGAACACCGCCGAATTCACGCTCCTGGTGGCCGCGATCTCCGCCGCGGCCGGATTCCTGGGCGCCCTTACCGGGCTGGGGGGCGGCGTAGTCATCACGCCGGTGCTGGTTTTGATGCTCGGGGTGGATTTCCGCTATGCGATCGGCGCCACGCTGGTGTCGGTGATCGCGACGTCGTCGGGCGCCGCCGCAGCCTACGTGCGCGAGGGTTTCAGCAATATTCGCGTGGGGATGTTTCTGGAGATTGCGACCACCCTGGGCGCCTTGGCCGGCGCCGCCCTGACCGCGCACGTCGGCACATCTGCGCTCTCAATTTTGTTCGGCGCGCTGCTGCTGTATTCGGCGTGGCAGGCGAGCCATATCCCACCTTCGCTCACGCAGGAGCAGGCGCCGGATCCTCTGGCCGAAAAACTCAATCTCAACGGCTCCTACCCCGAAGACGGCCGCGAGCGCCCTTACCAGGTTCAGCGTGTGCCGGGAGGTTTCGCGCTCATGTTCGTCGCGGGCGCCGCTTCCGGGCTACTGGGCATCGGGTCCGGGGCCCTGAAGGTGCTGGCGATGGATCAGATCATGCGGATTCCGTTTAAGGTTTCGACGGCCACCAGCAACTTCATGATCGGCGTGACGGCGGCCGCCAGCGCCGGCATTTACTGGCGGCGCGGCTACATCGAGCCCGGCATCGCTATGCCCGTCATGCTGGGCGTGCTCGGGGGATCTCTGGCGGGCGCGCGCCGGCTGGCCGGGACGCGAGTGCGGGTGCTTCGGATCGTGTTCGGATTGGTAGTGGCCGCGCTGGCTCTTCAAATGATCTATTCCGGATTCAAGGGGAACATCTGATGGAGCCTGAGCACCCGCTCGAAGCGGATCTGGGGCGGCTCCTGCGGATCGGAGTGAGCGTCGCGGCGGCGGTGGTGTTTGCCGGCGCGGTGTGGTTTTTGCTTCGCCACGGCTCCGAGCCCCTGACCTATTCACACTTTCTCGCGAACCCCGAGTCGTCGCGCCGTATCGCGGACGTGTTTCGCGGTGTTGCGGCCGGGGAGAGCCGCGCATTGATTCAAATCGGCCTCCTTCTTCTGATTGCGACGCCCGTGGCGCGCGTTCTGTTTTCGCTGATCTTATTCGCGCGCATTCGGGACTATGCATACTGCGTGATTACCGCAATCGTGCTCGCTATTTTAATCTTGA
>Ga0070740_10003527_pt1 | contig 16486 bp, 13 predicted proteins | sample Coa_R2_FD_67286 | JGI IMG/M metagenome (GOLD analysis project Ga0070740, IMG submission 67286) | Surface soil microbial communities from Centralia Pennsylvania, which are recovering from an underground coalmine fire - Coalmine... | ecosystem: Environmental > Terrestrial > Soil > Unclassified ... | reverse complement strand
GACGGAATCTTCGCCAACCATCGGCGCAACCTCGATGCCTACATCAGCGAGGCGCGCCAGAAGATGTATTCGATTCGGGAGGAGCTGCAGCGCTCACCGCTCTAGTCATCCGCACAGAAACGGACCGAGCATCAGCACGCCTCCGCGGCGCAGCAGTTGAAAAAGCGCGGGCGCGTATCGCATCGGCATTCCGGCCAAGCCGCCGGCAAACTCCGATCCCACTGACACCTCGATGGGATTAAGCAGCGAGCGAATCGAGAACAGGCGTTCCCGCGCCGAATAGCTGACCAATCGGTGCGGCTGGTCGGCGGGGATATGGGCCCTTTGGCGAGCGATTTCCACCGCGCGGCTGAAGCCGCCCGTTTCATCGACCAGTCCCCGCTCGCGCGCCGCAATGCCGCTCCATACGCGCCCGCGAGCGACGGCCTCGGTTGCCTCCGGCGCGAGCTTCCGCCCTTGGGACACCTTTGCCGTGAAGTTGCCGTACACTTCGCCGATCGCGGCATTGAGTTGTGCCAACTCCCGCTCCGTCATCGCCCTGGAGACAGAAAGCGCGTCGCTCACTTCCGCGCTCTTGGCATACTCGAACCTGACTCCGACGTTCGACAGCATCCTGGACATATCAAGCTTCACGTACACGACGCCGATCGAACCCGTAATGGTCGCCGGCTCGGCGACGACGGCGTCGGCGCCCATCGCGACGTAGTATCCACCGGAACCCGCGACATCGCCCATCGAGACTATGACCGGCTTGCCGCGCTCCTGGGCCTGACGCACCGCCCTCCAAACCATCTCGGAACCGACTGCGGACCCCCCGGGAGAATTGATGCGGAAGACGATGGCGCGGACGTCGCGGTCGCGCGATGCCCGGTCGAGTTCCTCGGCAGTGTTTTCGCCCGAGATATAGTCACCGGCCGGCGGCGCCTCCCCCGCGATCACGGGTCCCACCCCGAAAACGACCGCGATCCGCGCCCGATCGCCGCGCTCGTGAAGGTAGCTAACTCTTCGCAGGTAGCGGCCGAAGGAGATCTCGCGCTTGCGTTTGCCGTCCGGGTCGAGTTCGGCGCGGATGTCCTGCACGTAGCCTTCGCGGTCGATAAGCCCTGCTTCTTTGGCGGCCCTGGCGCTGAGGAAGCCCACGGAGAGGAGTTCGCGTGCTCTCTCTTCGGGCAGCTTTCGTGCGTCTCGTAACACCTCGATCACCACCTTCTCGCGATCCGCAACGATGGCCTCGAGGCTTTCGCGCAGCTCGGCCGACATCGAATCGCGGCTCAGCATTTCCGCCGCGCCTTTGTATTCCTTCCATTGCAGGGTTTGCGCCCGAATCCCGATCCGATCCAACGCCTCGCGTAGAAACGGGCTCCCCATCGCTACGCCCAGCATCATCAGCATCGCATCCGGATTTAGAACGACTTCGGATGCGCCCGCGGCTATCAGGTATTCCGAGAGCGTAGGAGAATCACCCGCCAGCACCGCGATGACTCTCTTGCCGGCCTCGGCAACCGCGCGAAGCAGCCTATGTATCTCGTGCGCGGTAGCAAGCCCGGCTTCGACGCCGGATATCTGAACCAGCACGGTCGAAACCTTGCGATCCGTGACGATCGCTTCGAGCCCATACCGAAGCTGGCGCATCCCGATCACATTGCGGCGAAAGAGCTGCTCGAGGGGAGCGCGACGAACGTCTTCGGGAATCGCCCCCGCAAGCCGCAGCGTCAATGAAGAGTTCGCCGGTATGCGCGCCGGACGGACGACGAGCAGCAGGAAACAGGCCCCGATTGCGGCGGCTCCGGCCAGCATCGCGGCTGCGGGGACAAGATGGTGTGATCGGACGAGAAGCGTGCCCGCCACGGCCATCAGAATGACCAGGGCGATCACCCGAAGCTCCCGGTTTATCCACAGACGTTTCGCGCCAAGCATGTGCTCAGAGTAGCATGGTCGCCTTTTTCAATTGCTCCATCTAAACTAGGTGAGTTTTTGATGGTCAGGTCGTTCCTCATCGGCATCCTGCTCGCAGCCGTAGCTGCAACCGCAGCCTGTTCCTCGTCCAAACCTCCGACCCAGTCTCGTCCGATTTCGATAGCCGGAACCTCCACGCTCGCCATCACCAACGGGATACGCGTTCTGGCTAGCGTTCCGATGCCCCGCGGATTCCAGCCCATCCCCGGACGTCCTCCGATGTGGCTGCAAAACGGGACCGAAATCGCCGTTGCCGGCACTGTCGACGGCCACGTCATGGTACTAGGCCTGAGCGGCACCGGATGGCACAACGAGCGGGTCATTGCGGCCGAAAGCGGCCCCGATGCGGCCGAGTCCGGAGCCATAGTCGACGCCGCAGCGAGCCCCGATGGGATGACGTTCGCCACGGCGGTGGCGGTTGCCGGAGAGAAGCGGCTCGATATCATCTTGCGGGACCTGATTGCCTCAGGTCCGGGGCATCCGATTACCTCGTTCGATGGCGTTTACGAGATGGTCAGCATTCACTGGCTGAGCAACAGCACGCTCGCCATCGCGTTGCGCCCCGCGCACGAACCCGCGCAGCCCCAGCGACCGGCGCAACCGGAGGAAGGCGCCCCGCCCCCTCCCACTCCCTCCTCAGGCCTCCAATTGCTGGTCGTGACCGGAGCCGGCTCCGTCGCCCCCATGACGCTGCCTTGCACGATGTCGCCGCTGCAATGGAGCCCGCATGGAGTGTATGCCGTCGGGGCGGGCGACAACGCGGCGCCGCCGGTCATTGTCGACCGCCGAAAATCCACCTGCACAACCCTTCGAGCAGCCTCGCCGGTCCACGTGCTGGGATGGGACCCGGAGACCGAAGGAAGTTTCCTCTACGTCCAATCGGTTGATTCAAACCGCAGCCTGGGCGTCTTCGAACACACCATCACAGGCGACCGCGATCGCCTGATTGCCGTGTCCAGCGCTGCAGCATCCTATACGAGCAACGGTTCCATCCTGGCCTTCGGCAATCAAAGGCTAACGTGGAAGGCGGTCGCCAAGGATCCCCTGGCTCCGGTGATCGCACAGCTCGCGGTTCTCGACACCGGCAAGCCCGAGATCGATATCAAACAACTTGGCTTCCGGACGGTGCCCTCGATGATTGCCGAGAGTACGATGTCTTACACGCGGGCGACCGACCGGATCGTGCTTCAAACCTATGAACCGGCGGTGCCGATACCGATGAGAAAGCTGATCGTGTATGCGGTGCGCTCGGACAGCGCTTTCAATGTCGCTTTCGGACCCGCCCGCGGCATCGTCGAAACGAGCTGGTCACCCCGCGGGCACTGGCTTGCTATCCTGGACGGCGACGTCTCCGGCAGCATGCTGACGGTAATCTCGCCGCCTGGTTAACAATCGGCGGCGAAGCCCGGCTTTGAGCGTCAAGCGTCCTTCCTGCTCCGCCAGTATTCCGCGGCCGTGGCAAACGCCGCGGCGGCTCGCTCGAAGCTGTCAAACGCGATCAGATTTCGTTCGCGCGCAAGCTGTTTGGCGCGAGCTACGATAGCCTCCACGTGCGCCGGATGAAGGATCACGGCGAACGGCTTGGCGGTCTTTCGCACGAATTCACCAAGCTTGTCCAGCAGCGAGAGCAACTCATCCTCATGATTTACCCATCGCTGCGCGCGAAGCCCGGTTCCGATCTCCAGCACTATCGAATCGATCACCGGATCGCGATCGAGAATATTCAGAATCCTGTCCAGCCCGCCCGGATGCAGCCCTGAGCCGATCGTCCCGCCGGCATCGAGCGGATTCCGATAGCTCCCTCCGATTACGTTGAAGAAGGTCTTCAGCTCTTCGTAGGAGGACTCCGACAATGCGGGGATTTCGAGACCGGCGCTTGCAAACGTGTCGGTGATCACCACCGATTGTCCCCCGGTCATCGCAACCAGCCCCATCCGTGTTCCCTTGACTTCGGGGCCTCTGGCCAAAAGCTCCACCGCGTCAAGCATCGCGTCCAATCCCGCAACCTCGACCGCGCCGCTCTGCCGGACCATCGACTTCCAAACCGACTCGGATGTGGCGAGCGAGCCGGTGTGGGAAAAAGTAGCACGCGCGCCTGCCTCGGTGGTGCCGCCTTTCCAGACCACGACCGGATGCCTGGCCGCCGCCCGCTTTAGGCTTTCGAAGAAGCGGCGGCCGTCCCGGACTCCCTCGATGTACATGCCGATGACCCGGGTGGCAGGATCCTCCGACATCAGGTCGAGGTAGTCAGCCGCCTCGAGCACCAGGACGTTTCCGATCGAGGCGGCCTTGTTCACCTTGATGCCGCGTGAGGGGGCTTGCATGCAGAAGTTGATGGTGTGGGTGCCGCTCTGCGAGATAAAGCAAACGTCCCCGCCCTCACCCACCTTTTCATCGGGAAAATTCCGCAGTCCAACTGCAGGGCTGTACAAGCCCATGCAATTGGGGCCCACCAGGGCTATCTCGGAGGCGAGCGCCACTTCGCGCAATTCGGCTTCCAGCCTCTGGCCCAATTCCTCCCCGGTTTCGGAGAATCCCGAGGTGAAAAACCCTATCGCGCCGACATGATTGGCCACGCAGTCCCGAAGGATGCGCGGCGCGACCTGCCGAGGCACCGCGCTCACCGCGTAGTCAATCGGATCCTTGATCTCGGCAAGACTCTTGTAATTCGTAACCCCCATGGCCTCGATCCCTGGAATTTCATTGGGATCGATCTGAACGGAATACAGTTTCGTCTTGAGCTGCGACATCGCTCGCAGCCACATGTACCCGCCCATCCGCTTGTCGCCGATTACCGCCACCGAGCGTGGAGCGAAGGCGCGTTTGAGGTTCTCGATCCGCGCCGCCCGATTGGGATCCTTAATCGAGCGACTCTCTGCGCCGTTCGAATCCAGCAACACCCTGGCGTCCAGCACCTGGATACCGCGCGGATACACTGCGACCGGGTTGAGATCCACTTCGCGCACCTGCGGATTCGCATCGGCGAATTCCGAGAGCCTCACGAGCAGATTCACGACCGCGTCAAGATCCGCCGCGGGCCTTCCTCTGAGCCCTCGGAGAATCGCGCCCGCGCGCAACTCCGAGAGCATCGCGCGAGCGTCATCGGGGCCGATCGGTGCAAGCCTGAGCGCCGTGTCCTTCAGGACTTCCACCAGTATGCCGCCCAGACCCACCATCACCATCGGCCCGAAGCTCGGATCGCGCGTGATTCCCGCGATGAGTTCAGTCGCGCCCGGCGCCGCCATCGGTTGAACCGACACGCCTTCGAACCGGGCGCCGGAATCCTTGGCCGCAAGATTGGTCCTTATCCGCTCAAAAGCCGCGCGTACCTGGTCAGACGATTCGAGGCCAAGCTCGACTCCCCCGACGTCGCTCTTGTGCGTAACGTCAGGTGACAGTACTTTCAGAGCGACGGGAAATCCGATCCGCGCGGCGGCATCCGCCGCTTCCTCAGCCGTGGCCGCCGCAACAGGGATCGAGCCATCGATTCCCGCCGCCTTGAGAAGCTGTTTCGATTCGATTTCCGAGAGCGCGGCGCGGCCGCTTGCGAGCGCCGCGGCGATAATAGTCGATGGAGTGGAGTTGCTCACGAAGAGGCCTATAGCAGAGCCGCGGCCCCAATTGAACTAACGGGCCGCGGCGATTGCCTGCGCGAGCGAAAAGCGGCGCTCGTAAAGCGCCCGTCCCACTATCGCGCCGACGACCCCTTGATCGAATCGCCCGGCGAGAGCCGAAATGTCGTCGAGCGACGCCACTCCGCCCGACGCTATCACGGAGATTCCGCCGCGACGGGCCGCCTCCGCCATCGCATTCGCATCCACGCCTGTCTCCGCGCCGTCGCGCGAGATGTCCGTAACGGTTACGGCGGCGACTCCCGCCTGGGTGAAGCGCGCAATCGCCGCCTCCAGGGACAGTTCCGTGCTTTCGACCCATCCCTTGATCGCCAGCCGTCCGTCCCGAATATCGACGGAACCGATGACGCGGCCGGGGAATTCCAAGCACGCGGCGCGAAGCAGGCCCGGATTCAAAATGGCAGCCGAGCCGATCGAGACATAAGCGGCGCCGTTTGCAAAGGCCGATCGCACGGCTTCGATCGTTCGCATTCCCCCGCTCACGTCGAGATCGCATCCCACCGCATCGCGAATCGCCCGGATTGCCCCCAGATTGCGCGGCTCTCCCGCGACCGCACCGTCGAGATCGACCACGTGAATCAAGCGGGCTCCGGAGGCTTCGAACTCGCGCGCGATGGCGGCCGGATCGGAGCCGTAGATCGTGGCGCGGTCCATCTCGCCACGCATCAGCCGCACGACCTGTCCGCTCTTGAGGTCGATGGCGGGGATGACGGTGAATTCGCTGAACAACGCCTTCGAACTACGAGGCAAGAGTGCCCTTGGTGGAAAGCGCGCCCGTAAGCCGCGGTTCAATCGCTGTCCCCTGATCCATGGCGCGCGCGAACGATTTGAACACGGTTTCGATCACGTGATGGGGATTTCGCCCGGACCTGAGGATCAGATGCAGATTGATCCCGGCCTCGTCGCTGAACGCCTTCATGAAGTCGTGAACCAGGTCGGTCTGGAAATTGCCCACCCGCTCGCGCGCGATCGGCACCTCGTAGGCAAGAAACGAACGCCCGCTGATGTCAACCACGGCGGTGCACAGGGCCTCGTCGAGCGGAACGGTCGCCTCCCCGAACCTCCTGATTCCCGAGCGGTCCCCCAGCGCCTGACGGAATGCACGGCCCAGCACGATACCGACGTCCTCGACCGTGTGATGGTCGTCGATGTGCACGTCGCCGCGAGCCTCCACGTCGAGGTCGAAAAACCCGTGGCGGGCAAAGCTTTCCAGCATGTGATCGAGGAAGGGGACGCCGGTGGTAATCGAGCTTTGTCCCGATCCGTCCAGCTTGAGGGTAATGCTGACCTGTGTCTCACGGGTCTTGCGCTCCACATGCGCGGTGCGCGGCGGCCTTTGCGCACCCGTTTCCGAGGGCAATGCAGAGCGAATATTCACCGCGCGCGCCGGGTTGATCTTTCTTTTGAGTGCCATCTTATAGCCCCTCCGCCTGAGGCTTGCGCTTGCCCGCGCGCAGTTCCATGGCGCGCGCGTGCCCCTCGAACCCTTCCATCCTCGCCAGACGGGCAACGGCGGCCGAGAGCTCTTCGGCAGTCCGTCGTGACGCCTCGATTATACTGGTCCTCTTGACAAAATCGTATGCGCCCAGCGGCGAGGCGAAGCGCGCCGAGCCGCCCGTCGGCAGGACATGGTTGGGGCCGGCGAGATAGTCACCGAGCGGCGCCGGGCTGAAGTCTCCAAGGAACACCGCGCCCGCGGCGCGCACTCGCGCAAGCCAGCGGCGGGCGTCTCGAATCTCAAGTTCCAGATGCTCGGGAGCGACGTGGTTGGCTATTTCAAAAGCCTCGGTCATATCCCGAACCACGACCAGCGCTCCCCGCCGAGCAAGGACCTTTCGCACCGCCGCGGCGCGCGGCAGCGATTCGAGGGCGTCCTCCAAGGCATCGGCAACCTCACGCGCGACCCTCATCGAGGGCGTCAGCATCATCGCGGATTCATCGCCGGAGCCATGTTCCGCCTGCGCGATGAGGTCGGCCGCGACCCAGGCCGGTTTGGCGCTGGAATCCGCGATAACCATGACCTCGCTCGGCCCCGCCATCTTGTCGATATCCACGACCCCGTAGACCATCCGCTTGGCGGCCTGTACGAACGCGTTTCCCGGACCGACGATTTTGTCAACCGGTCTTATGCTTTCCGTTCCGTACGCGAGCGCCGCCACCGCTTGCGCACCGCCCACCCGGTAGTATTCGGTGACACCAGCGACTGCCGCGGCGGCCATCACCGCGTGCCGCTCGCCCTCGGGCGACGGCGGCGACACCATCACGATTTCCTTCACGCCGGCAACCCGCGCTGGAATTGCGTTCATCAGTACCGAAGACGGATACGCGCCCAGCCCTCCCGGCACATAGATGCCCACTCGGTCGAGCGGGCGGACAATCTGTCCAAGGCGCATCCCGACGCCATCGAGGTAGCTGAACGATGAATGCATCGTGCGGCGATGGAAGTCCGCGATGCGCCGTGCGGCGAGCCTGAGAGCGGTGCGATCCGCGACGGCGAGCTTTGCCGGGGCGGCTTTGAGTTCGGCGGATGTGACGCGAATGCGGCGTGCGTCAAGTTTCACTCCATCGAATCTTCGCGTGTATTCGAGCAGCGCCGCATCGCCGCGCCGTCGCACATCGCGGATTATTCTTTCAACCGCGCGATCGACGCTGGATGCTCCATCGCTCGTGCGGCGCTCCGTTATCGCGGCAAGAAACCTGCGGAACTCCCCGGTTCCGGTTCTCAATATGCGCGGCTTCACCGAGCGTCCTTGACCCGTTCTATCTTCGCTCCCAACGACGCCAGCTTCGCATCGAGAGCTTCGTAGCCGCGGTCCAGATGGTACACGCGACTGAGCTCCGTCGTGTTCTCGGCAGCAAGTCCCGCGAGGATCAGACTCATGCTTGCGCGCAGGTCGGTAGCCATCACCGGCGCCCCGGAAAGCCGCGTGGGGCCGCGCACCACGGCCGTCGGACCCTTCATCAGGATGTCTCCGCCCATCCGGATAAGCTCGGGCGCGTGCATGAAGCGATTTTCGAAGATCGTCTCCGTGATGACCGAGGTGCCGCTCGCCTGCGTGAGCAGCGCCATCATCTGCGCCTGCAGGTCGGTTGGAAAACCGGGGTAAGGAAGCGTGCGCAGTTCGACGGGCCGCAAGGGGCCGCTGCGGCGCACGCGGACGCTTGCCACCCCAACCGGTGCAATCTCGACGCCTGCCTCCCTGAGCTTCACTATCACCGCTTCGAGATGATGGACAGGAGCATTTTCGATCTCTATTTCGCCGCCGGTAATCGCCCCGGCGACCATCATCGAGCCGGCCTCTATACGGTCCGGAATTATCTCGTGCTCCGCGCCGTGGAGGCTCGACACGCCCTCGATCTCGATCACGTGGGTTCCGGCCCCCGCGATCCGCGCGCCCATCCGGACCAGCAGGGCGGCAAGGTCCTGCACCTCCGGCTCCCGTGCCGCGTTTTCGATCTGCGTGGTTCCGCGGGCGCGCACTGCGGCCATCATGATGTTCTCGGTTGCGCCGACGGAAGGATTGTCGAGCCAGATTCTGGCTCCAGCCAGACGTTCCGTATGCGCCTCGACGTAGCCATTGCGAAGCTGGACCCGCGCGCCGAGAGCGCGGATTCCCGTGATATGCAAATTCACCGGACGTGCACCGATCGCGCATCCTCCGGGCGTCGAAACCCGCGCCCGCCCGTTGCGCGCCAGAAGCGGGCCCAGCACGCAGAACGACGCGCGCATCGTCTTCACCAGATCGTACGGCGCCTCGTGGGATGTGATTCGCGCCGCGTGCAGCGTTAGTTCGTGCTCGCCCGTCCAGGCAACCGAAACGCCGAGCCGCTCCAAAAGATCGATGGCCGTCTTGACGTCGCGCAGCCTCGGCACATTGCGGATTCGCACCGGCTCATCCGTGAGCAGCGATGCCATCATGATCGGTAGAGCGGCGTTCTTGCTGCCGCTCAGCGCGACGCGTCCGGAAAGCGGGACTCCGCCGTGAATGATGATCTTTTCCATCGCTGCCTGGTTACGGACGAGCGGTGACCACTCGCGCCTTGCCGCCGAGATCCCGAATCACGGCTTGCGGACTTAGACCGCGGTCCTCGAGAATTTTCCGCACTGCTCCATCCTGCCCATCTCCAACCTCGAGCGCCAGCATCGCGCCGCACGCCAGATGCGACGGCGCATCCTCCGCAATCCGCCTGAAGAAATGAAGACCGTCAGGGCCGCCCCTCAAGGCAAGTGACGGCTCGAAATCGCGAACCTCCGGCGCCAGCCGCGCGAATTCGGAATCCGAGATGTAAGGAGGATTCGAGATGATCAGATCGAATCTCCCCAACTCCTCCTTTCCGCTGAGCGGCCGGCAGATGTCCGCGAGGACGAAATCGATCCGATTTGCCGCACCGCACCGCGATGCGTTCCGCCGCGCCACGGCCAATGCCGCCTCGGAGATATCGGTCGCTACTATCTCCGCGTGCGGAGCGTTCGTCGCGATCGCTATCGCGACCGCGCCGGGACCGGTGCCGATTTCCAGGACGCGGGCGTGGGGACGTCCCGCGATGAACTCCAGCGCGACATCGACCAGCGTCTCGGTTTCCGGACGGGGTACGAGGACGTCACCGTTGACTTCAATCTCGAGCGAGTAGAACTCTCGCCGGCCAAGGATATACGCGACCGGCTCGCGGGAAATCCTCCGCGCGAGCATTGCCTCGAATCTGGCGATGCCCGACTCGTCCGCCTCCACCGTACCCGCAAGCACTCTGGCCCGATCGACACCCAGGGCGGCGGCAAGCAGCACCTGCGCATCGAACAAGGGCGACTCCACCCCCGCGGAGGCAAGCCTCTCCACGGCGATGCCTGGGAGAGTTCGCGTCTCGATCGATGAAGCGGACGCGCTCGGCTTCAGCATTCGCGATCGCCCTCAGGTGCTGAGCGCCTCGGCCTGTTCCTGCGTCGCGAGCGCATCGATCACCGGGTCCAGGGCGCCATCGAGCACCTGATCAAGTTGATGGATAGTGAGGTTGATTCGATGGTCGGTCACGCGCGACTGGGGAAAGTTGTAGGTGCGGATGCGTTCGGAGCGGTCGCCCGTCCCCACCATCGACCGCCGCGTTGCCGCGATTTGTGCATCCTGTTCGGCCCGCGCCTTTTCGAGTAGACGGGCGCGAAGAATCTTGAGGGCGCGCGCCTTGTTCTTGTGCTGCGACTTCTCATCCCGGCACACGATTACCATCCCGGTCGGAATATGGGTGATTCGAACGGCCGAGTCGGTCGTGTTGACGCTCTGCCCGCCGGGTCCGGATGCGCGCATCACGTCGATGCGCAGGTCCTTTTCCTCGTTGATGTTCACCTCGACATCGTCGGCCTCCGGCATGACCGCAACCGTCACGGCGGAAGTGTGGATGCGGCCCGATGCCTCGGTTTCCGGCACACGCTGAACCCGATGAACTCCGCCTTCGTACTTGAGGCGCGAATACGCGCCGCGGCCGGAGATCAGCGCGATGACTTCCTTGATGCCGCCGAGGCCGGTGTCGCTGATGCTCATCGGCTCGATCCTCCATCCGTGGCGCTCGGCGTACCGCGAGTACATCCGATACAGCTCGCCGGCGAAGAGCGACGCCTCCGCGCCTCCGGTTCCGGCGCGAATCTCGAGCAGCACGTTCTTGTCGTCGTTTGGATCCTTGGGCGTCAAAAGCTGCTTGAGCTTGAGCTCGAGAGATTCCTGCTTCTTTTGGAGGGATGGAAGTTCGGCCTTGGCAAGCTCGCGCAACTCCGCATCGTCACCTTCGAGGATCGACTTGTGGTCGGCAATTTCGTCCAGCGTCCGCCGGTATTCGCGCGCGCAGTCGGTCACCTCGACGAGTTGCGCGCGTTCCTTTGCAAGGCGCGCGTACTCGCGATTGTTGGCGATTACTGCCGGGTCCTGGAGCTTTCTCTCCAGTTCGGCGAACCGTTCCTCGATTCCCTTGATCCTGTCCAGCATCAGCGGACCAGAGCAGCCTTAAGCGGCGACGATGAAAACGAATCGCGGCGGGTTGTCTATGCCCGCCGCAAACCACCAAGCCCCCGCCACCCAAAGGCGCACTGTGCCCCCGGCGGCGGGAGTTACTATGCTACTTCAGTCCGTACTTGCGCTTGAAGCGCTCCACCCGTCCTGCCGTATCGACCAGACGCTGCTGGCCAGTGTAAAACGGATGACAGTGCGAGCAGACCTCGACGTGCAGTTCTTTTGCAGTCGAACGGGTTTCAAAAGTGTTGCCGCAGGCGCACGTAACAATGCAGCGGCGATATTCGGGATGGATTCCGGCTTTCATTTACCAGCTCTGATCGCAGGGTCTTAATCGGTTAGAATATCATCACCCCGGTCTCCATACAATTCAGGTGCCGGCCGCGATGATTCGAGAATTCGCCCGAGTCGTTCTCACGATTACCTGCCTTCTGCTCGCTCTCGCGACGACCCCGGCGGTGGCAGGAACCTGCGGCGCAACCCCCGATGCCGATCGCCTGTCCGGCTTCGCCCCCGACGATCTGACCGTCTTCGCCGCCATCCTGGAATTGGCCGGGCCCGGACCCAATCGCGCGGCCCGGGCGCTCGCGATCTGCGACCGGCAGTTCGCCTTTCAACGTAAGATCTGGCTGCACCCCGAATTCAGCCCACAGGTGCAAAAGATTCTCGAACAGCTCCCGCCACGCCAAGGGACGCTGATTCGAGCCGCCTCTCTCTACTCCCGCAAGGACATCCCATGGACCGAGCTGCCGGGAGATGTCCACCAGATTTCCGTAGCCGGAGCACCTCAGGCCGAAAACTATCTCTATGTGCTGACCGGCAGGTACACGAGCCCCGAGGTCCCCTTCCATATGGCGGGCGCATTCACGCTGAAGCCGGCTTCGGACTCGCCGAGCATTGGAGTGCGCGGCGTGGATGGCCAGGTCGGCGGCGAGATCCTTATGGACACGTACGGCGCGGGGCGGGGAATCGACTCTGGCGCCGCCCTTCTGCGCTATTTTCACGGCGACCTGAAGCCTCCGTGGGATACCTCACCCGGCATCTTTAATCATCACGACCAGGCCGCCCTTAGTCGCTTTCACGCGCAGATGCCGCGATTCTCCGAGCGCATTGAGCATTACCTGCGCTTCGAGAACGTCTTCGATGAGTTCGCCGGAGAAGGCGACCCCATCGTACTGTTCAATCTCAATGCGGAAGTTCTGGCGGACTCGCTCAAGCCCTATCCGGAGCTCGACAGGTTCTACCGCTCGATCGGTCCGAGCGTGGCTCTCTCGAACACGATCACGGATGACCTTGGAAATCGCTGGATAGAGACGCGATTCGAACGCGGCCGAATCCGAATAGTCTTCATGCTTCGCCACGGGTTGCTCGTGCCGTTCACGTCCGACTACCGGCCGGCTGGCGCGGGATTGGATCTCGCTCACACCACCGGCGGACACTATCACACGGTTACATCGGCCACGATCACAAGGCTCGGGATGACCTTCGGGCTGAGCGACGTCAGGTTTGAGACCGAGGTCCGGCGTGATCGGGATTCGCTTCAGACGACCAGCGCGATGGAATCGGTGCCGTCGCTGGTCGCGCCCCCCGGAATCCACAAAATAATCGATCTGATCGCGGGTCAGTTCCTTCGCGTACTCGCGCAGGGCGATGGGGGTTTCAAGGCTTCTTTCTCCTCAAGCCGCATCGACGACGGCCTCTATCGATACGCCGCGGCGGTGCAGGGAGAATTCGCCTACGCTCCAGCGCTCGAATTCCTGGCTCGAATCGGCGATTCCGTCGCCGACGAGCATTCAGCCGAAGTCAAAAGAGAAGAGCGGGAACTTGGCCAGGAATTGTTCGATGCGTTCCTGAGCGACTACAATCGAGCGCGGCCCGGACTTTTGGCGCTCGACTCGGTACGGGATGAACGAAATGCGGATGGAGAGGCTCGTCGCTAGCGGCTTGGTGATGGTGTGGTTTGTGATGGTGGCGGTTGCGTGCGGGCCATCCTCAGACCAACAGCCCCTGGCCGTTGAAACCCCACGATTCGTGAATGATCTCTCCGCGCTCTCGTCGAGGCCAGTGAAGGCCATCGACAATCCCAAGGCGGCGATGGCCGCCGTCCATCCAAGCCAGGATTCCGGCAGTCGCGCCTACGAGGAAACCTTCGGCAATGAAAGACACATCGGCACGGACGCGATGCCCGCCGTGGCGCGACTGACCAATCCGAAGGCGGCGCAATACGCCCAGTTCTCCTATTCGATGCTGGACAAGCTCTGGGGTCAGTTGCGTTTGCGCGAGGGCGACGACGACATCGCGCGCATCAAGGTGCCGGTCAACATTCAACCCGTGATCCTGACGGCAACCCTCGCGCCGGACGGCGCGCTCAAGGAGATCGTGGTCGAGCAGCACTCCGGCAAGGCCATCATCGACAAACTCTTTATCGACGCCTGCAAGAAGGCGATATGGGCCAAGAATCCGCCGCGCTCCGCCGCGCTTCCCGACGGCACATACCAAATCCGCATCGAAGGCAGCATCGAGAACTTCGCCACGACCAAGGCCAAGCATTGGACGTTCAAGACCTACATGGGACTGGCGCTGCTGTGATGCCGGTCGATACCCGTGCGCATCGCGCCGCAGCCGGGTCATTCTGCTAGAATCGCGTCGTGCAATCGCTCAGCGAATATCTCCCTCGCCCGGGACTTTCCACGCCGATCGTCACGATTCTCTCCCCGGACGGAAAGGTCCTAGAAGACCAGCAGCGCGCTGCCGTGCGCTATGTGATCCAGGGCGGCCGCGGGGCGGACATCCTTTTCGCCGTGGGCACCACCGGCGAATGGGACAGGATGGACAATAACGGGCGGCAGACGGTCGCCCGAATCGTGGTGGATGAATGCCGGCGCACATCACTTGCGATCGGAAGAAGAATAGAGGCGTGGGTCGGCATCACCGCTCACACCGGCTCCGAAACGCTGGAAAATCTTGAATACGCAATCGAACTCGATGCCGATGCGGTGGTGATCGCGCCCCTGTCGATTCGCGATGCCGGATCGCCGCCTGACTTCGTGGAACGTCGAATCGGCTCAGTGTTCGAAAAGGCCGGCCGATGCATACCCGTCTTCCTTTACGACAACGCCGATATCGCGGCTCCCGGCAAGGCTCCCCATCTGCACACGCGCGACGTCAAGAGGATGGCGCGGCTTGAATACGTGCGCGGAGTGAAGGTAACCGCGGGCAAAGCCGTCCTCGGCAACTACACGCGCGCCGCGTCGCACTTCAAGCTCTCCCATGAATTCGCGATCTATGCCGGCGATCCTTACCTGATCTTCGATTTGTTCGCGCCCGCCGACGGAATCGCCGGAACCCTCCGATATCGATGGAACCGCTATGTCACGCAGCGATCGATGCCGTACGGCGTGGTCGCCGGCCCCTCCAACGTGCTGCCGCGGGAATGGCAGCGATCGTGGCGCGTTTGCCGCGCCGGCAACGCCGAACTGATGGATCGCTACGGAGCAGCCGTGGAAGGCCTGCGCGATGCCTGCACTTTCAAACGGCGGGGCAAGCCCTTCTCACCGGTAATCGCCTGCTACAAAACCGCCCTCACGCAGCTCGGCGTCATTGAGTGCGACGCCGTTGCTCCCTGCACCCCGGCGCTCGAAGCCTCCGAGCGGCGCGAGTTCGCCGAGCGCCTGCGCGCGCTGTTTGAAAGCAACGCGCAGCGGCTGGAGCCGGGATGGATCAGTGAATATGATGCGCATCCGGCGCTCGACCGGGCGCCCGGAGTTCTTCGCGGGAATGGCTGACGGAAAACTTGACGTAGTGGGATGTGGCAGCATGGTCGTGGACCTCTTCTACCGCGCCCCACGGATCATTACCGCCGACGAAAAGACCATCCTCGGCACCCACGATGCCGGCGGAACGGTGGAGCGCACCCAGGTGGGAGGACTGGTCCTGAACCATCTCGGATGGGCTCGGGTGCTGGGACTCAGCGCCGGAATTTTCGGCAAGATGGGAGACGACCGGCACGGCGAGTTCCTGCGCGCCGGCATGGATCGATTCGGAATCGTCCAGCATCTCACGCTCGACGGCAGTGCAAGCTCTTTCGCCACCGTGATCGTGGATTCGCGCGGCGACCGCGCGATTTATATGGCGCGGGGCGCAACTGCCGAGCTTCGCCCCGAGGAGATTCGCCGCCGCCACGCCGCCTTCATTCGCCGCGCCCATATTGTTTCTACCGAAGTCTCCCAGCTTCCGCTCCCGACCGTAAACGCAATCCTCTCCTTCGCGCGGCGCAACTCCATCCCGGCCGTGCTCGACGTGGATCTTCCCGCTGCGGATGCGGCCGCGATGCTGGGGACGCGGGCCGAACTCGAACGCGCGCTCAAGCTTGCCACAATTCTCAAGCCTTCGAAGGCAGTCGCGGCTAGTCTCGCGGACGCGAAGACTTCCGATCCGCTCAAAATGGCGGAGAAGATTCGCAGCCGATACGGCAACCGCGCCGTGATCATCACGATAGGCGATCGCGGATGCGCCATCGCGGCGCGTGATGCCGCGGTGACGGTGCCCGCCTTCCGCGTCAAGCAGGTGGATTCCACCGGCGCGGGCGACGCGTTTCTGGCGGGAATTCTGGCGGCGTTGCGTTGGAAGCTTCCGTGGGAGGCCGCCGGTCGTCTCGCCAACGCCGCCGGCGCCGTATGCATCAGGCGTCTCGGCGCGTTTCCGGAGCGTTTTGAACTTAGACGCGAAATCCTCAACCTCTATGGCGAGCCGCTTCCCGCCGTGCCGCCGGCCGCCACGGACGGCTACGTGGCGCCATCGCCGGCGCAGCAGGCGCACCGCGAGGTTCGCGAAATCGAAAGGTTCTTCTCGCAATCGCTGGAGGAACTGAAGTTTCTGCGCGGAACGCTCGATTTGGGCGCCCTC
>Ga0070740_10003526_pt1 | contig 16488 bp, 13 predicted proteins | sample Coa_R2_FD_67286 | JGI IMG/M metagenome (GOLD analysis project Ga0070740, IMG submission 67286) | Surface soil microbial communities from Centralia Pennsylvania, which are recovering from an underground coalmine fire - Coalmine... | ecosystem: Environmental > Terrestrial > Soil > Unclassified ... | reverse complement strand
GCATCTGCGTCGCTCCCGGTACGATCGGCACGCCCGGCCTGGAGGAGAATTACTCCGAGGAGCACATTCGGGAGTGGGCCAGCGCCATACCGCTCGGTCGTCTGGGCCGGCCGGAGGAGGTGGCTGCCGTCATCGCCTTCCTCGCCTCGCCCGGCGGCGCCTACATCACCGGCACCACGATTGTGGTCGACGGCGGCCTGGACGCCTGGGGGTCCGCCGAACCACCTCCTCCCCTTGAGATTCAGCCATGACGGACCGCGATCGGGACGGTGCCGCCGGGCCCTGGCGCGACCTGACGCCCCTGTTTGCGCCGCGCTCGGTCGCCATCGTCGGCGCCTCGAACGACCCGGCCAAATGGGGTAACTGGCTGGCGCGCCGCGCCCTGCAGGGCGCCCACCGCCGCCAGGTCTACTTGGTCAATCGCAACGGCGGCCAGATTCTGGGGCGGGAGGCCTATCGCTCGCTCGCCGACCTGCCCGAAGCCGTGGAGTTGGCGGTGATCGCGGTACCCGCCCGGGGCATGGAACAGGCGGTCAACGAGGCGCTGCGGGCCGGTGTGCGCGCCCTGGTCGGCATCAGCGCCGGCATGGGGGAAAGCGGCGAGGAGGGCCGTGCCCGCGAGCAGGCCATCGTGGCCAGGGTGCGGGCGGCCGGCGCCGTGCTGCTCGGCCCCAATTGCCTGGGGGTCTTCGATGCACGCGCCGAACTCGACCTGACCTCCAACGGGCTGCCGCCCGGCCCGATCGGGCTGATCTCGCAGAGCGGCAACCTGGCCCTCGAACTGGCTATGCTGGCCTCGGAGGTGGATCTGGGTTTCTCGCGTTTCGCCTCGCTCGGCAATCAGGCGGACATCGAGGCCGCCGAGCTGGTCGCCGCTTTCGCCGCGGACGACGCGACCGAGGTCATCGCCCTGTATTGCGAGGATTTCCGCGACGGGCGGGCCTTCGCCACGGCCGCCCACGGCGCAGTCAGCAACGGCAAGCCGGTGGTGCTGCTGACGGTGGGAGCCAGCGAAGCGTCGGTGCGCGCGGCGCGCTCCCATACCGGGGCGCTGGCCAGCTCGTCGGCAGCAGTCGACGCCGCCTGTGCCGCGGCCGGCATCGAGCGCGTGGCCACGCCGCAACAACTCATCGATATGGCGCAGGCGTTGCGCGGGCGCGGAAAGCCACGCGGCCGGCGCATCGGCATTCTGGCCGACGGCGGCGGGCACGGCGCCATCGCCGCCGAGATCGCGACCGGAGGGGGGCTCGCGGTGCCGGCGTTCAGCCCCGAGCTGTCGCAGCGTCTGGCCAGCGAGCTGCCGCCGACCGCGTCGACCGCCAACCCGGTCGACATGGCCGGAGGCGGCGAACAGGATCTCGGCTCCTTCGCGCGCGTCGTGCGCGCCATGCTGGATTCCGGTGAGCTCGATGCGGTGCTGATGACCGGCTACTTCGGCGGCTACGCCGAGTACGGCGAGGGCCTTGCCCAGCGGGAACGCGAGGTGGCGGGCGAGCTTGCCGGGAGCATCGCGGCGGACGGCAAGCCGCTCGTCGTACATACCATGCACGCGCGATCTGCCGCTGCCGCCCACCTGCGCGCGTCGCGCGTACCCGTCTACCGCACCGTCGAGGCGGCGATCGGCGCGTTGTCGCGCCTGGCCGCGCGGTCCCTGAACCCGCCGGATGGCGTGCCAGTCGTGCCGCCACCTGCGGCGCCGATAGCCGAGGCCGGCTACTGGCAGGCGCGCGAGCTTTTTGCCGGCGCCGGCATCCCGTTCGTCCCGGCCCGCCGTGTGCGAACGCTGTCGGAGGCGCGCGACGCGGCCGCGGAGCTCGGCTATCCGCTGGCACTGAAGGCTCTGGGGCTGGAACACAAGTCCGACCGCGGTGGCGTCGTGCTGGGCCTCGACGGGGACGACGCGCTGCGCCGGGCCTTCGTGGAGATGGAAGCCCGACTGTCGCCGCCGGGCTTTTCGTTGGAGCGCATGGCGCGCCTGGCGGACGGCGTGGAACTGCTGCTGGGCTGTCGCCGCGATGCCCGTTTCGGCGCCATCGCGGTGGCCGGGTTGGGCGGGATCTATACCGAGATCCTGGCCGATGTGGCGGTTGGTCTGGCGCCGCTGGACGCGGCACAGGCCCGACGCATGCTGCGGTCGCTGCGCGGCGCGCGTCTCCTGAGCGGGGTGCGAGGGCGTCCGGCCGTCGACGTCGCGGCTGCCGCGAATGTCCTGGTGGCACTGTCACATCTGGCCGCCGCGCACCCGGAGATCGACGAGCTGGAGATCAACCCCCTGCTGGTGCTACCGGATGGGGCGGTGGCGCTCGATGCGCGGCTCATCGTACATGGCTGATGCGCGTATGTGACAGGAGGGTCGAGTAGGTGGACAACAACTTGCGCTACCTGGAGATCCGTCGCGAGAACGCGACCTGCGTTGTGACGCTGCGGCGAGAGGAAAAGCTCAATGCGCTGTCGACAGAGGTGGAGCGCGAACTGCTGGCGGCGCTGGAGCTTCCTGAGTTGCGCGAGAGCCGGTGCGTCATCTTCACCGGCGCCGGCCGCGCCTTCTCGGCCGGCGCCGACGTCAACGAGCTGCGGGCCAACGATCCGGCGGCGGTCGTGGCCTATTACAGGGCTACCGGAGAGGTGTACGAGCGCATCGCCGCTCTGCCGCAGCCCACCGTGAGCGCCATCTCCGGCTATTGCCTGGGCGGTGGGCTGGAGCTGGCCCTGGCTACGGACTTTCGCGTGGCCGATGAGGCCGCTATCTTTGGCTTTCCCGAAGTTGGCATAGGGATCGTGCCCAGCTCCGGTGGCCTCTACCGGGCCGTGCGCATCCTGGGAACCGCGCGCGCCCGGGAGTGGATTCTGCTGCGGCGGCGTGCCGATGCCGCGACTGCCTTGGCCGCGGGGCTGCTGACAGAGGTCGTGGCGCCGGGACAGGCCCTCGCGCGGGCGACCGAGATGGCCGGCGAGCTATGCCAACTTCCGCCGCTGGCGGTCTCCGTGGCCAAGGCCGCCATCGATCGTGCCTCCGAGTCATCGCGCGAAGCGGCCCTGGCCATCGAGCGTCTGGCCTACGGCATGCTTGCGCAGACGCAGGACGCGCGTGAGGCTGCCGCGGCTTTCGTGGAGAAGCGCACACCGCACTTCCAGGGGCGTTGAGATCGCCGGCTTACCCCGGGCCTACCTGATTGACAGACCGGCCGGTGAGGTATGCAATCGGCGCTGTAGCCATACCGCTGAAGGCGACGCGCTGCGCTTTCTGCACCTCCGAGGTGTCGCCCGAGGTATTGCCCGTTTAGCCCGACTAACGCACCGGCGTTGGCTCTCGTACGACGGGGCTAGCGCGAGGCCCAGAAGAGGATGCGCTTGAAGGGGTAGAAGTAGGGAGTCGCGTCGTCTAGCAGGGGTAGGAGCTTCTGGCGATACCTCTCCAGGAACTGTGCGAACAGGTCCGCCGGCAGGCGCGACTCGTAATCGGTCAACAGTGTGCCCCGCACCCACTCGATCACGTCGTCGCGCGCATTGAGGTAGTGGACGTAGACCTGCAGCCGCACGTGCTGCTCCCGGAATCCCAGGCGATGGAGCAGGCCGGCATAGTCCACCGGCGTCAAAACGGGCGACCGGCGGACGTAGCCACCGAGCGCCAGGTTGAAGGGTGGTTCGGAGGCAACCTCCGTGGCCACGACGTGGCTCGGATGGTCATGATTGGCCGGCACCTGCACGGCGAGTTGGCCGTTCGGGCCGAGCAGGCCGGCCAGCCGCTCCAGTACCGCGGGATGGTCGTCCACCCATTGCAGGGCGGCGTTGGAGAAGACCAGGTCGTACGGCCGGTCGTCGTGAAACGTCGCCAGATCGCCGCGCATGAAGCGCAGCGACGCCGAGGCATGCACGCTGCTCTTGGTCAGCATGGCCTCGGAGGTATCGACGCCGAGCGTCTCGCGCGCCTGCAGATGCAGGTGCAGCAGGCGCGTTAGCTCTCCTGTGCCGCAGCCAAGGTCGACCACGCGCATCTCCCGCTGGTGGTGTACCAGGGCCATCAAGTCGAAGAAGGGTTTGCTGCGCTCGTCGTGAAAGCGGTCGTACCGTTCGGGGTTCCAGGCATCTTGACTCATTGTGCCTCTTGTCTCAAGGCAATGTGCGCCGTGTCTTGGTTGTCATGAGCCCTGTCACGTATCTCTTCGCCTCGCAGTATACGATGCGCGGCGAATAGCGCAACTGCCACGACGTCTGGCCTGTGAAGCGTTGCCGTCCGAGCGTCCTGTTGAGGGGTGGGCGGGACCGGCGACTGAAGGACCGGCGGTTTTAACCGCCGGCTCCCCGGTGTCAGGCGTCGCTCAACCCGACATGTGCCCGCTTCTATGGAGCGTCCTCGGAGCGCTATCGACGGGGACAGCGCGCAGCCTGGCACTGGCGGTAGCCGCAACCAGGCGAACATGGCACAATAGGGACGGGCCGCCGTGGGGCGGCTACACAACAGCGTTGTGGAGGGCAAGAGATGGCGATCAAGGCACAGGGCGTTATTGCGCGCGGCCCCGATCAGTATGAGCTTGAAGAGATGGAGGTAGATCCGCCGGGACCGGGCGAGATTCTGGTGCGCATCCTGGCCAGTGGCGTCTGCCATACCGAGCTTCACGTCATTCACGGCACCTGGCCGGAGGGCTTCCCCTACTTGCTCGGACACGAGGGCGCCGGCATCGTCGAAGAGGTTGGCCCGGGCGTGACCAATGTCGCGGTGGGCGACCACGTCATGCTGGCCTGGCGCGCACCCTGTGGCCGCTGCCGCTTCTGCCTGATCGGACAGCCGCACCTCTGCGCGGCGAGCCTCAACGCCGAGAAGCGCATGCGCACCACGGATGGGAAAGTGCTGACCCCGGTGCTGGGGATCGGCACCTTCTGCACGCATACCGTCGTGGCCGCCACCCAGGCCATCGTGGCGCCCAAAGACCTGCCGGCCGAGAAGCTGTGCCTGATCGGCTGCGGCGTGATGACCGGTATCGGCGCCGCCATCTACACGGCGAACGTGCGGCGCGGCTCAACCGTGGCGGTCTTCGGCTGCGGCGCGGTCGGCAATAACATCATCCAGGGCGCCCGCATCGCCAACGCGCGCACCATCATCGGCGTGGATCTTGAGCCGCGCAAGCTGGAATGGGCCGGGCATTTCGGCGCCACGCACCTGGTCAACGCGCGCGAAGGAGACCCCGTGGCGCGCATCAAGGAGCTGACCGGCGGATACGGCGTGGATTATTCGTTCGAGGCCATCGGCCTGCCGCAGACGTTTGTACAGGCCATCCTGTGCCGCGACCTGGCCGGCACCATGGTGCAGATCGGCGTCTTCCCGAAAGGTTCGACGGCCGAGATCCCGCTGCCCCAGTTCTTCGACCTCGGCGGCTCCATTCGCGTGGGCTGGTACGGCGATTGTCTGCCCTCGCGAGACTTCCCGATGCTGGCGGACTGGTATCGCAAGGGTGTCCTGGACCTCGATACAATGGTGACCGAGGTGATCGGCCTCGATCAGACGCCGCGTGCCTTTGAACGCATGGTCAAGGGTGAGACGCTGCGCTCGGTGATCGCCGTCTCCGGAGCCTGAACCTTCTGGCCGGCTATCGGTGGGGCGTCGCCATCGCCAACCGGTCTATGCCTCCGCACCGGGGAGCCGGCGGTTGTAACCGCCGGCCCTTCAGTCGCCGCCCCGGGTCTGCTCGCTGTTTCGTTGGTCTGACAAAGTACTTCCCTTATTGGCGCTTTCGTGTACCATGACCTGTAAGGGATAGGGCGTGCTATCGTTGTTGTCGGGTGGCCGGTGAGGGGGGCTCCTTCTCGCCGAGATAGGCGCTCCGGCGGTTGGTTGCGCGGTCTATCGCCGGCAAACTGGTGGGGCAGGTTGGCTGCTGCGTGGCCGGGCAGTTCATGTCGCTGGCGGGAGCGCGGAGAGTGTGATATACTTGACTGCCCCCCCCCACTCGTGCTATACTTAGGGTAGTGATGACTCAAAGTTATACACAGCGAGCAGGGGCGGGGCCGCGCGACGGTGCGATCCCGCCCCTCGTTCCCCTTATATACGACGATGTAGTGTCTCGATGGAGGTAAGGATGTCACGAAGCACAACCCGGTCGCATGAGGAAGTCGATCTGCGGCCTTTGGAGGATGAGGCCGGCGCACTCGACGACGCTCTGCACGGGGCTGCTAACGTGGCCGAAGCCGACGACGATCGAGAGGAGACTCCCGTTCTGGGTGCTCTGGTCGAAGAGTTAGATGAAGGACCCGCTCCCGGCGAGATCGGCGGGGCGTTGCCTGAATTGCTCGACAGCTATCTGCGCGAGATTGGGCATACCCCCTTGCTCAAGCCGGAAGAGGAGATCGAGCTGGCGAAGCGCGTTGAGCTGGGCGACAAGGAGGCGGCGAACGCCATGGCGCAGGCGAACCTGCGACTGGTGGTGAGCGTAGCTCGGCGCTATCTCAATCGCGGCTTGCCGCTCGAAGATCTGATTGCGGAAGGCAACATCGGTTTGCTGCGGGCGGTGCAAAAGTACGAGTGGCAGCGCGGCTTCCGCTTCAGCACCTATGCAGTCTGGTGGATTCGACAGGCTATTACCCGTGCTATCGCCGACAAAGGCCGCACCATTCGCCTGCCCGTGCACGTGGGCGAGGCTCTGACCAAGCGCTCGAAGGCCGTCGGCCAGTTGACCACGGACCTGGGGCGAGAGCCAACCTCGGACGAGTTGAACGATGTGCTGGGCGCCGATGCGTCGTTCATTGGCGCCGCGGTGATCGCCGCTCAGGCGCCGCTCTCACTCGGTATGGCCGTGGGAGAAGATGGTGAGGAGCAACTGGTCGATTTCTTGCCCGATGATACGGCGGTCACTCCCGAAGAGGGCGCGGTACGGCGGGTGTCGGCGGAAGAGACGCGTCAGGTGATGGACGATGTGCTGACCGAGCGCGAGCGCGAGGTGCTCAAGCTACGCTTCGGCCTGGATGGCTCGTCGCCCGAGTCGCTCGACGTGGTGGGTCGCCGCCTGGGTGTGACGCGAGAGCGTGCCCGGCAGATCGAGGCCGAGGCCCTGCGCAAGCTGCGCCGGCCCACCGTGGCGGCGCGCCTGCGCTCCAACTAGCAGTCCACATTTATAGCAAGCCCCGTGGCGGCGGCGGACGATGTCGTCCGCCGCCGTTTTTTGTATGGCGGTGTGCCGGTAGAGAGACATGGCGGGACAGATCACGGCCCTGCAGCGGCAACGAGGCCGCCGGGAGCGCATCAATGTCATGGTCGACGGTCGGTTCGCCTTCAGCGCCGATCCCGAGACCGTGCTCAAGGCGGGCTTGAAGGTCGGCATGATACTCGACGACGCGGCGGTAGCTCGCCTGCACGACCAGGATGAGGCGGTGCGCCTGTATAACGACGCCCTGCGCTTTCTCTCGTTTCGGCCCCGCAGCTCCGTCGAAGTCGAACGCTACCTCCGCGGACGCGGCGCCGACGAGGCGACGAGCGCCTCCATTCTGGAGCGCTTGCACCGGACGGGATTGATCGATGACCATGCCTTTGCCCGCTACTGGGTGGAGAATCGGGCCACCTTCAGCCCGCGCGGCGACCGGGCCTTGCAGGCGGAGTTGCGCGCCAAGGGCGTCGCCGGTCCCGAGATCGACGTGGTCCTCGAGGAGACCGACGAGAGCGAGGAGGACCGCGCCTACCGGGCCGGCCAGAAACGCCTGCGCTTGCTGTCGCGCCTCGACCGGGAGACCTTTCGCCGCCGCATGTATTCCTACTTGCAGCGCCGCGGCTTCGACTACGAGACGGCACGCGCCGCGACAGAGCGCCTGTGGGCCGAGGCCGGCGGTGGGGCCGAGGATGACGCAGGCACTGATCTGGAGTCGGAGTCTACTGGTTCAGATCAAGAGTGACCACCTCGTCGTGCATGATGCGCTCGGACGGGCCAAGCGTCGGCGGAGGCGGCGGAATGTTTGGGACGCGCGCGCGCAGCCAGTCCGGCATCCATCTCCACTGGTCCGGTGGGGCTGACAGCATCGTGCTCCTCACGGCAATGAGATGGCCGCTTCGCCGGTCAACGGCCATTGGATAACCGACTCTGCCTTGTGGGGTGAGCGTGCGGAGCACGGCGCCGGTGCGCATGTCGAGGATGGTGATCGTGATGCGGCTTAACTGCCGCGTCAGCAAGACGCGGCCGGTACCGGCGTCCAGGACGCGCAGCAGGCCGTCGTACGAAAACGCATAGAGCCGGCCCGTCCGGCTGTCGAGTGCCAGCGACGGCGGGGACGGGCCCACGGCCATCGGCGGTTGCCCACGACGCCTGATCACGCTTTGCTGCGCCGGTGGCAACTGATAGATCCAGCGGAGACGACCGGTATGTCCATCCAGGGCTATGATGCGGATCTGCGTGTCGTTGCCGTCTTGCGCGCTGGCCGAGAGTAGCAGAGAGCCGGTGCGGTTGTCCGAGACAGCCGACTGTATCGAGCCATCGTCCGTGTAGGGCGCCGTTGCGACGAGCCTGGCCGTACGGGTGTCGAATAACTGCACTTGCCCGAACTGGATATCGATGACGAACAGCCGATGCGTAGCCGCGTCGACGGTCGCATAGGTTGGGTAGTTCTGCGACAGGTCGATGCTGGCTGTCTGCTTGCCGCTGCGGGTGTCGATGACGTGGATGACCGAACCGGTAGAGCTCGACGACCACCCATACACATTGCCTTGCACCGTTACGACCTGGTCAATCGTAGAGTTACTGAGGATAAAGGCGCGCCCGGCCTGTTCATCGATGCCACCCGGCGAGGAAAGCATACCGACCGGCACGCTGGCCAGGATCGGGTCGGTGTCGTGGTTGAGAAGTTGGAGTTGGACGACGATCAGGATGATCAGCAGCCCGAGCGCAAGACGCACGAGCACCGGGCGATAGCGTGGTGCCTTCCTGTGCGGCGGGTCGGTTGACGCTTCCATCTGCGTGTGATCTGCCACACGTGGCCCCTGGAGATGGCGCTCCCTCTGCCGCTTGCCGTCGTCCATCCCAGCTTATGGCATCTCCGCACATTTCACAAATCAAGGCGCACGAGAGCCGGCGGCAAGCCGGCAAGGATCGATGCTCGCCCCGCCCTCCGTACACCTTATACTTGATACTTGTAGGGAGTGCGGGCTACACAGCGCGGTGTGGTCGCGGCGGGATTCATGTGAGGTAAGGACAGCCGGGTGATCATCATTCTGAAGCAGGGCGCAACCGAGGAAGAGAAACAGCACATCATCGACCGCGTCAAGGAGATGGGTTATGGCGTCAATGTGTCGGGTGTCGCGCAAACCGTGATTGGCGCCATCGGCGTGCTGCAAAAGGACCGCGACGGCCTGATGGAGCAACTGGGCGCGCTGCCCTACGTCGAGCGCGTCGTACCGGTGCTGAAGCGCTACAAACTCGCCAGCATCGAATTTCACCCCGAGCGCACCACCGTCTCGGTTGGGGATTGCGTTATCGGCGGCGAGAGGCTGGCCATCATGGCCGGCCCCTGCTCGGTCGAGAGCGAGGACCAGGTGCTGGCGACGGCGCGCGTCGTGCGCGAGGCGGGTGCCACTATATTGCGTGGAGGAGCCTACAAGCCGCGCACCAGTCCCTACGAGTTCCAGGGCTTCGGAGAGGATGGGCTCAAGATTCTGGCGGCGGCGCGCGACGCCTGCGGGCTGGCCATCGTCACGGAAGTGCTCGATCCGCACGACGTGGACCTGGTCTGTCGCTACGCCGACATGCTGCAGGTCGGCGCGCGCAACATGCAGAACTACACTCTGCTGCGCGAAGTTGGCAAGGCGCGCAAGCCCGTGCTGCTCAAACGTGGCGGCATGTACCCCACAATCGAGAACTGGTTGCTCTCGGCGGAATACGTGCTGGCCGAGGGTAATCGCGACGTGGTGCTCTGCGAGCGCGGCCTACCTCCGTACGGCGACACCAATCTGCGCCGCAACGTGCTGGATCTCACGGCCGTGCCGCTGGTCAAGGAGCTCAGCCACCTGCCGGTGATCGTCGATCCCAGCCATGGCACCGGAAAGGCGAACCTGGTTCCGGCATTGGCCAGGGCAGCCATTATCGTCGGCGCCGACGGGCTGATGGTCGAGGTGCATCCCGAGCCCGAACTCGCCTGGTCGGACGGGCCGCAGAGCCTTGACTTCCCCGCCTTTCAGGCCATGATGCGCGACTTGCCGCGCGTCGCGCAGACGGCCGGCCGCCGCCTGTAGCCCGCCAGGTCGGCGCGGCGGTGGCGCAGGTCGGCCGGCCGCCGCCTGTAGCCCGCCAGGTCGGCGCGGCGGTGGCGCAGGTCGGCCGGTGCTTTCGGCGCCACGCGCATCTGAAGGCCGTCCTCGACTGTCCGGGTTTTGTGAAGGCGGCGCATCGAGGCTATTCCTGATAGTGCCGCGCTGATTTGCGTGGCGCGGGATGGGGCCTGTGGGTGGGAGTAAGCCCGTAGCGGCTGGATTTGTTATGCTGGAACTATATGCCTGCTTGCGCCGGCTTGGGGTGCACCGGTCTATTCCGCGGAGGTAGACGTGTCCGGCGCGTGCCGGCTGCACTTTCATGAGGAACGTGCTATCCAGTATCCGGGGCGTCACGTCGTCGCGCCGTGGGGGTGGGTTGTTTGGATGTGCTGATTGCCCCGATTGGTGACCAGGATCCGTTTTCTGATCCCGGCGACGTGAAGGGGCCTGTGCTGACGCTCGCCGAACAGGTTCAGCCGCAGCGTGTCTATCTGCTGCCCGCGAAGCTGCCCGCCGGTGTGGAGTCCAGCTCCCCGCACAACAGGGAGACGTTCGCCGAGGCCCTGAGGACGCGCGAACAGTTGCTGGCTGCCGACGCGCGCCTGTCGACGGAGACGGTCACGATTCACCTGGTCATCGTGGCCGATTCGACCGATTACCTGCACGTCTTCGATGCGCTGCGCGGCGCGGCTCGTCGCATTACCTCCGAACTGGCCCATGCCGACGCGCTGTCCTTTCATGTCATCGCAAGCTCGGGTACGCCGGCCATGCAGGCCGGCATGCTGCTCATGGTCAACTCCGGCCTGCTCTCGCGGCCGCAAGATCCGCCGGTGCGCGTCTACCAGGTCGCGCCCCCGGAGCCGGGCCAGGAGAGCCGGGTCTCGCGCCTGGACGTGTCGCTGCTCGAGTTCACGCGGCTGGTCGACCAGGCATGCGGTCTGTTCGAACGGGAAGACTTCGGCGCGGCGAGCATCGTTTTGCAGCGACTCGCCGACGTGGCGGCGAACGCGGACCGCAAGCAGTCCGCCATGGCCTCGGAGAGGTACGCCCTGGCCCTGCGCCTGCACCAGCGCCTGGCGTTTAGCGCCGCGCGGGATGCCCTCAATGAGTTACTCGGCGACCATGCTGTGCGCACCTACTTCCGGGGACTCGTGCCCGTGATGCGCCAGCAGGCGGCCCAGCTGCAACGGCTGATCGACGGCGACCGGCAGGCATTCATGTATGACCTGCTGCTGGGCGCGGAGCGGCAGCAACGGGCGGGAGTGTACGCCGATGTCCTGGCCCGTAGCTGGCGCGTCGTCGAGGCGACGCTGCGGGACCGCGCCAGCACCCAGTTTGGCATCGACGTGAATCGCGCGCCCGAAGGTGGCGATGGGTATGTGGCCCTGCTGATCAAGGAGCTTGAGATGTGCGGCGACACGGCGCTCTCAACCGGCCTTGCCGCCGAGCTCAACGAGCCGCTGAGGGCGCAGCTCAACGCCAGGCTGCGCGACCGCCTATCGACGGGCAGCCGGCAGTTGCGCGACGCACTGTTTGTGGAGTTCAAGCTGGCTCGCTCCTGGACCGAGCAGGTCAAGCCATCCGAGCAGGAAGAGCCGGCCGTGGTACGCTGGGCCCTCTCGCGCCTGTCTTCGACGGGAGTGCAGCCCGTGTCGACGTTCGGCGACCTGAATAGATGGGTCAACGTGGTGCGCATGCACTCCGTGGTGGCACACGGCCTATTGGATGTCGACGAGCTGGATGCCGAGGCCGCCCTGGCCCTGGCGCGTCAGGTAGTCGGCGCCACGATCGGTCTGCCCGACGAGTCCCATCCGTTCGGCTTGCGCAACCACCAGCAGGTGACAACCCTGCTGCGCCAGTCGCTGGCTGCGCTGTAAGCTGCTCCGTGTCAGGTTTTGGTCCATGCAACCGACGAACCCCACGCCCGACGGAGAAGCCCGGCCTCCGCGGCCCGGGCGTCGCATCTGGTTGATGGCGCTGGTGCCGGTGGTGGCGCTGGCGGTCGCGCTGTTGACGGGCGTCATACATGACGCGGCGCGCGCTCCCGACGCGAACGGGCCGCCGAGTTTGCAGTCCTGCCTGAGGGCGCTGCGCCGGCCTTGCCTGGGTCCGGCGGAGATACGCGCCTACTACGGCCTCGATGCCCTGTACCGTCGCGGCATAACCGGCAGGGGACAGACCATCGCGATCGTCGTGTCGTTCGGCTCTCCATCGATTAGGGCAGATCTGCACCGGTTTGATCGGGCCTTTGGGCTGCCCGATCCTGAGCTACGAATTCTGACGCCGCTGGGCAAGCCGCGGCCCCGTTCCGGCGGCTGGATATCGGAAACGACCCTCGATGTCGAATGGGCGCATGCCATCGCACCGGAGGCTCGCCTGGTGCTATTGGTCAGCCCGGTCGACGAGACGGAGGGCGTGCAAGGTATGCCGGAGTTCCTTTCTCTGGAGCGCTATGTGGTGCAGCACCACCTGGCTAACGTGATCTCGCAGAGCTGGTCTGCCACCGAGGACACGCTCTTTGATCGGCGTGGCCGGGCTATCGTGCAACAGTTCCATCGCTTCTATCAACGGGCTGATGCGCAGGGCATCACGGCCCTGGCCGCCTCGGGCGACGACGGCGCTGCCGGGCCCGACCTGAGCGTGACCCACCTCTTCCCCTACCGGGTGGTCGGCTATCCCGCCTCGGACCCCTATGTGCTGGCCGTGGGCGGCACCTACATCCCGGCTGGATCGGGCGGCCGCTTGCTCGGCGAGACGACGTGGAGTGGCAGCGGCGGAGGGATCAGCAAGTTCTTCGCCGAACCGGCCTATCAGCGGTCACTGCCCGCGGCGACCCAACGGCTGTTGAGAGGCTATCGCGGCCTGCCCGATGTCGCCTATAACGCGGCTCCGGAGAGCCCGGTGCTGGTATGGCAGCAAGGCCACTGGGTGACAGGCGCCGGCACCAGCGCGGCGACGCCACAGTGGGCCGGGCTGGTGGCCCTGGCCGACCAATTGGCCGGTAGGGGCCTCGGTTCCATCAACGCGGCGCTGTACAGGTTGGCCGCCTCGCCTCGCTACGGGGCGGTGCTGCGTGACATAACGACGGGGGGCATCGCCGCCCCGAGCGGCGACCCGCGAGGACTTCACGGCATCGCCTTCCGCGCCGGTCCGGGCTGGGACCCGGCGACAGGCCTCGGTTCGCCGCGCGCCGCGTCGCTCGTCCCCGACCTTGTCAACGATCTGGCGGCACACCGCTCGCCATCCCACCGGCTGCCGAGCGGCTGAGCGCACCCGCGGCCACCGGCGTTCTATCCTGATCCTCCGGGGCATGCCCGGTCCGGCCAGCGGGATGGCGCACGTCGGGAGTGTGCACCAGGCAGCTGCATCCGCGGACCGACGGTGGTCCATCCTACATACGGCAACTGCACATGGCATGCCAGGAGGTTCAGTGCGCCCACAGGTAGCTGGACGCCAATACCAGCACAGCCAGGATCATGACCATGCTCACGGCATTGGCGATGCGCGCGTATGCCCGGGAGTACTGGGAGCCGGGGAACGGGATCAAGAGGGCCAAGACACCGCCGCTGAGGGCACCGCCGATGTGGCCGGCATTGCTGATGCCGCTGACGCTGAAGCCGAACGCCAGGTTAATCGCCAGCATCACCAGCAGGCTGCTGGACAGCCGGCCGCCCCAGGCGCGGTCGATGACGCCGCGGTTGCGCCAGGATCCCACCAGCAGCGCACCGACCATGCCCATAACGGCTCCTGATGCGCCGACTGTGACTTCGTTCGGACTTGAGGTCATGGCGGCGGCGATGGCGCCTGCGACGCCGGAAGCGAGATACAGGCCCAGGTAACGCAGCCAGCCGAATAGGCGTTCGGCCAGCGTGCACAGCCAGATCAGGCCCAGGGAGTTGCTGACGATGTGCGCGATGCCGATATGCAGAAAGCACGAGGCCACCAGCCGCCAGTACTGTCCCGTGCTGATGGTGTCTCCTGTGACGGCACCCATGGTGTACAGCACGTTGAGGTTGTCCGAGCCACCCCGCAGCGTTTCCAGGCCAAAGACGGCCCACAGCGCGAGCAAAAGGAGCGCGGTGACCGGCGTGACCAGTCCGAAGGGGGTGGAGATACCACCGGAACGCCGGGCGGCCGGTTGCGGCTGGACCCGAGCGGTGAGCTGCTGCTCCACCTCTGCGATCTCGCGCAGCAAGCCTTCATACTGCGCCGGTGTCAGGGCGCGTTGCGCCTCCTCCAGGTCGGACAGGTGGTAGCGTTGCAATACATAGTCCGTGGCGTAGGCGTGGACACGGTTATCGTTCATTGGCACCGGCCGGCCACAACTCGCAGGACGTGTGTCGGCGGTGGGATGCGAACCCACATGGGCTCGTACCCCCGGGATATTGAGTCCGCGCCGGCCATGTCACAGTGTACCATCTGCCATCGTCACGGGCGTAACAGGGGCGGTCTGCCTGGCATCTCGTCTGCTGGCCCGAGCATCTCTATAGATAGCCTGATTGGTCAGGCCTCGATGGCGGCGCGATTCTAGGCATGGGGCAACGTCTCCCCCGACCTGCCGGCCTCGGCAACGCTCACTGGAGCTTCGCCCGCTCCGCGCGGACCATATGGAGCAGACCGGCGGCGCTCCAGCCTCGGGCCACCGCATACTCCAACACATTCTCAAGCTGTTCGTAGGGTATACCCACCAGTAAATCGCGCAAGCGGGGACCGTCCTCAGCTTCCGCCATCGCACGGTTGAGGTCGAACCTCCCGCCGGTCTCCGACGTTGCGGTCTGTAGAATTGCGGCGGCGCCACCGGAAGGCCGGCCGGCAGTTGCGCCAACAGCCACGGGGCGATAGTCGCGTGATCCGCTATCGGGACAATCGGCTGGGACACCGGCGGCGCGTTGAGCCGCCTGGCTAGCCGGCGTTGGTCCCATGATCCCTTGTTTCCTTGAATCGGAGGGGCGTGGGTTCCAGCGTGGGTTGACGATGCCCGCCGCTTGCATTTCGGCGCGAACCGCCTGAATGTCGGAGACGTGAAGCCGTTCCCCCGCCTGAACGCGCTGCCTCAACTGCTCGGCGCCCTCGTCGGGCAGCTTGCTGATCTCGCGCGCGGCGGTAGCGGAGATCTGCCCTCGTTCGACGGCGTCGGCGAGCACCTGATCGCGCAGGAGGCGCAGTTTGTCGCGCACGGTCTGTGTCGAGACGTGGATTCGTGCCGCTATCTCTCCTATCGTCAACCCCTCGATCTCCATGAGTTCCTGATAGGCGCGCGCCTCATCTAGGGGCGTGAGTTGTTGGCGTTGTACATTCTCGACCAGTTGCAGCACGCGTACGCGCGCACCTTCCTCATCGCGCACGATGACCGGAACATGGCTCAGGCCGGCACGCTTTGCGGCTACCAGACGCCTGCCGCCGGCAATAACCACGTAATGATCGCCGGCCCGGCGGACCACGAGGGGCTGGAGGATACCAAACTCCTGAATGCTGCGGGTCAGTTCGGCCAGACGCTCATAACCATCGTCATGCCGCCAATCGCGTCGCGGCTGGGCCGGGTCCCGCTCGATTGCATCCAGGGGAACCATGATCGCGCCGGGGACCGGTACCTGTGCCTCGCGTACCTGGTAGTGGTAGGAAGCCTGCTCTGTGTCACCGAACGGCGCATCTGCCATTAGTCATCTTTCCCTGTCACTTCTGTCTCATCCGGCTGATGGCGCGACCGCGCCCTCATAGGCGCGGACACAATCACATTTTAGTTTGTATCTAGCCAAGAGTACAGTCTCGCCGGCCCGTTCTGGTCGGCGGACGAGGATTTGAGACGGCGTTGTAAACGGGCCGGCGAGACTGTCTGAAAGTAGGTGGCTTATGCTCTCAAGCGCAATCTACGCCCCGGCGTGGGAGGCGGTCTAATGCGATCCCGCCAGCGGCAATACGACCGAAACGAGCGTTCCCACGTTCTCGGCGCTTTCAACGGTGATGCGGCCGCCATGCTGCTCGGCGATACGTTTGGCCAGCGTCAGGCCGACTCCATGGCCTTCGTAGCGCTCGACGACATTGGCGCCGCGGTAGAAGAGATCGAACACGTACGGCAAGTCGGACGCCGGGATGCCTATGCCCTGGTCGGATACGGCGACGACTGCCGCCGGCCCCACGTCCTCTTGCCGGCGGGACAAGCGCAGGGCAACCTCACCGCCCCGTGGACTGCACTGGATCGCGTTGGTGAGCAGGATGTCCAGCATGCGGGCAATCCGTCGCGCCTGCCCCTCAACGTTCAGTGGAGC
>Ga0070740_10003519_pt1 | contig 16514 bp, 16 predicted proteins | sample Coa_R2_FD_67286 | JGI IMG/M metagenome (GOLD analysis project Ga0070740, IMG submission 67286) | Surface soil microbial communities from Centralia Pennsylvania, which are recovering from an underground coalmine fire - Coalmine... | ecosystem: Environmental > Terrestrial > Soil > Unclassified ... | reverse complement strand
TTTGCATTTGCTTATACTAAAGCTGATTGCTATTGTTCTCAGGAGTACTTATGACTATTTCTCAGCAGCCGCCCCAAAACTCTTCTCTGCCCGATGCATCCAGATCCTTCCATATCCCGGTGCGCCCGGCGGCTCCCCCTGCCGGCGGACAGAATCTTCCTACCTGGAAGATGACGGAGAATGAGCGCGACGCGGGACAGCCGCCCCTGCCGTCGAGTCAATCGCAGATACAGAGGCAGGGCTGGTCTGACATAAGCGAGCAGGCAACCTCCGTGTTCCCGGCCCGGCCAAACCATCCCCAGGGACCGCCCGCTGCGCCGAACCGATCCTGGCAGCAATCTCTGTCCGCGCAGCCGCCCAGGCAGCCGGGCGCGCCCTCCCAGGCGCAGGCCTTTCCGGCCCGGCCATTTCCGGCGCAGCCGTTGCCCGCGCCGACGACGCATATCTACCGGCGCAGCGACCTGTCTCCCGCGCCGCCGGCTCCGCTCGCCAGAAAGCGGCGCGGCAGGCTATATCTCGTTCTGGCCATCCTGGCGGTTCTGGTCGTTCTCGGCGGATTGCTGAGCCAGCAGTTGCTTTCGAACAGCGGCGGATCACAGGCCGACGGACCACTCAATTACCCCAGCAACGGTCCCTTCGCGCAGTTTCCGCTCACGGCAAGCCAGATCAACGCCATCCAGCACCTGTCCGGGCATATGAAATACAAAGCCCTGGCCAGCCTCTATGTCTCACATATGAGCCTGGACGAAGAGATCGGCCAGTTGATTATGGTCGAATATAACCAGCCGACGTACTCCAGCGACCTCGACTACATGATTCACACCCTGCACGCAGGCGGCGTCATCATGTACGAGTTCCAGATGACCACCTTTAACCAGACCAAAGCGGACATCGCGCATATGCAGCAGCGCGCAACCATCCCCCTGATCATCACGACCGATGAGGAGGGAGGACCGTATGTGCGCCGCCTGGATAACATCTACGGCTATCGCATGTCGCCCACGCAGATCGAAGAGACGGGCAATGTCAACGTCGCCACGCAACAGGGATTAAAGGTTTCAAAGGACCTGGCCGCGCTGGGCCTTAACTCCGACCTGGCCCCCGACGTGGATGTGAACCAGGTCAACGGCTACGATATGGTCACGCGCACCTTCGGCAATACCCCCGCGCAGGTCATTAAATTCGCCGGGGCCTATATGCAGGCGATGCAGGGCAACGGCACCATTGCCTGCATCAAGCACTATCCCGGCCTGGGGGGGGCCACGCCCGATGCCCATAAAACGCTGCCGGTCGTCAACAGCACCCGCCAGCAGATTTACGACATCGACCTCGCGCCGTTTAAGACCTTTATCCAGTCGCCCAATGCCCTGCTCAATCCCGGCATGATCATGCCAACGGATGTCCTGATGCCCGCCATCGATCCCAAATACCCGGCGGAGCTTTCGCACATCTTTATGACCGATATTCTACGCAAGGAGTTTGGCTACGACGGCGTTGTGCTGACCGACGCCCTGTATATGCAGGGAATCACCGATACCTGGGATATGTATACGGCCTCGGTGATGGCGCTTCAGGCCGGCAACGACATGCTGCTCGGCGCTAATGGAACTCAGCAGACGCTCGGCGTAATCAACGCGATCAAGCAGGCATTGAAGGATGGTCGGCTGACCAAAGCTCGCATCGACGAGTCCGTGACACGGATTATCGCGTTGAAAATGCAGTACCATCTCATGCCCACATATATACCAGGACTGTAAGCGTAGTCTATGAGCACCGAACATAGCAATCGAAGGAATATCTTTCAGGTATGTCAACAATACAAGAAAATCCGGCAATGAGCGACGCTTACGCGAGCGCGCCACCGCCCATGCCACGTATATCCAGGCGCAAACGCCCGCCGCGCTTCTTCTGGCTGGCGCTGTTCGTCGTGCTGATTCTGCTAGTGATTCTCAGTGGAAGTGCGGCAAACTCTCTGCTGGCCCGCAAGCCGCTCCCGGCGGCGACGCCACTGCCTGCCGGGAGTGCTTTTGTGAGTTTGCCCCTCTCGCAGGATCAGATCTACCAGATCCAGCACATGCCGGAGAAGATGCGCGCCAAGTTGCTCGCCCAGCTCTATGTCTCGCACATGACGCTGGATGAGAAGCTGGGGCAGCTTATCATGGCCCAGGCTGAGACGTGGAACGATAGCGCGAACACGCCCGACACCATGTACATGCTCAACCAGTTGCATGCAGGTGGGATTATCATGTATACCATTCAGATGCATACCTTCAAGCAGACGAAGGGCGATATCGAAGCGATGCAGGCGCACGCCTCAATTCCCCTGATCGTCGCCACCGACGAAGAGGGCGGGCTGGTAGAGCGGGTGCAGAATATTTTTGGGGACCGTCCGAGCGCGATGCAAACATACGAGACGGGGAATGTGAATAACGCAGCAAAGCTTGGACATGGCATCGCCCATGATCTGCAAGCGCTGGGCATCAATGCCGACCTGGGGCCGGATGTCGATGTGTTGCAGGTTGCTAACTCTTCGGGCTATATGGACACGCGCACCTTCGGCACCACTCCCCAGTCGGTCATTGCCTATGGCGGGGCGGATCTGCGCGCCTTGCAGGGCGATGGCGAGATTGCCTGCCTTAAGCACTATCCCGGCCTCGGCGCGGCCAAAACCGACGCCCATTATAGTCTGCCGGTAATTAAAAGTTCGCGGGACCACATCTACTCGACGGACCTGGCGCCCTACAAATACTTCCTCTCGTCCTCGAATCCGCTGGACAATCCCGGCATGATCATGACGACCGATCTGATGATGCCCGCGCTCGATCCCAGCCTGCCCGCCGAGCTCTCCCCGACAATCATCACCGGCATCCTGCGCAACGAGTTCCACTACGATGGCGTGGTGATTACCGATGCGCTATGGATGGACGGGATTGCCAAGAAATGGAACCTGGTCCAGGCTTCGATCATGGCCCTCAACGCCGGCGACGACATGCTGCTCGGCGCGATCGGCTCATACCAGATGGAGATGGTGTTGAACGGTCTGAAAGGCGCGCTGCAGGATGGGCAGCTTTCGATGGACCGCGTGAACCAGGCGGTGACGCGCATCATCGCTCTGAAGTTCCAGTATCACATTCTGCAAACGCCCTGGTATTAAAATAAACTGTTGTGGTTGTTGAAGGAAATTCTCCTTCAACAACCACAACAGTTTTAAGATCCTTTTTGCAAACGTTCGATGATATCTTTGAGCCGGCGTGTTTCCAGTGCATGTTGTTCGCGCATCCTGCGCATCTCGTCCTCGAGTTCGTTCTGCATCTGTTCCATGCGATCCTTCATGTGCAGGATGGCCTCGACGCCGGCCAGGTTCACCCCCAGGTCGCGCATCAGGCGGCGAATATGCACCACGCGTTCGATATCGCGATCAGAGTAGAGGCGCGGGCTATGCGGGCTATTGCCCTTGCGCGCAGGCGAAATCAGGCCCAGGCGCTCGTAGTGGCGCAAGGTTTGTTCGTGTACTTCGGCCCGCTGCGCCGCAACGCTGATCACATACCATGCTCCATCGCCTGTTTCAGCCACAATCCTTCTCCTTGTGCCTGCACTTACCCAGACACTCATGAACGCACTTCGGCGCTTCGACCTCGAGTACGCGCCAGTTGCTCAAACAATCCCTTCTCCTCGCTGGTCAGGTGCATCGGCAGAACAACCTTGACGCGAGCGAACAGGGTGCCGTTGCCCTCGCCGCGCAGGCGCGGCATGCCCTTGCCGGTCAGGCGGAACGTGCGCCCGTTCTGTGTCTCCGGCGGGATGGTCAGCATCAGCTTGCGCCCGTCGGGCAGTGGCACCGGCACCTCACCGCCGAGGATGGCCGTGAGCAGATCGACCTCGATATCGGTGTACAGATCGTCGCCCTTGCGCTCAAACTGCGGATCGGGTTTGACGCTGATCACCAGATAGAGGTCGCCGCGCGGGCCGCCGCCGATGCCAGGCTGGCCCTCGCCGGCCACGCGAATCTTCGAGCCGGTATCGACGCCCGCCGGGATCTTGACCTGAATGCGCTTGGTATTGGTCAGCATGCCCTGACCGCCGCAGGTCGCGCAGAGCCGACCGTTAATCTCGCCGGTGCCACGGCAGGCCGAGCACACCTCGGTCGATTGAATGTTAAACGTTCTGGACCCGCCCGCGTAGGCTTCTTGCAGCGTCACCTCGACCGGCTGCTCGATATTGTCGCCCACGCGTCGGCGAAAACTCTCCTGGGTCCTGGTGCCACCCATGCCGCCCATTGTCGAGCGGCCAAACAGCGCCTCAAAGAAGTCAGAGAAGCCCGAACCCGTATCAAAATCCATAGGCGACGTGCGATAGGTGTACGTGCGCCGGTTGAACTGGGGGCCGAACTGCTCCTGCCAGTTGGGTCCCAGCGTATCGTACCTTTTGCGTTTATCGGAGTCAGAGAGGACCTCGTAGGCTTCGTTGATCTCCTTGAACTTCTCCTCCGCCTTCTTATCGCCAGGATTGACATCGGGATGATATTTGCGGGCCAGCTTGCGAAAAGCCTTCTTGATTTCGTCAGTCGTGGCCTCTTTTGAGACGCCGAGTATCTTATAATAATCTTTATAGTCCATTCCTGGCTCCCTCTGTGAGACCTCTTTCCTGATGAAGCCTCACCCGACTGTTTATTTAAGCATTGGCGTTCTGGCTCTGCTGGCCCTTATTGCCAGAACTGACCTTCACGCGCGCGGGACGCAGGGTCTCGTCGCCTATCTTATATCCTTTAAGCACTTCCTCAACGATCGTGCCCTCAGGCTGATCGCTGTTCTCCACCGCCTCGATCGCCTCATGCACATAGGGATCGAAGGTCTCCCCAAGCGAAGGCACCGGGGTCAGCCCTTCGCCACGCAGCACCTCATTCAGTTGCCAGAGCAACATACGCAGGGTATGCTGCAGGGCCTGCTTGTCCATCGTCTCCTGATAGACCAGCGCCCGCTCGACGTTATCCATGACCTCGAGAATTTTATGAATGAACGTCTTCTTTTCGCGCGCGATGCGATCGAGCGCGAGGCGCTCCTGGCGCTTGCGGAAGTTCTCCATCTCGGCGCGCTCGCGCAGGTATTTGTTCCAGTTCTCACTTGCCTCCTGCTGAGCCTGGGCTAGCTGCGCCTCCAGTTCGGCGATCCGCTGCGCCTCGGCTGACATCCCCTCACCCGTCGCGGTCTGTTCTTCTTGTTTCATCTCTTGTTCCTGCATCTCCTGAGGTTCTTCCATCATCGAATCTATCTCCTTAGGCATGTGTTCTCTCGTTAGAAGGAACGTTGCTCGTTGGTGGAGTTTTATGACCTCTTTAGTATAAAATTTGAGTCGGTTGTTGTCAAGATAGAAGGAAATTAGTATTCGTCCTCGATGACCAGGTCGCGTTCGGCCCAGCGTTCGCCGCGTTCGAGGAGGATGGGACCGAAGAGTTCGTGCTGGGTGACGGTGATGCGCGCGTGCTTCCAGAGTTCGAGGATGGCGAGGAAGGTGACGATGATTACGAAGCGCGAGGTTTCGCCCTCGAGCACCTCGGAGAGATAGATAGCGGCGCGCTCGCTCAGGATTTCGCGCAGTTCGGCGATGCGCTGGCCGACGCGCACGCGAGCCAGGGGAATCAGGTCCTCGCCGCTGGCCTCGTCGCGGGCGCGCAATTCGAGCAAACGCATAAAGGCGCGGGCCAGGGCGTCCACCTCGAGTCCGGTGAGTGTGGGCGGGGTCCAGGCGAGCTGGGCCTCGATGCCGGCGAGCAGTCCCGAGCGGGCGTGGGTTTGCAGACCCTGCTCCTCGCGCTTGCGCAGGTAGGCGGCGATCTCTTTCGCCAGCTTGTACTCCATCAGGTGCGCGCGCAACTCCTCGGCCATCGCTGCGGCATTCTCCATCTCGGAGTTCAGCTCTTCTCTGGTGGTGTGCGGGAGCAGGCTCTGCGATTTGATAAACAACAGGCGGGTGGCGATGGAGACGAAGGCGGCCATATTGGCCAGGGGCATTCTGTCGGGATCGTTCTGCCACTGGCGCAGGTAGGCGATATACTGATCGGTCACTGCTACCAGGGAGATCGTCGTGATCTCCATCTGGCGCTTCTCGATCAGATGCAGGAGCAGATCGAGCGGCCCCTCGAAGGCGGGCAGGCGTACAACGTAGCGCGCCTGTTCGCTGACCATCTCAGGCGTTTCGTGTCCATTGGAGATTGGTTCCATCTGTTCAAGCATAATCTACGATGCCTCATCGACAAGGTGCAGTTCCGCCAGTTCGGGACAATCGGGGCGGTGGTGCATGCGAATATAACGGACGGCGCGCTCGCTCAGGCCGGCAGCGGCGGCGAGCTCCGCGCCCACCTCGGCGTGCCACCAGGCATAGCTCAGGGAGCGACGCCAGCGCGGCAGGCGTTTGCCTTCAAGCGGATAGACGGCCAACCGCGTCAGCAGGCGCGGGGCGCAGCGTTTGCCGATGACCACAACGGGCCGCGTCCAGAAAGGTACACGTCCCGCCGCCTTGCCCACATCGTGCAGCAGGGCCGCTGCGAGAATATCCCGGTCGCTCCAGCCGCGCGCTTGCAGTCCCCGGAACACGCGCAGCGAGTGGCGCTGGTCGGCAGGCGACATGCTCTCGAAGAGACGCAGCGCGTCCGCCGAGAGTTGTCCCGCCACCTCCTGATGCTCCCGCGCGGAGAGCGGCGCGACAACGCCAAGCTGCTGGCGCACCTGCCCGAGACGATAAAGCAAGGTTGCAACAGGATGTTTCATAAGATACTTGGAGTAAAAAAGTAAAGATTTGCCACCAGAATCAATGGAATACCAGAGACCAGTGAGATCAAGCTCAGGACTCCCTGGAGAAGAAAGAAAGGCAGGCGGAACAGGAAAAAGCCTTCGGTATGGGTAAGCGTGCCCAGGAAGGGCAGCACAAAGAGCAGGACAATAATTATCAGCGGGCCATACTGCGCCGAGCGAGCAAATTTCAGAGCCTGGCGGCTGGGCAGCAACGTATAGAGAATCTGGTAGCCATCCAGAGGATAGACCGGCAGAAGATTAAACAGACCCAGCGTAATATTTGCGGCGGCGAAAACCGTGATAAGCTGCACGACGCGAGCAATGATCGCGTTCGCATACAGCGCGGAAGGCAGGAAGCGGATCAGGAAGGCGATCAGCAGACCGAGCGCCAGGCTGGTCACGATGCCGGCCAGGGAGACCAGCAGCGTGCCGCCGTTGGGGCCGCCGCGCAGCTTCCAGGGATCGGTTTTGACCGGTTTGCCCCAGCCTAGGCCGATGGGACCTGCGATGACGGGTTGAAAGGCCAGCACAATACACAGCAGGGTGCCCAGGGGATCGAGCTGCGTGCGCAGGCTCAGACTCTGGCGGCCCTGCGCGCGCGGCGTGCCGTCGCCCAGCAGGGAGGCAGTCAGGGCATGTGAACATTCATGAATAACCACCGCAATTAAAAAACAGACAATGATCATGAATGCCAGTATCACATCTATTGCCATAGGTGTTCATCCTCATATCCGGGAACGATCCCTCATCCCTGGCTCGCCATCTATGCGCGCCAGATGAAAAGAGTCGCTCTCAAAACTATAGATCGATCTCCATGCCCTCGTAGGCAGAAAAGGTCTGGGCGAAGCGCTTGCGCGCCTCTTCCTGCAAGGCGTCGAGTTTGTCGTCGTCATAAGTCGGCTCATGGTGGAAAAGAACCAATTTTCTCACCCGGGCCTCGCCGGCCACCTTTGTCGCCACTGCCGTCGAGCTGTGCCCGAAGCCCTGATGGTCGCGATATTCGTCCGGCGTATATTGTGCGTCATGGATCAGCACATCCGCGCCCTTGATAAAGGCCAGGAAGGCGGGATCGCCGTGTTCGCGCCACTCGACATCAGTTGCGAAAACCACGCGCCGTCCCCCGTACTCGATGCGATAGACCGCCGAGCCGTTCAAGGGATGGCTGCTGGTCAGGTGAACCTGCACGCGCACCGCGCCGTCCTCTTTGCGCTGAGGGCCGGACTTAACGAGAGGCTCTGACTCGCCCGCCGGCCAGATTACCTGATCCGTGCCGGTCAGCGTATGAAAGGTGCGGTGTGAAGGCAGGCCGCGCATATCTACTGGAAAATACGGAGGAGACATCAGCGGGGTTACAAGCTGCTCAACGGTTCGTCCGGCCACGCGGGGCGCGAAAAACGCGATGCGCGCGGTTGGCTCGTAGAGGGGAGAGAAAAAAGGCAGGCCGATCAGGTGATCGCCATGCCCATGTGTAATAAAAAGCGCCACGTCCAACTCGCCGCCCGCCGCTTGCCGCAACAGTTCATCGCCCAGGCGAATAATCCCGCTCCCTGCGTCCAGGATCAGCGTATGCCCGCCGGCCTCGATCTCTACGCAGGTCGTATTGCCGCCATAGCGTACAGTATGCGGCCCCGGCGTTGGATAGCTGCCGCGTACTCCCCAGAAGCGCACCCGAAACCGCGTCAACTCGCTCATGCTTTCTCGTCTCCTGCCAATCCCTGGGAAATGATGGGTTATTGTCGCATTTTATTATAGCGTGCAAGGGCAAGGGTTGGAAAGATCGCGTAATAAGCACCCTGCCCGCAAGCAATAGCGCGCTTCTGTCGCCCCTTCAGGAAAAGTGACCTGAACTTCTCCTGGCGCGTGATACAATAGGTAGCATTGCGAAGGTACGCGCATCGAGGCGCTATCGATGCTATCCAATCCTGTTTGGAGGCAGTCCATGCATAGAAAACGCTTCTCACCGGCACATTCCATATATATGCTCTGTGGCGCGCTGGCCCTGGTCTTGCTGCTGCTCGGCTGCGGCGGTAGCAATCCCTCGGCTCCGTCGGCGCAGCAACTGATCAAAGACGCGCAGGCGGCCATCGGGAAGGTGACGTCTTACCACTTCAATTTGAAGTCCCAGAATATCGGCACGACCGGCACATTGCCGATTCAGAGCGCCGACGGCGATATTGTGGTGCCGGATAAGCTCCAGGCAACCGCCAATGTCGTTTTCAACGGCGGGAACGCGCAGGCGCAGATTATCGCGATCGGGAATGTTCAGTATGTGAACGTGCTGGGAAGCTGGCAGCAGACGACCGGGCTGCTCGATCCCCGCGTTCTTTCAGATCCGCAGACGGGGGTGGCGGCTCTGCTGGGCCAGATCCAGAATCCCAGCACGCCGAGCGATTCGAGCAGCAACGGTACGCCCTGCTGGAGCATCAATGGCAAGCTGAAGGCCAGTGCCCTCGCGGGCATCACCGGCGGGGGCGTGCCAGCGGACACGACCGACGATGTGACGGTCTGCATCGGCAAGAACGATAAACTGCCCTACCTGATTGTGATTAAGGGGATCGCGGCCCAGGGCGATACGGCGCAGACCGTGCGCACGTTTACCCTCTCGAAGTTTAATGAGCAGATCACGATTACGGCACCGCCAGTCATAGAGACGCCCACGGCTGTCCCCACCGGCACGTCTACGCCGTAAAATGCGACCTACCGGCAAAAATGCAGGCATGTTTTTGAGACCACCCTCATATCCGCCGCGTTTCATAAAGTGAATTGCGCGTCCAGTTTGGCGAGAAAGAAGCGAGGACCATGCAAAGCGAGGCATTTCAACAAGCGCCGGCAACCCCGATCGACGAAACGCCGCGCGCCGGCGGCCCGTCGGCTCTGCTGGCGCTGATCGCAGCGTGCAGTGCGGTTTTTCTGACTGCGCTGGACCAGACGGTGGTGGTGACTGCGCTGCCGAGCATTACCAGCGATCTGCAAATTCCCCTGCAACAATTGGACCGCGCGGCGTGGATTATCAGCGCCTACCTGCTGGGCTATGTGATTGCGATGCCGCTGATGGGGCGTATCTCGGATCTCTATGGACGCCGACTGGTCTTCGTCATCTGCCTGAGCATCTTCGGCGTGGCCTCACTCTTCTGCGGCCTGGCGACGGTGCTGGGCGATGGAGTCGATATCACGTTCCTGCAGCACATCGGCATCAACGTGGCCGCGCCCGGCTCGATCGGCGATCCATCCTCGCTGCAGCCGGGCCTGGTCTGGCTGGTCGCGGCGCGCTTTGTGCAGGCCGCCGGCGGGGGCGCGATCATCCCGGTGGCGATGGCTGTGGCGGGGGATTACTATGGCGAGCGGCAGCGCGCGCTGGCCCTGGGCCTGGTCGGTATGGTCACGGAAACCGGGGGCGTGCTGGGACCGCTCTACGGCGCGGCCATTGTGCAGACCTTTACCTGGCATATGATCTTTTATCTAAACGTGCCGCTGGTCATCATTTTGATCGTCTTTATCGTCCTGCTGCTCAAACGCCGTCCCGCGGACACTCCTCCGGCCCGGCGCGCGCGACGCCTGGATCTCCCGGGCACGCTGCTGCTGGGCGCTTCGCTGATCTGCCTGAGCCTGGGCCTTTCTCAAGAGGCCGTGATCGGCACGGCGGTGCTGACCGGCACAAACAACCCCGCGCCCATCCAGAACAATCCTGTGCTGATCGCCTGCGCCATCGCGCTCTTTCTGGCCTTCGTCGGTTTGGAGATCTTCGCCGAGCGGCGCGTGACGCATGCGTTTGGCCGCACCTTGCCGATCGTCGAACCCTCGCTGTTCAGGCGCAGAGCGTTCTCCGCAAGTTCGCTGGTCAGCCTGCTGGTGGGCGCGGCCCTGATTATCGCAATGGCCGATATTCCCCTGTTTATCGCAACCGTGCAGAACGGCAGCGCCCTGGATAGCGGCCTGGCCCTGCTGCGCTTGACCGTGATGATTCCGCTCGGCGCGGTGATCGGCGGTTGGCTCTGCTCTCGCCTGACGTGCCGGCTGACCGCTCTCATCGGCCTGCTTCTGGCGGCTGCCGGCTTCTGGCTGATGCACCTCTGGCCAATCGCGGTGGACCTGAACCAGATCACGACCAGCACGCTGATCTGTGGCCTGGGTTTTGGGCTGGTCATTGCGCCGATCAGCACGACCGCGATCAACGCGGTGCATAACTACCAGATGGGCATGGGAGCTTCGGTCGTGACCGTTCTGCGTATGATCGGCATGATTCTGGGCCTGGCCGCGCTGACCTCCTGGGGCCTGGGGCGCTTCTACGATGTGGTCAATTCATTTAAATTGCCGCCCGGCATCACGCCGTTCAGCCAGGCTTACGCGACATTCGAGGCGCATGTCGCGACCGTCGCGGCGCACGATGTCTTCACTTCCATCTTTCTGGCGGCTGGTGTATTATGTTTTGTGGCTATTCTGCCCGCTTTCCTGCTGGAAGGGCGCCAGGCATCGCCGTATACCGTTGTACGCGCTCGCACAGGCGCGTAATCTGTGCGCCGGCGCAGACAAGGATGTGTTGGTATGAGCAAAGAGAACGATCGATCAGAGAACACCTGGAGCGACCAGGATGAGGGCGAGACGCCCCGCAGCTTTCGCGAGGCTTATCTACATTTGACAAACCAGAATCGACCCCGACCGCGCTCAAGCAACATCCCCCAGGCAAACGCGCCGGAGACGCCGGATTGTCCGGACAGTCGAGCGAGATCGCGCAGCGCGCCTGGCGGCGGGCGCATCTATGAAGAGGGTGACGAGCGGCTTTCGCGTCCACGCCCAACGAAGCAGTCCCGCGAGGAGGTCTATGCGCGCCTGCGCCAGCGACCACGCCAGCCCATTTACGCGCGGGACCAGGAGGAGACGCGTCCCAGGCCGCCCGCGCAGATGAAAAATCAGGGGAGGCCCACCGCCCGCCGCGTTCCCGACGAGGAGTATCCCGGGTCCCAGGCGCCAACGCCGCCAACGCGCCGCGCCTCGCGCAATCCTGCGAGCGGCAGTGCGAATCGTCCCGGGCCGCGCGAGACCGGGTACGATGAATACGACGAATACGATGTTGAGGTCATTGAAAGTAGCCGGGGAGGCAGGAGGCCGCCGGCGCGCCCACGCAGAGGGGGACGCGTCTTCTCGACAGTGCTGACCGGCTGCCTGGGCGGAATAATCACGTTGATCGTGGTCGCAGCGGTGGTCATTTTTCTCTTGCTGCACAACACACCGCTGGGCCAGAACCTGGGGATCGGCAAAACCACGTACACTCAAGCGGCCCGGCAGACGCTCACGCTCGGCAGCGCAACTCAGGTTATCGTCAAGAGCCTGGCCGGCAACGTTACAGTCACGATTGACCAGGGCGCAAGCGGCGCGACCCTGAGCAGCGTCAGGAAAGTCCTGGCCAGCAGCCAGAGCGACGCGAACAGTCAGTTTCGCGCGCTTACGCTTACTACAAAGCAGATCGGCAAGGGCGCTGATCCGGCCTGCACCGCCGGCTCCTGCCTGCTGATCAGCGCGACCGTTCCCACGACCGGCAATGGCAACCTGCTCGGAGGCGGCAATGGCGATACCATCGATCTCACCCTCACCTTGCCGGCCAGCTTTAACTCGCCCGATCCGCTCTCGCCCTACACGATCAGCGTCAATGCCCAGGGGGGAGATATCACGGTGAGCGGCTTCAACGGCATTCTTAATCTGACCGGCAGAGCGGGCAATATCAGCGTCAGTCACGCGCTAATCTACGCCGGCACGTGCATCCAGACCAATCAGGGAAACGTGGTGGTCGGCCAGGGAAGCTTCTTCGACCTGAACCAGTCCTCGAACCAGGTTCCATGCAGCGCCACCACCAGCACAGGCGCGCATCCCTGGTTCAACATCAAGAGCGGCGTCGGCAACGTCGATATTACCTTACCGGCAAATTCTACCAACCTGCTGCTGGATGCCAATACGAATAACGGGAAGATCAGCGACGATTTTGGGCAGAACATCCCCACTGCCAGCGACGGCTCGGCCACCTATCACGGTCCCCTGCTGCCCAACACCAATCCCGCCGCCTCGCTCTATGTCTCGACCAGCACAGGAGATATCACGATCCGCAAGCCATGATGCGCTTCCCTACAGCAAACAACTGTCGAAAAATAAGGTGATTACCCGATGTAGCATGTTGCATTCTGCTATAGAATAAGGGCACAGGTTAATACAAAATAACACAACAGTAGAGGAGAGAGGCGTGCGACATACGCAGCGAGACATCATTTCGATTGCCGACGCCTGCCTGGGCGGGTTGCGTGGACGCTCAGCGCTGCTCATCGGGCCAGAAGAGGCGCGCCAGCCCTATAAAAAGTTGCTCTTGGAGGCGGGCATGAAAGCCGTTTTCCAGGAGGAAGAATATAGCAAAATAGCGACATTACTGCCCCAGGTCCAGCTTTTAATGAACATGCCGGCAGCCGGCTCGTCGCTTCCCCCCTTGAGCGCTGCCGAGATTGCGGCGGGCTGTGTTGGACGACACACGCCCCTGCTCATTTTCGACCTGGCTCCCTCGACCTCCGTTGAAGAACTGGCCGGTCTGCTGCCCGCCGTCTGCCTCTATACCCCCTCAGACCTGCGCCAGATGCTCTACACCGGCGCCGACGCACAGATCGCTTGAGGCGGATGGTACAATAGGGTAACAGCAGGTCCGCCCGGCGAGATCCGGGCGTATAGTAGTAAAGAAGAAAAGCGATTCATCATCAGTTTAGAAGGGCTCTTATTCCTGGCGTATTCAGGAGCGATGCTCTTTTTTAGAGGACGCAATGGAAGTCATCAAAATCTCGCCCCGGGGCTATTGTTACGGCGTCGTTGATGCTCTGCAAATAGTGCGCCAGGCCGCCAGAGATCCACAGAATCCGCGACCAATCTACGTGATCGGGCAGATTGTGCATAATCGTCACGCGATCGAAGAGCTCACCAACCTGGGCGTCATCACGCTCGACGGACCCGACCGCGCGAGCATTCTTGAGCAGGTAGAGACCGGCACGGTCATCTTCACCGCGCACGGGGTCTCGCCGCTGGTCAAGCAGCGCGCGCGCGCACGCGGCCTGCACTGCATCGACGCCACCTGCCCCGATGTCACAGTCACGCATGACCTTGTGCGCGAGTTGGTAGCGAAAGGCTACTACATCCTGTATATCGGCAAGAAGGGCCACCCGGAACCGGAGGGCGTGCTGGGCGAGGTGCCCGGCCACATCAGCCTGATCGAAACCGAGGCTGATGTCGATGCGCTGCAATTGACGCCAGAGCAGCAGGAGAAGCTGGCCCTTTCCACGCAGACCACCCTTTCGCAGTGGGACACCCGGCGCGTGATCGAGTATGTGCGCCGGAAGTATCCCCACGTGGAGGTGCATATCGATATCTGCGCCGCGACGCAGAGCCGTCAGGAGGCGGTCGTGGCTCAGGCAAAAGGCGCGGACCTGACCATCGTGGTTGGCGATCCCCGCAGCAATAACACAAATCGCCTGGTTCAGGTTTCTCAGGAACTGGCCGGCGTGCCAGCCGTGCGTATTGAGGACCTTTCGCAGCTCGATACCGCCTGGCTGCGCGGCAAAAAACGCGTCGCGGTCACAGCGGGCGCCTCGACGCCGAGCCAGTTGACCCGCGAGGTCATTCGCTTCCTTGAGCAATATCAGCCAGAGGAAGCGGCAACTGAAAAATCCCAGGTATAAAAAGAGCACAGGGGGAGAGAATTGAGATGGCAGAGCGAGCAAAGAGGACGCCAGCGCCCACCCTCCAGGAGGCCCCGTCGGTGGTACGCGAGGCGCAGAGCCAGGTGCTCTCCGATCTGGCGATTGTCGTGGGCGCAGTCTACCAGCAGGTGATCGAGCCAACCCAGGCGGGCAGAATTCCCAAGCGCATCGCCAACAAGCTTTCTCCTCTCCTGCACGGCAGCCGGCCTTCATACTACGAGCAGGTCGATAATTACCTGGACATGATCTTCACCACCGCCAAAACCCTGCAATTGATCCGTATCCACACCAGCCTCGGCCAGAAGGCACGGTATATGCCGGGTCCCAAGCTGGAGGAGTGGGCGAACCTGCAACCGTTCGAGCAGGTGCGCGCGCTGCTCCAGCTCTGGTGCAATCCCTCCGTCCACTTCTGGAGCGACGTGGCCGGGGTGAATTACCAGCCCGCCGGCTACGGCTTCAACTACTATATGGACCTGCATGCCGCGCGCGAGGCGCTGCTCGATTACATCACGGAGGAATGCCAGCCGGGCAAATGGTACGCCCTGGAATCGTTCCTGCAAACGATCAAAGCGCGCAATCCCATGCTGCTGCGGGAGCGCTCGCGCTACGCGGCCTATAGCGGCATGCGCAACCGCCAGGAGGTCCTGGCCAACTGGGAAAACGCCGACGGCGAGATGATCGCCGGCCTGCTCGCCTCAACCCTGCATGAGTTCGGCCTGGTCACGACGGGCTACGCAGCCGACGCCGACGATTACGAGGATCTCGGCAATCCAGTGGCGTTCCAATTCACAGGTCTGGCGGCTGAGGTGCTGTGGGACCAGCACCTGCCTGCCCCGGACGAACGCGTCCGCACGCTGATCGTGCAGCCAAATTTCGAGTTGCTGCTCTTGCAGCCGGACTATCCCACGCTCTATGAAGTGCTGCCGTTCGCCAGGGTCGAGCAGGTAGAGATGGTCAGCAGGCTGACGTTGACCCAGGAGAGCATGCGGCGCGGCGTCGAGGCGGGTTGGAGCGTGGAGCGCAGCATCCAGATCTTGCAGGAGCGCAGCCAGAAAGAGCTACCCCAGAACGTGCTCTATACCTTGCAGGACTGGGGCAGGCTCTATAAGGACGCGACGGTGACGCAGGTCATTCTTCTAGAGGTCGGCAGCGAAAGCGTGGCCGATGAAATCTGCGCCTCCTCTAAATTTCGTGCGTTGGGGCTGCGCCGCCTGGGACCCCGCGCCATCGCGGTTGGGGATCAGGTCAGCTTACAGGTCTTGCGCAGCACACTGGAAAAAGATGGGGTAATTCTGCACATTCAGGGGGATATCCTGAGCGCGCGAGATGTCACCTCGGCCTCTACTTATTATGGCAGGCGTTGATAATCTGCATCGCCTGCTCGCGGGCATCGAGTTTCGTCAGAGTGAGAATTTGCTGGAAAATGACGTGCTGGAGCAGATTGCGCTGGAACGAAAACAGCTGCTCCTCCAGGTCGCTCATGCCCGCCTCAACCGCCAGGGCCATCTGCTCGTTCAACTTGCGCAACTTCAAAACAAAGAAGGCCAGGCGCAACAACTCAAAACGCTGCATTTGCTCCGCAGAGGTGAAGATGCTGTCAACAGGGAAGGCGGCGAGGCGGGTGCCTGTGTGGGACTTCGTGGAGTGCTGTTTGGTGGCATCGGTATTAGAACTCAGGCTCATTGGGATCTCCCTCGGTACTCTACACAAAAGTAATACGTTGCGTCCCTACATAAGCTTTGATCTATTCTCTGTGACCCATTGTACCAGGGAAATGCAGAGCTTTTAGAGCAGGAAAAATCTCTCTCCCGGTGGACATACCGGGCCTGGGAACGATTCAGGGCGTCTAGCGGTTCTAGCCAAAATGGATAAACTTCAGAGGATATGTTCTGACCATACGTTTACTGAGGCCCCATCAGCGTATGGCGAATTAACATCAGGCGCGTGAGGGGACCCAGGCCACCGGGAACGGGCGTCAGGAACGAAGCGACCTGGCGCACGCCCT
>Ga0070740_10003517_pt1 | contig 16520 bp, 13 predicted proteins | sample Coa_R2_FD_67286 | JGI IMG/M metagenome (GOLD analysis project Ga0070740, IMG submission 67286) | Surface soil microbial communities from Centralia Pennsylvania, which are recovering from an underground coalmine fire - Coalmine... | ecosystem: Environmental > Terrestrial > Soil > Unclassified ... | reverse complement strand
TCGACCCAGCCCGGCGTCAGGCAATGGCCCGACAGGTCGATGACCGCGGCGCCGGCCGGCGCCGCGGTCATCGACCTGTCGGGCCATTGCCTGACGCCGGGCTGGGTCGACATCCACGTGCACGCCTACGGCACGCTCGGCTTCGCCGACCCCGACAGCATCGGCGTCTATCAGGGCGTGACGAGCTTCGTCGAGGCGGGCGGGCCCGGCATCGGCACGCTCGACGAATGCGTGGCGATGACGCGAAACCGGATCGTCACCAGCCTCTATCTCGGGCCGTACCTGCGGCCGCTGGGGCTCATCGGCCTCAATTTCATCGAGGGCGATCCGCGGACGCTCGGTAACGTTCCGATCGACAGATGGATCGACTGGGCCGCGGCCAATCCCGGGCTCCTGCGCTATGTCAAGGTGATCGCGCTCGGCTATGGAAATCGCGGGCCGCTCACGATCGGCAAGGGGCTCGCGGAGATCCTGCACCTGCCGCTCTATTCGCACATCGGCGAGTTTCAGCTCCTCAACCCCGAGAATCCGCTGGCCTTCGAGGCGTTCCGCGTCTCGGGTGAAGGCGACATCGTCACGCATCTCTACCACAACAATCTCGGGCGGATCATCGACGCGGACGGCAAGGTTCATCCCGCGGTGATCGACGCCGAGCGCCGCGGCGTGCTCTTCGACATCGGCTTCGGCGGCTACAACTTCTCCTGGGACATCGCGGAAAAGGCGCTCGCGCAGGGCGTCATGCCGCACATCATCAGCTCCGACCTGCAGCAGTACAACGTGCTGTCGCCGGCGATCTCGCTCGCGAACGTGATGAGCGTGTTCCTGCGCCTCGGCTTCTCGCTTCCCGAAGTCGTGGCGCGCGTCACCGCCAACGCGGCCAAAGCCATCCATCTCGAGGACCGGGCCGGCAGCCTGCGCCCCGGCCTGCCCGCGGACATCTCGGTGTTCCGCGTCGAGGCGGGCGCGTTCGAGCTGCTCGATTGCTTCAAGAAGAAGCGCAGCGCCGACCGGCGCATCGTGCCGGTGATGGCGTTCAAGGACGGGCGGCGGTTCGACTGCGACGTGACGCGGTGCCAGGACGAGCGCAACTGGTTCATGCAGGTCGCGGAGGACGCGGTCCCCCCGGCCGCGGATCGGCTCTCGGGCGCGCAGCTCCGGTTTCTTTCCGCGCTTGCCGCGGCGCTCGCCACGACCGACTGGTCGCTGCCGTCGGGCAAGGAGATCAGCCTGGAGAAGGCGACCGAGCTGCAGGACCTGTTCCACCGCGTGCGGCTGGAGCAGTCGCTGCCGCTCGCCGACGCGCTGTTGGCGGTCTATAATTCCTTCCTCGAGAACCCGTTCGCGATGCAGATCGGGCTGTTCCTGATCCGCCTCGACCGCGGCTTCGCGATCGAGCGGCTCAAGACCGTGGCAAGCCGGCGCCCGCTGGCGGCCTGACATGGAAGGGCTTCAGCGCATGGCGGAGGCTCCGTGGACAGAGCTCACCGGGATCGATGCCGAGGTGTCGCAGTTTCCGGCGCGGGCGCGGCTGGCGGGCGAGGGCATCCTGGTGTTCGACACGAGCTACGGCCTGCGCGGCGTGCAGCGGACGTGCCCGCACCTCAACTCTTCGCTCATGGACGCGCAAATCATCGACAACGGCACGAAGTTGCGCTGCACGGCGCACATCTACACCTACCGCCTGTCCGACGGGAAGGGCGTCAACTGCCCGGGCGTGCGGCTCCGGGTCTATGAAGTGAAGCGGGAGAACGGCGTGCTGCTTGCACGGCCGATCGCGTGATCGAGGGGCTGGGAGGCAGATCCGATCTGGCGGCGGCCGATGCGAGGCCGCCGGCCGGGACCGCGCGGCGGCGCGCGCGCGCGCGGACGCGGTGGCTCGGCCGCCGCACGGTGGTGGCGGTCCAGCTCGCCATCCTGCTGCTGCTCCTGCTGGTCTGGCAGTTCGGCGTTTCGGAGTCCGCGGTGCCGTATTTCAGCCGCCCGACCCTCGTCGCGGTCCGGCTCACCACGCTCGTCCGCGAGCCGACGCTCTACCGGGACATCGCCATCACCTTGAAGGAGATCGCGCTGGGCTATGGCCTGGGCGCGGTGGTGGGGCTGGTCCTCGGCTTCGCGCTCGGCCGCTCCGCCTTCCTCTCGGCGACCTTCCAGCCGTACATCATGTGCTTCTACAGCATACCGAAGATCGCGCTCGCGCCGGTATTCGTGGTGTGGCTGGGGCTCGGGATCGCGTCGAAGGTGGCGGTCGTGTTCCTGTCGAGCTTCTTCCTCGTGTTCTTCAACACCTATTCGGGCCTGATCGCGGTCAACGAGGAGCTCGTCAACATCGCGCGGCTCATCGGCGCGTCCTGGCCGCAGACGCTGCTGCGGGTGATCCTGCCGGCGGCGGCGGCGCAGATCTTCATCGGGCTCAAGACGGCCGTGCCGTACGCCGTCATCGGCGCCGTGATCGGCGAATATATCGGCGCCAACGAGGGGCTCGGCTATTTCATTCTCTACGCATCGCAGACCTACGACGCGCCCGCGCTTTATTCCGGGATCGGGCTGCTCGTGGCGATCGTGTATGTGTTCAATCTTCTGCTCGACCGGATCGAGCAGCGCGTCATTCGCTGGCGCAAGGTGGGCCAGCAGGCGGTGCAGATCTAGCATGTGCAACGATCACAATGGAGGGGGAGGCATGATCGACCGGAGACAGGTCTTGATCGGCGGCGGCGGGCTGGCCGCGCTGTCGCTGGCGCCGCTCGGGCTCGCGCGCGCCCAAGGCGGGCAAGCGGTGCACGGCGTCTATTCCGCGCCGGGCCTGTCGTTCGCGGGGATCTTCATCGCGAACCAGCTGGGCCTCTGGGGCAAGAACGGCCTCGCGGCCGAGCTGAAGCAGGTGCAAGGCGGCCCGCTCGCGATGGCGGCCCTGACCAACAAGGAGGCCGACTTCGCCGGCGTCGCCTCGTCGGACCCGATGATCGGCTGGGACAAGGGCATCAAGACCCTCACCATCGCCGCTTTCACCGGCGCGATCGCGATGCAGTTCACGGCGCGGAAGGACTGGATGGCGAAGGTCGGCGTCTCGCCGTCGAGCACGCTCAAGGACAAGGTCGCCGCCTTCGCCAAGGCGCGGCTCGGCGCATCGACGGTCGGCGGCGGCCCGGCGCAATATACGCGCTATCTCGCGCACTCGATGGGGCTCGACCCGGATCGCGATCTCAAGATCCTCGCCGTGGGCTTCGGCGCGCCGCGGATGGCGGCGCTGCGGACCAACCAGGTCGACATCACCGTGGGCGACGCGCCCGAGGCGGACCAGATCGAGCTCGAAGGGTTCGGGCAGCTCTTCATCAATTGCAGCCAGGAGGTGCCGGTCTTCCGCGAGTGTCCCTACACCGTGGTCGCGGTCTCCCCGGACTATGCCGAGCGCCAGCCGGACCTGTGCCGCCGGGTCGCGCACGCCGTGGGCGAGGCCAACGACCAGTTCCGCAGCAATTTCGGCAAGGTCGTCGATGTCATGGCGAAGGTCTTTCCGAGCGTGGACCGGCGCGCGATCGAGCGCGCGCTCGACCGCGACCGTGCCAGCTACCCGCCCGGCGGGCGCATGACTGAGACGATGTGGCGCAACCTCATCGAGATCTCGGTCGCGCTCAAGATGATCTCGAAGTCCTTCCCGTCCGCGGACGGCGTGCTGTGGACCAACAAGTTCGCAAGCTAGATCGGGGAGCGATGGCGCCGGCGAGCACGGACGAGGCCGAGGCCGCGCTGGCCTTCGCCGGCGTGTCGCTGTCGTTCGGCAGCGGCGGGCAGACCGTGGCGGCGCTCGACGGTGTGAGCTTCGCGGTCGCCCCGGGCAAGATCACCACGGTCGTGGGCCCGTCCGGCTGCGGCAAGACCACGCTGCTCCGGCTCGCGTCGGGCCTCCTCAGCGCGTCGCGCGGCACCGTCCTGCACAACGGCCGGCCGGTCGACGGCCTCAACACCAGCGTCGGCTACGTCACGCAGGACAGCAACCTCTTTCCCTGGCTCACGACGCTGGGCAATGTCGAGTTTCCGCTGGCGATCCGCGGCACGCCGAGGGCGGAGCGCCGCGAGCGGGCCAGGGAATGGCTGCACCAGGTCGGGCTCGAAGGGTTCGAGAACCATTATCCGGCGCAGCTCTCCGGCGGCATGCAGAAGCGCGTGTCGATCGTGCGGACGCTCATCTACGAGCCCGCGGTCGTCCTGCTCGACGAGCCCTTCGGTGCGCTCGACGCGCAGACGCGCATGATGCTGCACCACCAGCTCCTCAAGCTCTGGTTCGAGCGCCGCAGCACGATGCTGTTCATCACGCACGACCTCGTCGAGGCGATCACGCTCTCCGACCAGATCGTGGTGATGACGCGCCGCCCGGGCCGGGTGAAGGAGGTCTTCGACGTGCCGCTCGCGCGGCCGCGGAACGTGTTCGAGATCTTTCTCGAGCCCGGCTTCGACGAGGCCTACGCCGCGCTGTGGAAGCACTTCAAATCGGAGATCGCCGCCGCGTGAGCGGAGCGGCCGCGGCGAATTGACAGCCCGTCGCCGCCGCCGGTACAGTGAAATATCACGACCGCGGAGGGGGATTCATGGCGAGACTGGTGCCGATCACGATCGCGTGCGGCGACTACGACCGCACCCGTCCCATCCGCGATGGCCGCGTGCCGGTCGATGGCTGCGACGTGACGTTTCTTCCGCTCGAGCCGGAGGAGCTGTTCTTCCGCGCCTTCCGCTATGCGGACTTCGACGTCGCGGAGCTGTCGTTCAACAGCTACCTGATGCAGACCTCGCGCGACCGCTGCCCCTATGTCGCCATTCCGGCCTTCCTGTCGCGCCACTTCCGCCATTCCTCGATCTACATCCGGACCGACCGCGGGATCCGGAGCCCGGCCGACCTGAAGGGCAAGCTCGTCGGCCTTCCGGAATATCAGCAAACCGCCAACGTCTGGATGCGCGGCATCTTCAAGGAGGATTACGGGATCGATCCCTCCGACATCCACTGGCGGAGCGGGGGCCAGGAGGAGCCGGGGCGCGACGAGCGCACGCCGCTCGAATTGCCGCGCGGCGTCGACCTGCAGCCGATCCCGGCGGACGCAACCCTCAACGGCATGCTGCTCGACGGCAGGCTCGACGCGGTGTTCAGCGCACGCGAACTGTCGTCCTTCGCGCGCGGCGCGCCGAACATTGGCCTGCTGTTCCCGGATTACCGCGCCGTCGAGAGCGATTACTACCGCCGCACCGGCCATTTCCCGATCATGCATCTCGTCGGGATCAGGAAGACGCTGGTCGAGCGCCATCCCTGGCTCCCGGGCACGGTGTACAAGGCGTTTTGCCAGGCGAAAGCGCTGGCCGTTGCGGCGCTCAAGGAAATGGCGGCGACCCGCGTCACCCTGCCGTGGCCCGAGGTCAATCTCGCCGATGCCGTGGCACTGATGGGCGAGGACATCTGGCGCTACGGCGTCAACGAAAGCCGGCACGATATCGAGACGCTGGCGCGCTACTCGTACGAGCAGGGCCTGGCGGCGCGGCGGCTCAGCCCGGAAGAGATCTTTCATCCCTCGGTGTTCGAGGTGTCGCGCACATGACGGCCGCGCGCTCGGACGCGGCGGGCACGGGCGAAGGCGGCGTCGTTGGCGCCGGGTCCCGCCGCCGCTGGTGGATCGCAGTCATCCTGTTCGGCGCGGTGGTGAGCGGCTTCATCGACCGCATCAGCGTGGCGGTGCTGTTCTCCAACCACGACTTCAACGCCGCCATGGGCACCAACGGCAATCCCGCGATGCTCGGCGCGCTGATGACGGCGTTCCTCGTGCCGTACGGCGCCTCGGCATTCTTCCTCAGCGTGTTCGGCGACGTGTTCGGGCCGCGGCGCGGCCTCACCGCCATCGCGGGGGTCTGGGGCGTGCTGATGCTGCTGATGGGAAGCGCCGGGTCCTATGCGCTCATGCTGACCTATCGGGTGCTGCTCGGGATCACCGAGGGGCCGCAATTCTCCTTCATCCTCAAGACCGTGCGCGTCTGGTTCCCGGCCAAGGAGCATGGGCGCGCCAACGCGATCTGGCTCACCGGCTCGCCGATCGGCTCGGCCGTGGGCTTTCCCATGATGATCGCCCTCGTGGCCGCGCTCGGCTGGCGCGCGTCGTTCTATGCGCTGGGCCTCGTCAACCTGCTGATCGTGCTGCCGCTCATCATGGCGTTCGTGCGCGACCGGCCAGAGGGAGCCGTCGCCGCCGCCGCGCGGCCGCAGGGAAGCTTCTGGGCCGATTGCGGGCTCTTCCTGCGCAATTGGCAGTTCTGGCTGCTGACGAACTATGACTGCGCCGTGGTCATGTATCTCTGGGGCCTCAACAGCTGGCTTCCCTCCTATCTCGGCACGGCGCGGCACTTCAATCTGCAGGCGCTCGGCATCTTCTCCTCGCTGCCGTTCGTCCTGACGTTTCTCGGCGAGATCGCCTCGGGCGTGCTGGCGGACCGCGTGCGGCGCTCCATCCTGTGCCTCGTGGGCCTGCTCGGCGCCGGCGTCTTCATGCTGTGCGGCGCGGTCGTCGCCAATCCCTACGAGGCCGCGGTGCTGATCGCGCTGAGCTCCGGCTGCTGGGGCCTCACCGTCCCCGCGGTATTCGCCATCCTGCTGCAGATGGTGCCGCAAAGCGTCGCTGCCTCGGCGACCGGCGTGTTCAACGGCATCGCGAACACCGTGGGATCGCTGGCGCCGCTGGCGATGGGCATCCTGATCGGTGCGACGGGGCGCTTCGATGCGGGGCTGTTCCTGCTCGTCGGAGCGAGCCTCGTGGGCTCGGTGGCGCTCGTTCCGCTGCTGCGGCGCTATTGAGCGGCGTGCCGGGTGTGATCGCGACCTGGCCAACGGTATAATCTGCGCAGAGGACACGGGGTGCGGCCATGGCGGATGACGGTTCGAGCGCGACACGTCAGCGCTGGGTGGACGAGGCGCGCGGCTTCGTGAGCCGCGATGCCTTCGTGAGCGAGGAGATCTTCCGTCTCGAGATCGAGCGCATATTCGGGCGATGCTGGGTCCTGCTCGCGCACGAGAGCGAGATCCCGGAGCCCGGCGATTATGTCGTTCGCGATCTCGGCGGCGCCCGCGTCATCGTCGTACGCGACGGCGAGATCCGCGCGCTGCTCAACAGCTGCCGCCATCGCGGGACCGAACTCTGCCGCGCCGACCAGGGGAACGCGCGGCACTTCGTGTGCCCCTATCACGGCTGGAGCTACCGCCGCGACGGCAAGCTCATCACCACCGTCTATGACCGGCACATGCCGCAGGATGCGGCGTTCTCGGAACTGGGACTCATCCCGGTGCCGCGGGTCGAGAACTACAAAGGGCTGATCTTCGGCTGCTGGGATGCGGATGTCGTGCCGCTTCCCCGCTATCTCGGCGATTTCGCCTGGTACCTCGATGCGTTTTTCGCGCGCACGCCCCGGGGTATGGAGGTGTTGGCGCCGCCGCATCGCTGGCGCACCAAGGCCAACTGGAAGCTGGGGGCGCTCAATTTCATCGGCGACAACCAGCACGTGCTCACGACGCATGCCGGGCCGACGACGCTCGACCCCATTCGCAGCGCCCAGGCGGGCCTCTTCACGCCGGGAAAGGACAGCGTGCAGCTCATCACCGACGAGGGGCATGGCTGCACGCTCACCTATCTCAAAGAGGACTTGCCGGAGAAATATTACCAGACGCACGCGCCGGAGCTCGAGCCGCTCTACGCGCAGACGCTCAAGCCGGATCAGCTCGCGATGCTGCGCCGGCTGCGCGTCGCCGTCGGCAATGTGTTTCCGAATTTCTCGTTCATCGAGGCGACGGTCGGGATCGGGCAGAAGGCGGTCATCATCCGGCAATGGCAGCCGGTGGGCGCCACCGAGATGGAGATCCTGAGCTGGGTCCTCGCCGAGCGCGAGACCACGCCCGAGTACAAGCAGCATGTGCTCAAGGCGGGCTTCCGGCTGTTCGGCATGGCGGGGGTGTTCGAGCAGGACGATCTGACGATCTGGGCGTCGGCGATCGCGGCGAGCGACAATCCCGTGGCACGGCGCTATCCCTTCGGCTTTCAGACCGCGCTTCCCTATCTGGACCATCCGGCGACCGACTTCGCGGGGCCGGGCCGCGCCTGGCGGCCGATCGAAACCGAGGTGGTGCAGTTCGAGTTCATGCGGCGCTGGGAGCGCGTCATGCTTTCGAACCGGTGACGCCATGACCGAAACCGCCTCCGACCGTCCCGTCAGCGACGCCGATTACCTCACGCTCCAGCGCTTCCTCAACCACGAGGCGGCGCTGCTCGATCATCGCCGGTTCGACGAGTGGCTCGGCCTTCTCACCGCGGATGTGATCTACCGCATGACGCTCCAGGTGACGCGCGACGCGGCCCGGCCGAACGACGAATACGCGATCATCGATGAAGGCATCGACGCCCTCAAGATGCGGCTCGCGCAGATCGGCACGCCGCGCCTCACGCATGCGGAGAACCCCGCGTCGTTCACGCGCCGGTTCGTCACCAATCTCGAGGCATGGTACGCCGAGGCGCCGGGCGAGATGGTCGCCCGCACCAGCATCCTCGTCCATCGCCGAAAGACCGCGCTGCCCGAAGGCGGCTTCTATGTCGGCGAGCGTCGCGACGTGCTCCGGCGGGGCGAGGAGGGCGCGTTGCGGCTGGCGCGGCGCGAGGTGCGCCTCGACCATGCCATCGCGTTCGGCGGCCCGGTCAGCACGCTGTTTTGAGCCGCCGCGCGTGACACCAGCCGACAAGCCGCCGACCCAGCCTCCGATCAAGCTCGGCATCGCCGGCCTCGGCCTCGCCGGCGCGATGATGATCAGGGCGGCGCGCGTCCATCCGCAGTTCACGCTTCATGCCGCGGCCGATCCCCTGCCGCGCCCGCGCGAGAGCTTCGCCCGCGACTTCGGCGCCAAGGCCTTCGCCGACTTCGAGGCGCTGTGCGCCGATCCCGAGGTCGAGGCGATCTATATCGGCACGCCGCATTGGCTCCATGCCGATCAGGCGGTCCTCGCACTCGAGCATGGCAAGCATGTGCTCGTCGAGAAGCCGCTCGCGCTCACGCTCGAGGATTGCGACCGGGTGATCGCCGCCGCGGCACGCGCCCGGACCGGCCTCATCGTCGGGCACACGCACGGGTTCGATCCCAACATCCGCGCGTTGCGTGGGCTCGTCGCGAGCGGCGCGCTTGGCCGGCTCGGCATGATCCACACGTTCAACTACAACGATTTTCTCTACCGGCCGCGCCGCCTGGACGAGCTCGACACGGCGAAGGGCGGCGGCGTCCTGTTCAACCAGGTCACGCACCAGATCGAGATCGTCCGCACCATCGCCGGCGGCCTCGCGCGCAGCGTGCGCGCCAATGTCGGGATCCTCGATCCGGCGCGGCCGGCGGAAGGCCATTGCCTCGCCTTTCTGGAATTCGAGAATGGCGCCGCCGCGTCGCTCGTGTTCAGCGCCTATGATTTCTTCGACAGCGACGAGCTGCATTCCTGGATCGCCGAGGGCGGCAATCCCAAGCCCCCGGACCGGCACGGCGCGGCGCGGCGCCTGCTGCGCGAAGGCGCGCCGGAGCCGGAGCGGCAGAAGGATCTGGGCTATGGCGGCCGCCCGCTGCCAGTCGAGCAGCCCTACCAGCCGCATTTCGGCCTCATCATCGTGACCGCCGAGAAGGGCGACGTGCGCCTGTCGCCGAACGGGCTGTGGCTCTATGGCGCTGACGGTCGGCGCGAGATCCCGGTGCCGCGCGGCATCGGCCGCCCGGGCCACGGCGATGCGCTCGACGCGCTGTGGCGGGTGGTGCGGGACGGCGCGCAGGATTTCCACGACGCGCGCTGGGGCAAGGCCACGCTCGAGGTGGCGCTCGCCATGCTGCGCTCCGCCCGGGAGCGGCGGGAGATCCTTCTGTCGCACCAGAGCCCGGTGCGCGACTGACCGAACCGCCTTGGACAAAGGCGGCACGAAATGGAAACGCCGCCTCTCCGCACCTAAGCTTCCCTTCCATGGCGAACCGGCCCAATGGTCGGAGACCGATCCGCGAGGGGCGCGGCGCGCACGGCAAGGACCCTGTCGCGCGCGACATAGGCTGATCGCGGTCTCTCGATACCTATCTCCGGCTTCATGGCGGAGGGGAACGATTCCTGCGCCAACTCGCTCTTCGTAATCGCGCGCCAAGGCTGAGCAACGACGCGAAATTCCACGAATGCAGACTCGTCGCCAACCAAATCTATTACACACGAGGCGTGATGCGCGCGGCAGTACGGATGTCGGCAATCTGCACGCCGAGAGCCATGAGTGTTTGGCGCAGGTCATTGAAAACCGGCTGCGCCCCCTCAGGATCAGAAATTGTCAGGATCGCGGTGAAGGGTACCCCATCATCGGGCATTTCCTCACCCGCACGCGTCAAGTAGTTGACGGCAAGCCGCCAGTTCGATGACGCACCGACACCGCGCGGCATCGTTTTGGCGAAGACCTTGACCGGACTCCATTTCAGACCGTGCTCTATGAGTTCGGCTTCGATAACCGGAATTTCGCTTCGACCCGGAAGATAGAGCGGATCCAGTCGGCCCTTCCATCCTCCGTCAGGCTGCTCTTGCTGAAGGGCCGCTTCGAGATTGATCCGCACGAACTCAGAGCCGTAGCGCGGATCAAGCGGTGGCGAGGAGACGAGGGTCAAGCGCGCGGCGCCGCGGCACTTCCCCCCAGGACCGACAAGAGAAGCAGGCCAGGAGAACCGGAAGGTCACCTGCTGATCACGCTTGATCCGCGACGCGAATACCAGCGTGATCTCGTGATCGTCAGTCTCCAGAATATGCTCTGTCGACGGTGGAACACCGAAACCCACCAGATGACGAGCCACCGGAGCTAATGCCTTCGCCTGAAGCGGCTCGGGAACCCGGGCATTATGAATTAAAAGACCGATCAGCGTCTCTCTTGAGACATTGCCCTCGATGGCGTGGTCGAGAGCAGCAGCCGTCTTTGCAACGAGTGGGGTTGCATAGCTTGTGCCACACCCGCTGATGACGGCGCCCTCGGGTGTGACCGAGAAGAGCGCGTGGTCCAGAGGGGGTTGAGGGGAGCCAGACCCTCCGACATGAGCGAGATCCGGCTTTACTCCCGCGCGTAGTCCTGGTCCGCGCCGACTGAAGCGACACGGCGCAAACGGCACAGAACCCGGATGTCCTGGCGGATTGACCGCGGCAACCGCGACATTCCGAATACTCTCAGCCGGTGTAAGCAATCCGTCATTGATCGACGCCGCTATGGTCGCGGGCGCCTGTGTCGCATCGCTTGGCCATTCTGGGCGGAGATTGTGAGGATCGACATTGCCGGCTGACACGAAGATGATGGCATCGTTGTCTTCGGCGATGCGGTCGAGACGCGCCGCATGGGGACCGTACCGATCAAGCGTTGCTGGCTGCAGTACGTTCAGGCTCATGTTGAAGACGCGGACGCCATGTCGCGATCGCACGTCGCCTACCGCTGTTTCAACCTCATCGAAGAACTGGGGCAAGCCCTCGGGGTAGTACGACGCAATAGCCCCGCTGTTTTCACTTGGAAACACCGCGAGATCGACGAGTTCAGCGCCATCGGGCTCGGGACAGCAGTGGGTGCCATTGAGCGCCCCACCCAGGACGGCGAGACCGCCAATGAAAGATCCATGCGCGAGGTCCTTGTGTTCGTCGGCAAGGATGTCCCACCGGTCAATTACCCAGTCTGAAAGCGCTGCACCTAGCCCGCCGTCGATGATGCCAATTTTGGGATGCGTTCTGGCCGTATCTCGGACAGGCACCACCGCCTCACTCGGGCGCTCACGCCCTTGATAGGCGGCCGTTCGCACGACAATGCCTGGGAGCGAGACCCTGCGCACAAGAGGATGCGTGTCCAGGAAGGCCAGGAGGCGGCGGTGCCGCTCCTGGGAAGGATCGAAAGGCGCAACCTCCCGGCGGCGTTCAGCCTGAGGCGGTGGACCGAGGCGGAGTGTTGGAGCAGCGGCGGAGCGGGAAACTCGGACCGACAGAAGTGGCTGGGCGCGGGCGCGGCTGGGAAGCCGCTGAACCATCAGCCCTTCGCCAAGCGCCGTGAGGCCAGCAACAAAGGACTGGAATAGGCGGCGATGACTCTCAGTGAGCGCATCCCAATCCCCCCGCGGGGGAGGTACATCGAAGAGTTCGACTTCGTAGCTGCCGCCAGTGATAGGGTTGGATAGCCATGCCACGGCCTCTTCGAGCGAAAAGCCCCTTCGGTCGCTCTCTCCATAAATCTCAATTCGCTCAATGGCACCGGTTTCACTGCGGAGCGCCGAGGGGTACGGGACCTCTTTTCCTAGAGTGGGCACAAGACGAAGTCTGGTGTCGTCCTCAGCCCTCGCAATATCGTCGGCGATCTGCAACAAGGGTTGAGGCCGCGCTTCGACAAGCATTACGCCGATGTCCGCTCCGCCTACGATCGGAGTGCGATCCGCTTTGAAAAGCGCCTTCAATGGTCGATGGCTCTTGGCCCATGCCGAGCGGCGCAAGATCACCTTCACATAGCCCAGGTCGGTTTGTGGATTGGCACGCAAGCCGTCCGCGATGGTTCTGAGCTGCGCGATCAGGCGCGCCTTGTGTTCTCGAAACTCCTGGTCACGATTTGCGAAAAAGTCCTTCTTCGGGCCACCACCGGAGGTTTCCCGTGCCTCCTCATAATTCTCGGGGTTGAGGATGATCTGGATCGGGCTAGCCATCGGCGCTCACCTCGCCGCCGGTTTCAGGATGGCGGTCTCCAAGCTTCCCGAGTTGACGGCTTACTGTGGATTTATCCCGTCCGGCGACTTCGCCGATGTCGGCAAGAGAAAAGCCGAGTTCGGGATCATCTTTCATGGCACGAAACAGGTTCGCGGCATCGCTGAACAGGAGCGTCCGCCGGGCACTGTCTATGCGTGCGCTATTCAGCGTCGCGAACTGCCGAAGCGTGTCCAACAGGCCCCGTCGATCCTGATCCTTTACCGTGGTGGCCTTCTTGTAGGTGCGCACCAGGGACTCGATCTCCGCACCCGTGCAGCCCCCCGTGAACCATGCCATCAGTCGAAGATGGCTTTCGGGGGCATCGATCGGAGGCATGAAATGCCGAGCGATCGCAATTCGCATTTGGAAGTCTGGTTTCGGAATCTCAAGCTGTACCTCGAAGCGCCGCCAGACGGCGGGGTCTAACAGGCGCTCATGGTTCGTGATTCCGATGGTGAAGCCGAGGTCGTTACGCGCGTCCAGATTCTGCAACAGGGCATTCACCACCCGCTTGATCTCACCCACCTCCTGCGGGTCATCGCGAAGCTTCGCAATGGCGTCGAACTCATCCAGAAGCAGCAGACAACGATGGCGGTTCGCGAATGCAAAGAGATTGCCGATGTTGCGCGCTGTTGTCCCGAGAAACGACGACACCAAACCGTCCAGCCTCACCAGCACGACAGGCAGATCGAGCTTGTAGGCGATCCACAGGGCGAGGCGGGTCTTGCCGGTGCCAGGCGCACCATAGATGAGGCAGGTCTTCGGCGGTTGAAGGTCGATGGCGGAGAGCGCTTCATAGTTGGCCCATTCCTCAATGATCGTCTCGATCGCCGCGGTGACCGTCGAGTTGAACAAGGGCGGGTCGGCCCGAATTTCCGCTGGGAACAGGAGCTCGGCCAGCGGCGCCGATGTCTCGCGATCGACAGGGACCGGCGTATTCCGGCTGAGCGCTTCCCCAGGCATTTGCGCCCTCGAACGCGCAAGTCGGCTCGGCGCCATCTCCTTCGTCCGGTCAGCGGCGGTGAGTAGGCTGGCCAGGGCCGCTGCTTGCTTGGTCTCCCCGTCCTTGGCAAGTGCGTCCCTGAGCCGCTCCACCTGCTTCCGCAATGCGGGCGAGGCATCCGCCATTGCCGCCCGGCACAGGGCCTGAACTATCGAGAAGTGCTCCATCCTGGGCTCCTGAATGCGTTGCAGAGGTCACGCGTTTCGGTACCTATACCAGTTCATTCGTTGCAGAACAAGCTAAGAAAGTTTCGCACACACCTAAATTCGTTGCGTACTCCCGTCGTTCTGTTGCGCACCCCTGCGAGACTGATGCGTATCCTCGGCCATCACCGCGGCGAGGTGGCCGAAGACGCCGCGCATCAGGGCGTCCCAATCGCCGATCCCACCGGTCGTGTAGTTCCGCTGGTTGCCATAGGGCGGGCTCGTGAACAGCAGCGACGCGCGCTCGCCATTCATGATCCGGGCAACAGCCTCCGCGTCCGTGCTGTCGCCGCAGAGCAGCCGATGATCGCCGAGCCGCCAGAGATCGCCCGGCCGGCTGACCGGATTGCGCGGCGGCTCGGGCGCATCGTCCCCCTCGCCGCCCTCTTCGGTGTCGCCTTCGGACGACATTGCATCCGTGCCGTCGAGCGGCGCCATCAGCCGGTCGAGCTCGGCCTCGTCGAAGCCGGTGAGTGCCAAGTCGAAGCCTTCGCCGTTCAGCGCATGCAGCTCGGCGGCGAGCAGCTCGTCGTTCCAGCCGGCATTGAGGGCGAGCTTGTTATCCGCGATCACATAGGCCCGGCGCTGCGCCTCGCTCAGGTGGTCGAGCACCACGACCGGCACGGCATCGAGCCCGAGACGGCGCGCCGCCTTGAGGCGGCCGTGCCCGGCGATCACCGTGCCGTCGCCCGCGACCAACACCGGGTTGGTCCAGCCGAACTCGACGATGCTCGCCGCGATCTGCGCCACCTGCTCGTCCGAGTGCGTGCGTGGATTGCGCGCGTAAGGCTTGAGCCGGTCGAGGGACACAAGCTCGACGCCGTCGGGCAGGCGTGGCGACATGGACCTCGGAATCCGGGAGGACGGAGTGGTAACCGGAGAGTGGTAACCGCCGGGGTCGGTTACCGGGGCGCGGCTCCCGTTCGGGAGGCGCGCCAAGCCCGCGCGAACACGGGTTTAATGCGTGCGACAGGCCGCGGGCGCGGTGGTAACTGGTAACTCAGATTTTGCCGCTGGCGGTAGCAAACTTCCGGGCCATTGCCGCCAGCATACGATCTTGGCCAGGAAGGACCCGTGAATTCAAAGGGTTAGGCCGATTTTGGTGCATTCGGGTGTCGAATTGGGTGTCGACCAGACAGCAAAAAGTATCGCCGTCCGCTGGCTGGCATGTTATAAAACGGCTGTCTCTAGCGCCAACTACAGCCGATTTATAACATGCCTCAATCCCCTACAGCGAACCGGAAACCCCCAACGACGGCCGACAGGGCCGTCCAGATCCTGGCCGAGAAGGGGATGGCCCGGCTGCACGAGCTCAAGGCCGCGGGTGTCCCGGAAACCGTCGTCGCCCGGCTGACACGGTCGGGCCGTGTCGTCCGCCTCGCGCGCGGGCTCTACCAGCTGCCGGATGCCGACCTCCAGACCAGCCACACGCTCGCCGAGGTCGCCAAGATCGTTCCCAAGGGCGTCATCTGCCTGATCTCGGCCCTCGTCTATCACGAGCTCACTCTGCAGCTGCCGCCATTCGTCTGGGTCGCGATCGAGGTGCATACGCGTCAGCCCAAGCACCGCTATCCGCCGATGCGTTTTGTGCGGTTCAGCAGACACGCCCTGACCGAGGGAGTCGAGCAGCACATGATCGAAGGCGTTCCCGTCAAGATCACGAGTCCGGCCCGGACGATCGTCGACTGCTTCCGGTTCCGCAACAAGATCGGCGTCGACATCGCCATCTCGGCGATGCGCGAGGCCCTGCGCAAGCGCGTGTGCGCGCCCGATGACATCATGGGCTACGCGCGCTCGCTGCGCATCGCGAGCGTGGTGCGGCCCTATCTCGAAGCGATGACCACCGATGAAACGTAGCGCCGCCAACGTCGGAGCAAGCGTCCGTGCACGGCTGGGCGCCCTCGCGCGCGAGAAAGAGATCAATCTCGAGCTCCTCCTCGTGCGTTACGCGCACGAGCGCCTGCTCTACCGGCTCGGGCAGTCGACGTATCGGCAGCGCTTCATCCTGAAGGGCGCGATGCTGCAGACGATCTGGCTTGCAGATCCCTTCCGGCCGACCCGCGATCTCGATCTGCTCGGACATGGCGACAGAGAACCCAACTCCCTGAGGACGGCCTTTCGGGAGATTCTCGCGATTGAATGCGACGACGGCGTCGCATTCGATCTCGACGGCCTTTCCGTCGAGCCGATCCGCGAGGAAACCGAATATGGCGGCCAGCGCATCGAAACGACGGCGCGCATCGCCGGAGCGCGGTTGAAGATTCGGATCGATCTCGGCTTCGGCGATGCCATAACCCCGGATGCGGATGAAGTCGCCTATCCTGTCCTGCTCGACCAGCCGACTCCGAGAGTCCGCGCCTATCCCAAGGAGACGGTCATTGCCGAGAAGCTGCAGGCGATCGTGGCGCTGGGAGCGGCCAACGGGAGGATGAAGGATTTCTACGACCTCTGGATGATGTCGCGGCACTTCACGTTCGAGGCAGCCTTGCTGGCCAAGGCGATTGCGGCAACTTTTGCGCGTCGGCGGACGCCACTCCCGGCCGGCGTGCCT
>Ga0070740_10003514_pt1 | contig 16528 bp, 18 predicted proteins | sample Coa_R2_FD_67286 | JGI IMG/M metagenome (GOLD analysis project Ga0070740, IMG submission 67286) | Surface soil microbial communities from Centralia Pennsylvania, which are recovering from an underground coalmine fire - Coalmine... | ecosystem: Environmental > Terrestrial > Soil > Unclassified ... | reverse complement strand
TGACCATAGAGCAGGGGCTGAAAGAAATTGTGGAAGGCAAAATAATCATCAACAAAGCCCTTATGGCGCTAAATGATATCGCAAAGAAAGTTCAATCTTTGGATGACACAATAAAAGAGGTAAATGTTTTGCTACAGAATCAGGTGACAGCCGTAGCCGAAGTAAGCAAAAGGGCTACCGGCATCGCATCTGTCGCAGAAGAAAACGCAGCAGCGACAGAGGAGTGTGCCGCTGCAACAGAAGAGCAGGCCGCAAGCATGCAGGAGATAACCAATGCTATCCATGCCTTCGAAGGTCTCGGCAAATCATTGCAGGAAATGCTATCTGGATTCAAGCTGCCACCAAGCTACTCGACAATAGAAAGGCAGAGCGCTGATTCTACTCAATTAAAACAAAAGGATCACTTTGGTCAGCAAAGTGTAGTCTCGGATGCTCAAATTCATTCATTTACTGCTGACCAAAGCGGAGGAAAGAGCGAATCTTGACTACTCAAATAGATCCAGATCACCAGTATTCGCCCAAAAAATCATTTGTAACAAAAGTGGAGGGCTGCAATTGCAAGATAGTCTTATTCACCATTTATGATGTTAGCACAAAAAAAGGAATGACATATGGCGTCAATGTCGAACAGGTACGTGAAATAGCTTCTAAAGATAACATTACCCGGGTTCCTGGCGCACCTGCTCACGTAATTGGAGTAATGAATCTGCGGGGCAAGATAATAACGCTTATTGATACAAAGAGACTTCTAGGTTTTAAAACCGGCGGTAACCTTACAAAAGGATATGATACTGACGGTAATGACAAGGTAATTGTTGCTCAGGTGAGAAAAAGTACCATCGGGCTACTGGTAGACGGAGTTGATGAAGTCACTCAAATCTCGCAGTCTGATATTGAACCTGCTCCAACAGTATTGTGCGAAACGGCGCCATATATCAAAGGCATCGTAAAGAAAAACGACGAGTTGTATGTCATTATCGACTTGGAACTTTTACTAGAAATGGACAAGGATGGCGCAGAAGATGGGACAGTTGGCAGCAAGGATTTCAATTTCGCATTAAACGGCAAAGCAGATTCCAACACAACAGCCGGAACTGCAGGAAATGAGATGGTCGAAGCAAAAGGCAGTGCGAAAATACAGGAGCCAAAGTCAGATGTCCATACTAGATAGAAGTACGGCCAAGGTACTGGTAGTTGATGATGCCTCCTTTATGAGGGCGGTACTTAAAGACATTCTTGCCGCCAATGGATTCCAAAATATTTACGAAGCATCGGATGGAGCGGCAGCCATAGATGCATACCAGAAGTACCGGCCAGATATCATTACCATGGATATCAACATGCCAGGAACAGATGGAATCCAAGCACTTAAGATAATTTTACAGATAAATCCAGGGGCTAAAGTGGTGATGGTTACTTCTGTTGAACAAAAGCATACTGTCCAGGAGGCAATAAAGCTTGGAGCTAAGGATTATGTGGTCAAACCATTTGACCGTGGAATGGTTGCTACCGTGATAAACAGACTATTGCGGAGCAGATGATCGACTTGGTCTTGGAGAACAGAAGGATCAGAGTCATGGTTGTCAATGATTCACGATTAGTAAGAGAATACCTATCAGATATTATCAGGTCTATTGACAAGTTTGAGTTGTGTGGGACAGCACGTGATGGTAAAGAGGCCATTGATAAAATTGGTCTAATCAGGCCTGACGTGGTATTACTTGACTTGGAGATGCCAAATGTTGATGGAATTACCTTTATCGAACGAGTCATAGCTAGTTGCAATCCATTACCCATCATTGTTGTCAGCAGCTATGGAGAGGGTATTTCGCCTTCAGACCGAAAACTTGACGGCAATAGCATAGTATTTGATTGTCTTGATAGGGGAGCACTAGACTTTATTCCAATTCCGTTGGTCCCAACAGATAGCGGTGAGAATAATTCAGATAGAACCGGTCAGATAAAGGAGAAACTAATATCCGCCATTGAAACTGCCGCAAAAGTCGATCCTCATACGCTCATACCTGCCAAAAGAAAAGGAAAGAAAGTTATCGAAATCTGTCATGTGGACAGTCAAAATCTACATTTTTCAAAAGTAAGAAATGTTATCATAATTGGATCTTCAACTGGTGGACCACGAATAATTACTGAAATATTCTCCAGTCTTCCTCCGGGTCTCCATGCTGCAATTATTATAGTACAACACATGCCCGCACCATTCACCAAGGTCTTTGCACGGCACTTGGACGAAATTTCAGAAATTAGAGTGACTGAAGCAAGAGAAAATGATCCGCTTGAATATGGTACAGCGTACATAGCTCCAGGAGACTACCATGTTAAACTCACGCCTGAAGGAAGGATAAAGCTGGATAAATCAGGCAAGAGACAAGGTGTCAGACCTTCTGTAAATGTTACTATGTTAAGTGCAGCTGATGTTTTTGGTTCAAACGCCATTGGAGTGCTACTTTCTGGAATGGGGCAGGATGGGGCGTTTGGTATGAAGATGATAAAAATGAGAGGTGGCAAGACCATTGCTCAAGACCAGGCAACATCTGCTGTGTTTGGCATGCCAAAGGCAGCTTATGATATTGGTGCAGTAGATGAGATGCTGCCGACTGAAATGATAGGACAGACTATTATTCGCTACGTAAATGAATTGGAAAAACAAAATTTTCACGAAATGAAACAAGAAAATGGGGTGCAACATTATGTCGGGTAATGACCTTTCAAAGTACAGAGATATGTTTGTGCAAGAGGCCAACGAGCACATACAGAATCTAAATCAGGCCCTGCTTCAACTCGAACAAAACCCCGAAAACAAAGAGTGTCTGGACTCGGCATTCAGGTCTGCCCACACGCTGAAGGGAATGGCTGCAACTATGGGATATGAGCAGATCAGACAGATTTGCAGAGCAATAGAGGATTTATTTGACAAATTTAGAAATGGACAGCTTCGTCTGATGTCACAGTCTACTGACTTTTTCTTTTATTCTTTTGACCTTTTGGAGAAGATGGTAAATGATGAGAAATGTTCTGTCGATTTGATAAAATTCACAGAAGAATTTGCGAAAGTTGCAGAAGCTGAATCAGACAAGACAGAAAGCAAACAGAATCTGCCCCCTGACGCTGCACTGACGCTAACCAGTGGACAGACGACAAGCAATAATCAGGAATCTATACATCAAAACGATCAGCAATACGACCAAAGGCCGGAGTCCCCAGCGGCCCAATCGGCTGATAATAATTTTGCAACTCAGCCATCGTTTCAATCCTCTACGAACTATGGCGGCCGGCTTGACACATCTGCTCATATCAATACTCAATCAGTAAAAGTCAGAATGGAGGACTTGGACTCGTTGGTTGACCTTGTCGGGGAAATCATGATTGCAAGAATGCGACTTGAACAGGTTGTCTTGGACTCCAATCTAAAGGAATACAAACAGGAGCTTAGAAATCTTGAGAGACTGATAAATGCTCTCCAAAACCACACAATGAAGATCAGGCTAGTACCTATCCAACAAATTTTTGACCGCTTCCCGAGAATGGTACGCGATATATCTGCAGATCAAGGAAAAGAAGTGAGACTGGAAATGGAAGGAACAGGTATAGAATTGGACAGGACTGTCCTTGATGCAATAACTGACCCGCTGCTGCATATTCTAAGAAATGCAGTAGATCACGGAATAGAGATGCCAAAGGATAGAGAGGCTCTTGGCAAACCCGGTTCCGGCACAATCAAGCTCAAGGCACACAGGGTCGGAGATAAGGTCTCGATAGAAGTTTCAGATGATGGAAGAGGTATAGACCTAGATAAGGTCAAGGAGAAGGCGGTAGAAAAAGGCATCATAAGCAGACAAGATGCTGATGCCATGTCTTCAGAGCAAATTATGGATCTGTTAGGAACGTCTGGACTCTCCACAGCACAGAAAGTCACAGATATCTCTGGCAGAGGAGTAGGAGTTAATGTAGTAATTGATAAAATTAAATCCGTAGGAGGAACCGTAAAGATCAGGACAGAAAAGAATCTTGGAACCACTTTCTCCTTGACTATACCTCTGAGTCTAGCAATAATTGGAGGCTTGCTTGTGAAAGTTGGAAGTGAAAAATATGTTATACCGCTATCCGATGTTCTAGCAACTATTCAAGTCGATCAAAATCAGGTAAAGACAATTCAGGGCAGACCTGTAATCATATTCAGAAGCAAGGTTATTCCTCTTGTTCATGCTGCAGATGTGCTTCAGACACAAAAGTCACCTGCTCAAATAAATACTGACAACAGCACAAGTGACAACACAAACAAGTTAACGGTTATAGTAGCTGAAAAGGCCGGCAAACCCATTGGCATGATTGTTGATTCGTTTGAAAGCAAGCAAGACATTGTAATAAAGCATATTGATAAAACGGGATACGACCTTTCTTCAAATGTACCGTCAGATGCGACAATTCTGTCAGATGGAAAGGTTGCGCTGATACTTGACCTGATGCAACTTCAGATGAGATGACAAGGGATGGAAATATCAATAAAGAATAGCAGCAAGCTTCCAAATCCAAAGATTTCTGAGTCCAGCTTGGAAAAGCTCCGAAATACTATATCCCATATAGTGGCGGGAACATCCAGGTCACTTGAAATGCTTACTGGCGAAGAATATCAATACTCATTTGGAAGGCTCAATGAAGCAAAGCCGCAATTCTTGGATCAGTTAGTCGGTATTTTTAGCGGGGAAGTGTGTGCGGTATATCTGAAATCAGGAGGTGACATTACTGCAGGTATGATGATGTTTCTCACCTATGACGAAGCAAGACAGCTTGCCAGACGACTGCTTGGAAATGACAATATAAAAGAAATAGATGGTCTTGGAAGGTCTTCTATTTCAGAAGTAGGAAATATTTTGTTCGCCGGTTCATTTCTTAACGCCATCTCAAAGAATACGGGTTTCAGGCTGACCTGTTCAACTCCTGGATTTGCAATGGATAATCTCAAGGGGATTATCGAGTTTCCCATAGGAGATATCTCATCCCAAGAAGACCAAATGATAATCGCAGAAGCCCAGTTTATTGGGGAGGCATCAGGTATAAGAATAAAGATTTTGATTTTTATCGGCATAACCGATGCCCTAAAGCTAGCAATGTCATTTGATGCCAATAAATCAAATGGAGAATAGAACCGATTTGATAGGACAGAGAGGGATAACAGAGATAGAGGTCAAGATGGGTTCGCTGCACGTTACTGACTCATCAAATGCAATGCTGACAACCTTTGTTGGATCATGCATCGCACTCTGTATCCACGATCCTGTCAAAAAAATTGGCGGTTTGGCGCATATAATGCTTCCAGACAGTCAAGGCAAGTCTCCTCCTGAACATGATTACCAAGCAAAGTACGGAGATCATGCGCTCAACATACTTATTGACGAAATGATAGGTAGAGGCGCCAATCTTACTCGAGTGGCTTCCAAGATCGCAGGCGGGGCAAGAATGTTTTCAAATGAAAACAAACGTGAAGATGTATTTTTCGATATTGGCCAGCGCAATTTGCAGCAAATCAAGCTATTGCTCGAATCGCGAAAGATACCAGTCTTAGGACAGGACGTGGGTTCTGCTCAAGGCAGATGGGTAAGACTTGACGTAAATACTGGACAGGTTATTGTAAGAAAGAAAGGGAGCAAGGACATAATCCTGTGACTCTGAAACAAGAAACCATTGAAGATCCGTATCTATTCGCAATTTTGAACAAACTCTTTGAGCAAGGGTTGCAGAAATACAGGGTTCCATTCATACGAAGGCGATTAGAGCACAGAATGCGATTGCGAAAAATACCGAATTATCAAAAGTATGCTGAGCTGCTGTCAAAAGATCCGAATGAATTTACAGAGTTGATTTCGTCATTTTCGATCACAGTAACCGAATTCTTCAGAGACCCGTCATTCTTCGAGCGGCTCAGGATCAATATACTTCCTTCGATAATTGATAATTGTCGTCTGACTGGTTCACAGACGCCCGAAATAAAAATCTGGTGCGCTGGCAGTGCTACAGGCGAAGAACCTTACAGCATTGCCATTCTTGTCAGGGAATTGTTAAATGCTGATCAAAATGCCATGAACTTGTCTTCCTGCAGGCTTGGCATATTTGCAACTGACATTAATTCTAGTTCTATAGGTATCTCGCAAGAAGGGATTTATGAAGAAACTAGTCTCAAAAATGTAACACAGAATCTGCTGTCAAGGTATTTTCAAAGAGTATCGCCTAAAGTCCCCCATTCTAGTACCGCACGGTTCTACCAAGTTAGCGAAGATATCAGAAAGTCTGTTGATTTCCATGTAGCAGATCTTACCAAGACAGAACCTCCAGCGACAGACTTTGATATGATACTGTGCAGAAATGTAATGATATATTTTGATAGAGAAAGTCGAGAAAAACTAATCGACAAGTTCCATAAAGCTCTAAAACCACATGGCTACCTTGCGATCGGCCAATCAGAAGTGTTGATGGGCAAATTGCTTGGCAAGTTCAGGTCAATCTATCTTAGAGAGAGAATCTACCAGAAAGCCTAGCTATAGTGTCTCAAGTTCCTTTTTGAACGCCGCTAGGCCAATTTCCTTGGCCTGTACTACACGATCATAGACATCATAGTAATTGAATATCTTTTTCTTTATCATCAGTTCCAAGATCTTTGTGCGCAACTCAAGTTCTTCGTATAGGCTTCCCTCGTCCTTTCTTGCAAGACCCCTCTTCAGGAGAATCTTTGTGAGAAACAGGTTGCTGCTGCCTTTGCCTCTATATGTTACAGTGTCACTTGAAGGATCCCAGGTAAAGACAGGGATAAACATTACAGAGTCTGCAATGCCGTTATAGCCCACAATTTCATTAATGGACAGGACTCGTCTAATCGGCTTGCCATCCTTTCCTTGAACTGCCGCTTGGAATAGCGCGACATTCAGATTCTCAATGTTTGGCTTTGGAATTTTCATTGGCTCGCCAGTCAGCCTCTGAATAAGAGACGACATTTGCGCTGCATGGAAAGTGCTCATGACAGGGTGACCGGTTTGCATTGCCTGGAAAGCAATGTTGGCTTCGGCACCCCTGATCTCGCCTACCAATATGTAGTTAGGCCTCTGTCTTAATGCAGCTTTGAGCAGGTCAAACATCAAAACACTGGACGATGGGCTCCCTGTATCCCTCGTAACTTCACTTATCCAGTTCTTGTGAGGAAGCGTAATCTCTGGAGTATCTTCTATGCTTACGACCTTCCAGGTAGGGGGGATAAATGATGTTATGCCCATCATTGTAGTGGTCTTACCTGACGCTGTTTCTCCGTTTATGAATGCACTCAACCCCTCTCCCACTACCATCCACAGATATGCCGCTTCACGGGCATCCAGAGTTTTGGAGTTAATGATCTGTGTGATCGATAATGGCACGCTTGCAAATCTTCTAATGGTCGCATTTGTTCCGCGTTTGCTTACATCCTTTCCAAACACTATGTTGATTCTGGAGCCTTCTGGCAGCGTCGCATCAACAAGTGGCTTTGCATGAGAGATAGTCTTGCCGAACTGCTCCGACATGCCTATCACCATCTCATCTATATCGTCAAAGGTAAGCCAGACAGTGCATTTCAGAGATCCAAATATTTTATGGACGACATATACATTGCCTGCACCAACAATGGATATATCCTCAAGATGTGGATCTGTAAGGAAAGGATCCAGTATACCCAATCCTACACGTTTGTTTAGGAAATGGTACTTGAGATTTTCATAATCCTTCTCGTATACTGCAATCTGCTTGGCCTTCTTTATATCGATCTTGTCATACGATACAGGACTGTTTGATTTGACACATATTTTTTCCAAAAAGTTGCCTACCAGGGCGAACCTTTCTTGAAGTTCGTCTGGTGGCTTCCAAGATCCTGCGTAAACAGCGAACATTTTATCTACCGCAGAAATCAGCCTGCCATCCGGCTCTGGTGGCCCTATTACCTGATACTCAAAGTATCCATCATTATCTGATGCAAAGGCATTGATATGAATGAACGTATTTTCACTTATTGGATATACCAAGTTCGGCTTCTTCAGATTCTTGAGACTAGAGTCAATCTTCTCATAGAATGTTGGAGGTGGATTTCCACGTTGAATAAAGGCTGATATATAGTCTCCAAGATACGGGGTCTTTTGCATAGCTTCTGCAAGTTTCTGATCTATAGCAGCGTTCTTTTCATTTGACTGGGTAATCTGCTCTGCCATCTCTTCCACCTATCTTCTAGCTGTTTCCCGCTCCTGAAGATGTCGTCTGAACAAGCTGTGAAATGTTGAGAATGCCCCCTATCATATTGTCCAGAAATGCATCCACTGCAAATACTACTATTCCTCCTGCGATAAGCAGTATGGCCATGTTAAACCAGATAGTGTGGAAAAGCCCCCCTTGGGAGACCTTTAATGCCATGGCATTTATCGCTGATAGGACTATTGCCAGTACAGCAAGAATGCTGCCCATCAATGCAGGATCGCCTGGACTGAATGCAATAAAGTTTCCAGCATTTTCACCTACTGTTTTCTGCATGTCAAAGAATTGTGCAAGAAAATGAAGCAGTCTGTTAATTAGGCTAAAGACTGCCAGTGTTAATACATGCATTATCATGATTGTAGACTCGAATGCCTTTGCAGTCTGCAATCTCTTCCGTCTGATTTCAAGGAACTTTGTAGTAATATCTGACAACTTTGATCCTACTGCAAGCATGTCTGCGCCCTTCATCATGGCGTTTGCAATAGCGGTATTGCCTGAAGAAATCAATATGCTGCCAGTATCCTGTGAAAATAAATCAAACGCATCCTGAATTCCTATTCTGCTCATCACTCTATTTGCAGTTGCTTCGATATACTTTGATAGAATTCCAAAATCGCTTCTGAGGACTGATTTTAAGGATTGGCCGAGCGAGCCGACGGTAGAATAGACATCTCCGATGTGTCTGACAAATGCCGGATAGTAATCGTCTAACTTTCTGACCTTTGCATCTAACTTTCGGGCAAGTAGACCGGGGACAATCAACGGTCCACCAGCTATCGAGATTATTATTGGCGTCGGCAGTACATTAAGCAAGAATAAGACAGCACCGATGCCTGCTCCAGATCCCAATGACATGATTACCATTTTCTTTATTTTTGCAACTTCTGGATTTCCGCTCTTTACCATAATCCGGTCTTTTGGAAAGAAGTAGTATGCCATAAACATGAAGGCTGCAAGCCCAATTGTGATTGCTATTGTAACAGTTATCACCATTTGCGAGGCATTACCTCCTCCTGAGATCATTGTAAGAAGCGCCATGGATGCTACAAGAAACGATGACGTCGACATCATAGTTGAATACATTTCGAGAAGCATGTCCATAGACCTCATTGATCTTTCGTACGCTGCAATGTATCCGTTCATGACGGCTTGCGATTCCTGCTCAAAGAACACTCGCAGGTCTTCGCCAAGCCTAAGCACCTGCGCCAATTTCATTAACAATAACTTAAACTCGCCGTCCTTTACTTCTGATGAAATCATTTCACATGCCCTTGCTAATCCATACTGCCACTTGACTCCTAGGAGATTTATTTTTGAAAAGATCTCAGAATAGTAACCATATTGCTTGGCAGCACCGGCGGTCTTTATCAGATCTGTGGGCTGGATCTGGCCGGTAGAAATTCCCAATAAAAACAGCGCAAAATAGACGATTGTTTCGTCTACTTGCCTTGGAAGTGCAGTCTTTTTTGATTTTCCGCTGATATCTGCAGATACAACTCCTATCATGTCTGCTTCTTTTGATTTTTTACTTCTCAGCATCTGCTATTCCTCCTGCAAGGTTGCATGAGCACATCGTTTAGCCAAAAGCCATACGAGGGATGTTTGGAAATTTTGTTCAATTTTTTTATCTCTCCCATCTATTCTATGCATTTGCCATTGACAGAGGCACTATCTTTATTCCAAAAGATTGGTCGACATCGAAGCTAAATTGTGAACTTACCTGCGAAGAAGACCCAATGAGCTTTACTACTTCCATTACCTTTACACTTCTGCCTGCGATTGTAGTAGGGGTTATTCGCATGTAGCCGTCACAACTTGACCTTATTCTCATTGCCACATCTTCCGGTACTGCTTTTGGGTGCATCGTGATTATCACTGTCATACCTTTGGAAACGAAATTCTTGCATTTTGTAAAAAAATCCAAGATTGTATTTGAATCTGAATACAAAGTCAGGGCGGAAAGAGAATCAATTACCGTTACCTCTGCCTTCTTGGAATTTACGCTGATGAATCTTCCTATTACAGGTAACAGTAATTTGGATTGCTTGGGGGACCACGATAATCCATCTACATTTACAGGTAAGATTGACAGCCTATTTTGAAGAAAGTCGCGCCTGAAATCATATGTGATCATTTTCATCTTTTCAATGTATTCTTTTATCCCGCTCTCGGTAGTTATAAAAAGTACCTTCTTGTTTCCATTCAGCAAACCCCTAATGAACTGTGCAACCATTGAACTCTTGCCAGTTCCGTGCTCTCCTTCAATTAAAATGAGAGATGGAATAGGAAGCCCTCCACCAAGCTGTCTATCGACTTCCTCGTTGGATGTAGATATTGATTCCAATACCATCTGCTTACACTACTCCTATACTGCTGGTGGATATCACGCCATTGTCTGTTGAAACAATTGCTATTATGTTGCCTTGTTGGATAAACTCACTTGGTTTGCATGTTATTTGCATCGATTCTCCAGGATTGAGGATTTGTGGATCTACGGCATCATTTACGAAAGTCGATATGACCCAATGACCATTTGAAGGTGTGTTAGATGATATCCCTGCGTAGGTAAATTGCTCTGTTACTTGTGTGACCGCATTGCCATTGAGAATATTGTTGCTTGAGCTGCCGTTATATGTGACTAATATAGTGAATTTCGAATAATCATAGAGTTTTGTAAGTCCTGTATTCTGAACAGTTAACTGAATTGTATTACTAACTAAATTTGCTTGTATGGAAGAGATCGCTATACTGGTTTTTTCAATAGAATCGTGCATATCCATTTCATCTCGTGAAATTCGATTCAATTTTTCGTTGGCACTAACCATCGTCGGAAGAGATATCCCAAACACGATAACTGCCATCATCATAATTATGCCGCCAGATAGAGCTGCAGCTATTCCCATCTCTTGTCGGTCTCTCCTTGGTTGTACATATTACTATGATACCGAGAATACATAATCATCACTAACTCCATTTGGCGTCGCGATTGTTATTCCATATGAGACGTTTGGTGTGATTGTGCATCCGCATGCAATCTTGATTTGAAGAGTATCAGTCATCTGCCAGACAGTACTAGAGGACCCTGTATTGGTATAGTTCCATGAAGGGCTAGTAGATCCAGATGCAACATAGGGAATAAGTTGCAAGCTCGATAGTTTTCCAAAGTACACGTCCATTTTGTCTAACGAAGTTATTTGATTCGAGCCAACATTTTTGACCCATACCTCAACTTCTGATGATGAGGTGTTGGTCGCATACACTGTCTTAATTTTTGTCAGAGCAATATCTCTTTCAGCTGAAGACGCAGTGCTAAATGTCGATTGAAAGATTCCCATTTGGTTAAGAACTACAACAGAGAATCCAGCTGCAATGATCACTGCCGCAATCAGGACAATGCCTTCGCTTATCATAAATGAGCCCATTGTGAATTATTCACCTGTCTCCATCAACCGGGTTTTTCCTGCCGTTTGCAGGATTGCTTTTTCTACTACCGGTTCTTCTGCTGGCAATCAGTTTCATGTATTGAAGCTCCGCTTCTTCATCGTTTATTCCAAGGACTTGGCCGAACCGATAAAACATTGCAATGATATCATCAGTCAGTAACTTTGTTTCATTTAGCATTCGAAGAACACCGTAGATGAGCCTCTCCTCTTCTGGCTTCATACCAAGTGCCCTGTACTGCTCCACAATAAGCTCAATACCGTCGGGCCCCATTGTTGCCAGAATCTCATCTACCATGGAAACGATTGACATTATTTTTCCTGGTGTAAGAAGTCTGACTGACTCTGCTATCATCTGGCTGTGTTGTCCAAGATTGTTGGTAGCTTGTCTCTGTAGAGGCATTATATTTTTACGTGCCATTGTATGTGAAACAGGTCTAGCTTCCATTTGATAGTCTTGATATTTTTCTGATGAGAAATTGCCATTGCTGTCGTCATCGTCTTCCACAAACGTTCTACTCTGTTTTGCAGATGGCTGGCGATGATCTGCAGTAAATTGCTTGATACCCGACTCCCTGTTTTGATAATTCTGGGCTTCTTCGTGAGTCTGTGCAATGGCAGTACCCGATGCTGCCGATTTAGATGGATTATTACTTATGTTGGCTAAATTCTCTACCGGCTTTAGTGTATTGGCAGGATCGGACAGATTCTTTATCTCAAGTGTCTCTATGTATTTTCTCATGAAGTTTATGGGATTTATCATCTCTGCCTGAAACGATTTGAGCTCAACCAGTGAAGACTCGAAGGTAGATGTCGCCTGCTTTAGCTCTGATTTTATCTGTTCAATGTTATCCTTAAAAGACTCAATTTCTTTCTTGAGTATCGTTACCTCTTCTGTTACCACGGTCGTTTTCTTCTCTATTAGATCGGTTATTGCAGTCAGATTGCCCTGAGCTGTCGGCTGTACCTGGCTTATGTCATCTTTCTTTTGCTCATTTTGTTGTGGCACAACAGCTGGCTCGCCAGCGGGTGCAGGACTTGTCTTCTTGCTCATATTGTTAGATTCTCCAGAAATTTGCGACTGGCCACGTTGAAAAAAAAAAGTTTCTTTATCAATCCACCAGTGAGGCGAGCAGAAATTCCAGATGATAATACCTTGCCGGTCGTTACATCTGCATCACCTTGATTACTTTTTGCTGGCTTTTGACCTTGCAAGAACTTTCTTTTAGATAGCAAGTGCAAAGCTGAAAAGCCGCCTGCAATCATAACAGGTGGGATATACAATAATGGATCCAGTCCTCTGATCGATGACAGAGGATCTGATGCACTGAAATTGATATTGATTAATCTAGTAATCGTACTGGGAGAAGAGAAATACAACCATCCGTAATACGCAGCTGAACCTCCGGCTGCAATACCTACACGTACCTTAGTTGAGCCTTGAAAAAAAGAAAAGGGGGTGAGGTTCATTAAAATGCACCTCGATTAAGTCAAGTCTTGGAACGAATCTGTCAGTGTTGGGATGTCTCTTGTCACAGTCAATGGTGCACCAATGCTTGGCGTAACCTCTGTTGTGACCTCATCAAGTGCCTTTGGCATATCGCTGTTCTGGAAGACTATTGCAAGTACTGCTGTTTCAGATTTGTCCAAAACATTGTTGTTGTTTGTGTTTGTGCTCCAGTAGATAATAGCTACTGTCTTTGATGGATTCTTGGCGCCTGAAGTTGCAAGTGGGTTTTGGTCGATGAGACCATTGGTCTTTGCTTGAGCTAGTGCGGCTGAGAGTGATCCATAGGATTTGTCGCTTAGAGTGCCGTTGTAGATGTTGTCGTATGAGATCGTATGGGACAGATACTTGATTGCCACAGCACTTTTCTCAAGATCCACTGACTCGCTACCCGATGCGACCTTCAGCGGATATGTTATAACGTCGAGTGCGGCTGCTGTAGAGTTTAGGTGTCCTACCACTGTGCCTGACACTGATACGACGCTACTTGATGTTTGCAGTCCTGATCCGATTGTTGTCTTTGCTTTCTGTGTTGTAGAGAAGCCCATGTTAAGAACAACGAACGATAGGGCAGCAGCTACGATAACAAACGCTATCAAAACGATAGCTGCCTCAATGCCTATAATTCCTCGTCTTTTGGCTCCTATTCTGAACCTTTTATTTTCGGCCATTAAGCGCTTCTGGATAGACTTTGCATAAATCAACTAGCATGTAGAATATTCTACCATGGCAGATATGGCAGGGTTGCCTTATCTGCCATCTCATTAACCTTCTCATACTCTTGCCTCGATGAGAATCAAGAGACGGCACATTTCGTGATTGGGCTTGCTGTTGAGAATGAGAATCGAGTTTTCATAAGAGAAGTATCACTTACAATTTGAGATAGATTATCACTTGATCTCTTGTTTTAATTTGTAAAAAGGAAAATATGAGATTGTGAGATAGTTGAGATAGCATGAGATATAATGCCGCTTCTTTGTCAGTCAAGATAACAGCTACAAAGTATTTGAAATTACATACAACTATTGAATAATCAATGTTCTGTTACCGTGCGTTGTAGTGTCATTAAAATGGCAGGCAAGGAAACTTTGGCAATAAACACAAAATTAGAGCAATCAAGTGCAACAGCGGAGGAATTAAGAACCTCGTTGAGCATGGAAGAAGAACAAGTGTACGAAGAGCTTATCGATGAACTGAAGAAACTGGATCTTGGTACAAATGAGGCGAGAATTCTGGTCTATATGATGACTCATGGAGCCAGCACAGCAAGTGACATATCAAGATATACAAAGATTCAACGCACCGATACATACCGTTATCTATCGCAATTGCTGGCAAAGGGCGTGGCTGTGACTACATTTTCAAAGCCACAAAAATATTCTGCTCTGTCTTTTGATGATGTAGTTGACCACCTAGTGCAGTCAAAATATGAGATGCTAAAAGGTGTTCTTCAGACAAAGAGAGATTGTCAAGACAAGCTTGACAGGATTTCAAAAATAACTTCAGAATTTGAAGATATGGAAGCCAACCAGTACCAAATACTAAGCGCTGAATCCATTATGACTCGCTTGAAAAGAAGTATCTCTACAGCTGAACAGGAAGTTGATGCATTCTTTACCCAGAAAATGCTATCAACCTTGTACCATAGTGAAATAACAGACGACCTTCTAAAGCTCACCCAAAACAAAGTCTCTGTTAGGTTAAAGATGCCAGAGACGCAATCCAGGATTGACCTTGGAGAAGCAGGAAGCAAATTACTGGCTCTGAATATTGCAGCTCCTATACCTCTTAATTTTGTAATATTCGATGAAAAGGAAATGCTGATTATTATAGAGGCCAAGGACCCAAAAAATCTCTCTGGATTCTATACTAATAATGAAGCAATGATTGGTACATTTCTGTACTTGTTTGAAAGGATGACATGACCAGTACTGCTGCTGGCAAAAAGAGCAATAGGAAATGTGGGTAACAGTTAATCATGTCAACTTCAATTTCAAGACAGTATAATTCAATGCAAAAGTTGTTCCATTTTAATTGTGGAGACAACATGATATGACACAGTATCAAAGCGGGCATCCACTTGCAAAAGCCTTTCAAGAGGCAGCTTCTATTCTTGGCAAAAGGGGCAGCGAGGTACTATTTGATCACCTGACAAAAATGGGCTTACAACTCTCTAGCCAATCATTAACTGTGGATCAGTTATCATCTTGCCTTAGGACTCTATCCGGAGATTGGGCTGCCCAATTATTGATAGAGAGAACGCTCATGAAGCTAGATAGATCAGGATGTCATTAATACATAACCGGCCCCCTAATTCCATTAGTTTTCTCGAGTAAGATTTACCTTTGAGAAGTTGTAATTCTAGGTCGCGCCGAATTTGGCAATATTTCACCTACCACATTATTTGGCAGGATTAGAATTAGAATCATGATAGAGCTGAGAAATCCAAGGCTTTAGCTTGTCTGCGTCCAGCCTGACTAGGCTTATCTTTGCGTTACTCAATAGGCCTGTTCCATCCTCCGGATAGTCTGTCAGCACAACTATTCTTGATATGCCTACACTGATCGCCATCTTGCTGCATTCTATGCATGGAGCGAACGTGCTGTAAAGTGTTGCCCCTTTTGTGCTACCTGCGTTTCCAAATAATGCACATTGCATAATAGCATTTGCCTCTGCGTGTGTGCAGAGGCATCTGTCAAGGCCCTCGCCGGACTTTATCTTGCCGTTTACCCGCTCTATACACCTAGGACAGCCCCCCTCAAAACAGTTCTTAATACCTGGAGGCGTACCATTATATCCTGTCGCTATCTGCCTGTTGTCCTTTACAATCACAGCACCTATGTGCCTTGTTAAACAGTTTGAGCGCAGCTTTGCAATTTCGGCTTGGAGCATAAAGTAATGGTCCCAATCAGGCCTTTGCATATTGACTTTCTCTGATTACTAACAGCTATGTCAGTATAAAAGCTGTTGATTTGTGTGCAATGAATCTGCAATAATAACATCAACGGTATATTTGCATGACAGAACCAATGTCGTTTCCATCATGCCAGTTTGCTTGACGTTATTCATATTGCTCTTTCATCTTCATTGCCTGTTGCGATGTCCACTGCTCTGGTTATTGGTGAGATGAATATTTTGCCAAATCTAGAACTTGCTCTGACAACTCTGATGATTTCATCTACCTTTGAATCCGGCACAATAACATCCAGGATATACTTGTCGCTGAATTCTGGCGTAAATATCTCTGTACCTTTTGATGCATGTATTTGAGGTGCAACTGTCTTGCCTCTTCCCTTTACCT
>Ga0070740_10003512_pt1 | contig 16541 bp, 15 predicted proteins | sample Coa_R2_FD_67286 | JGI IMG/M metagenome (GOLD analysis project Ga0070740, IMG submission 67286) | Surface soil microbial communities from Centralia Pennsylvania, which are recovering from an underground coalmine fire - Coalmine... | ecosystem: Environmental > Terrestrial > Soil > Unclassified ... | reverse complement strand
TAAAACCACCGGCAACAGGGCCGCGGTGGTGACCTGGTGAATTTGCTGAACGACGGCCATGCCGTCCGTGCCCGGCAATTCCGCGTCCACCACGGCCACGTCGAAAGGGTCGCCTTTTTTTAATTCTTCGATCGCCTGGGCGGCGCTTTCCACGGCGCAAGGAGTCAGGCCCCATTGCGTTGTTTGTTCGACCAGCACGCGACGCGCCAGGGCATTGTCCTCCACAATCAAGACGCGCAGGCCGGCCAATTTGGGGTGAGGTCCGGCCAGCGCCGGTCGCCTGACCGGTTCGGGAGCGCGAAGCGGCAGGGTGAAATGGAACGTGGAACCTTTGCCGGGTACGCTCTCGGCCCACATTTTGCCGCCCATCAATTCCACCAGCCGTTTGCTGATGGCCAGGCCCAGTCCCGTGCCGCCGTATTGCCGGGCCGTGGAGGCTTCCGCCTGAATGAAGGGCTGGAACAGTCGCGCCAGTTTCTCCGGCGAAATGCCCACGCCGCTGTCCTGGACGGAAAAATGCAGGGACAGGCTCGCCGGCTGGGGCGCCGGACCGGCCGGCGGGGGCAGAAGCTTGACCTGCAGGAAGACGCCTCCCTTGCCGGTGAATTTGAGGGCGTTGCCCAGCAGATTCATCAGCACTTGCCCCAAACGCAGCGAATCACCTTCCAGTATTTGCGGAATGGCCGGGTCGCAGTGGTAGATCAGGTCCAGATGTTTCTCTGCGGCTTTGGCGGCCAGCAGGTCGAGCGTTTCCTCCAGACGCGCCCGCAAATCGAAGGGCCGCACATCCAGCTCCATCCGGCCGGCCTCGATTTTGGAAAGGTCCAGGATGTCATTGATGATGGCCAGCAGAGATTCGCCGCTGGCGTGAATGGTTTCCAGGTAGCCGCGTTGTTCGGCGGTCAGTGGCGTTTCCATCAGCAGGCTGGCCATGGCGATGACGCCGTTCATGGGCGTGCGAATTTCATGACTCATCGCCGAAAGGAAATCCGATTTGGCGCGGGCGCTGGCTTCGGCGGCCTGGCAGGCTTCCATGAGTTCCTGCTGCCGACGCAACAACTGGTCAAATTTTCGCTTGGCCTCCCACGAGGCGCGCAGCCGCGCCCGGAACAGGCGCGGCTCCGGCGGTTTATCCGTGCAATCCAGCGCGCCCAGTTCGTAGGCGCGTAATTTGACTTCCGTGTGGCCGGCGGGCGCCAGCACATGGACCAGCGGCGCCGGGTCGGGCGGACTTTCCCGCAACCGTTTCAAAAAGTCGAAGCCCGCCGCCGGCGACGCCTCCAGGTCCACCAACGCGAAGTCCGCCGGCTGCACCGAGAGCATTTGCAGGGCTTGGGCGGCGTCGGATGCAAAGCGCAGCGGTGCCTCCGGTTCAAAGGCTCCGGTCAGCAGGGCGGCCAGCGACACTTCGTCGCCTATCACCAGAATCTGTGGCGCCGGCCGGCTCATCGAAATGCTTCTGTGCTTGTTCGTTTCAGACTTGCCAGCATTTTTAACACCAACCCGGCGGTTTGGCCAACTTCATTTTCACCAGGCCGACAAGCAACTGCGCCGGGTGCGGCGCCGGAACAGGGCGCCCGGCTCAACGATTCATCCCGGCAGCGGAATTGAATTCATAATGCAGAACCGAGAGGCAATAAATCGCCGCCGTCTCCACCCGCAGGGTCAAGGGCCCCAGCGAAACCGGCTGCGCGCCGGCGTCTTGAATCCGCCGCAGTTCCTCCGGCGTAAAGTCGCCTTCCGGTCCAATCCAGGCGGCGGCCGTTTTAGGCAACCGTCCGTGGACCTTTTCAAATTCCCGAAACACCTCACGCGGATGCCGCCGTTCCGTCTGGAGCGCGCCAACCAGCGACAATTCAAACGGCGCGCCGGTTTTGGGCCAGGAACCGCGGCTGTCGGAGCGGGGCGTGACAGCGGCCGTTCCCGGCGCCGCCGCGCGCAAAAATTCCTGAATGGCGACCGGCGCTTCGATTTCCGGCAGCCACGCGGCGCCGCATTGTTTGATGGCCTCCACGGCCACCTGCCGCCAATGCGCCTGTTTGCGCGCCCGGTCCGGCTCCTCCAGCCGCGTTACCACCCGCTCGGTCAACAGCGGCACCACGCGATGCGCGCCCAGTTCAACGGCTTTGGAGATGAGGCTTTCGATGATTTTGCCTTTTGGGAGGCCGACCAGGAGCGTGAGGGCGCAGGGAGGAGGCGCCGCGGTCAGTTTCCGTTCCACATGCAGCGGCAGCGCGCGGTGCAAAGGGTCTCCGGCGCGGCAGATGAACCGGTTTCCCGCGCCGTCAAGCACCATGACTTCATCTCCGCGCCGGAGGCGGAGCACGCCCAGCGCATGATGCGCTTCGCGACCTTCAAGCCGCAGAACGTCTCCCCGGCAATGTTCCGGCGGCAGATAAAAGCGATGCGTTTGCATGAACCACTGGCCGTTGACAATTTACGGACCGGTTTGTGGCAGGGGGCAAATTGTCAATTTCAACGGAAAAACTTTTTGGCCTTTTCAAAAAAGCTCTGCGCCAGGGGCGTTTCGCGACCGTCGCACAGGGCGGCAAATTCCTGGAGCTTGGCCCGCTGCTCGGCGGTCAGGCGCGTGGGGACTTCCACTTGGATGCGTACGTGTAAATCGCCCGGGCCGTAGCCTTGCAAATTTTTGATGCCTTTACCGCGGAGACGCAGGACGGTGCCGGGCTGAGTGCCGGGGGGAATTTTCACCGTGGCGGAGCCTTCGAGTGTGGGCACCTGAATTTCGGCGCCGAGCGCCGCCTGGACAAAGCTGACCGGTACCTCGCACAACAAATCGTCGCCGTCGCGCTGGAAAATCTCGTGCGGTTTCAAATGGAGCACCACATACAGATCACCCGGCGGCCCGCCGCGTGTGCCCGCTTCGCCGTTGCCGGCCGAGCGCAGGCGCGTGCCGGTGTCCACGCCCGGCGGGATGCGCAGTTTGATTTTGGAGGTGCGCTCGCGTTTGCCCTCGCCGCGGCACGCCTTACAGGGTTTTTCCGGAATGCGCCCGGCGCCGCGGCATTGGGGACAGGTCTGGGCGATGCTGAAAATTCCGCGGGTGGTGAGTACCTGGCCGCGGCCGCCGCAGGTCGTGCAGGTTCGGATTCGTGAGCCGCGCTCCACCCCGGAGCCTTCACAGGCGTCGCAGAGATCGAGCTTGGTGAGGGAAATTTCTTTCTCGCAGCCCAGCGCGGCTTCTTCCAGCGTCAGTTCCAGATCGTAACGCAAGTCCGTGCCGCGTTGCGGAGCGGAAGGGTCGTGCCCGCCGCCAAAGATGTTTTCGAAAATGCTGCCGCCGCCGAAGACCTCGCGAAAAATGTCGAACGGATCGTGGAATCCGCCGCCGAATCCCCCAAAGCCGCGGCCGGCGCCGGCGCGTTGACGGGGATCGAACGCCGCATGACCGTACTGGTCGTAAGCGGCACGTTTTTGGGGGTCGCTCAACACCTCGTAGGCCTCGCCCAGTTCCTTGAATTTTTCCTCGGCCGTCTTGTCGCCCGGATTTTTATCCGGGTGATACTTCACGGCCAGCTTGCGATAAGCCTTGCGGATTTCTTCCGCGTCCGCGTTGCGGCTTACCCCCAGAACTTCGTAGTAATCGCGTTTGGCCATCTGGATCAAATGGTTTGGGCCGGGCCGGGCCGCCGCCTCGTCAGGCGGCCGGTTGCTCGGCCCTGCCAGGGATTATTTTGCCGCGGGTTTCCTGGCCACCACCACCGCCGCCGGGCGCAACAGGCGATCCCGCAATTTGTAACCTTTGCGCAGTTGTTGAACGACGTGGCCTTCCGGCACATCGGCGGTTTCCTGTTGCGAGACGGCCTCATGAAACATCGGGTCAAAGGATTTGCCGGCGGCGTCAATTTCCTCCAGACCGGCCTCGGCCAGGACGTTTTTCAGTTGCTGCTGGATCATCGCCACGCCGGTGCGGAAAGAATCGGCATTATGGTTTTGTGCCGCCGCCAGGGCCATTTCAAAATGATCCAGCACCGGCAACAATTTGAGCAGCAGCGCGGCGTTGGCTAATTGCACCGCTTCGTGACGCTCGCGGGCGGCGCGTTTCTTGAAATTCTCGAAATCGGCCGTGGTGCGCAACAACCGCTCCCAATGTTCGTCCGCCTTGGCGGCGCGAACTTTGAGGTCCTCAATCTGTTCGGGCGTCAACGGCACCGCGGCGACCGGCTCGGCCAGCATTTCGCCGCCGCCAGGCGGTGTCGCCGGAACAGCCGGCGAACCCGCTGCGGGCGCGGCGGCCGGGGCGGTTTCCGGCGCCGGCGGCGTGGTCGCTTCTGCCGTGGGCGCGGCGGCCGAATGATGCGGATGATGCTGTTTCATGCGACGCTCGTTTTCAGAATTTCAAAATGTTTCAGTTCAGACTGCAAAATTAGCGGATTACCATCCGGTCAGCAACCCGGATGTCGCGGCAGCTTTTGGCCGCGCCTCCCGGCATCGTTCCCTGCGGGCAGCGTCACTGTTTGGTCGGGCGGCGCGGCGGCGCAGGAATGTTGCGTCGGATTGGGTTTGCACGGTGACGCCTGGTGGCCGGGCAAATGAAGGTTTGTTTTTGGCAAGAATGGAATTGAAATTTTCCGGGCGCTGCCGCATCGTTGCGGCCTGATTGGCAGTTAACCATTAGAAAGCACACCACATGAGCAAAGGCAGATTGGGCATTTTAGTCGGTGGCGGCCCGGCGCCGGGCATCAACGGCGTTATCGCGGCGGCCACCATTGAAGGCATCAACAATGGTTTTGAAGTCATTGGCTTTCGCGATGGCTTCAAGTACCTGGCGCAAGGCGACGCGCAGCAGTGCAAGCCCCTGGTCATTCGCGACGTGTCGGGCATTCATCTGCGCGGCGGCTCTATTCTGGGCACCTCGCGCGCCAATCCAACCAAATCCGAAAGCAGCATGGCCAACGTCTTCAAGGTGTTTGAACAGCTTGGCATCACCTCGCTGGTGACGATTGGCGGTGACGACACGGCGTTTTCCGCCAGCCAGGTCGCCAAACGCAGCAACGGCCGGATCAAGGTGGCTCACGTGCCCAAAACGATTGACAACGACTTGCCCCTGCCCGGTTCAACGCCCACCTTCGGCTTTGAAACCGCGCGACACTACGGCGTCCAAATCGTCCGCAACCTGGCTGAAGACGCCCGCACCACTTCGCGCTGGTATCTGATCATCAGCATGGGCCGCGCTGCCGGCCACCTGGCGCTGGGCATCGGCAAGGCCGCCGCCGCCACGCTGGTTATCATTCCCGAAGAATTTCGCCAGCGACCCGTGACGGTGGACGAAGTCTGCGACATCATCATCGGCTCCATCATCAAACGCAGCGCCGAAGGCTCCCAATACGGCGTCGTGGTGCTGGCCGAAGGTTTGATTGAAGCCATGGGCGAGCAGGGCCTGGTCAAGGCCGTGCCCGAAGGCGAATTGAGCCGTTACGGCAAAGTGCTGCGCGATGACCACGGCCACCTGCGCCTGGGCGAAATCGAATTTGGCCGGCTGATGAAAGACCTCTTGAGCGCGCGCCTGGAAAAATTCGGCCTGAAGACCACGTTCATTGACAAAGACCTCGGCTACGAATTGCGCTGCGCCGACCCCATTCCGTTCGATGCCGAATACACCCGCGACCTCGGCTACGGCGCCGTCAAATTCCTCCTTTCTCCCGCAGCCGAAAAATACGGCGCCATCATTAGCTTTGTGGACGGCAAAATGACGCCTCTGCCGTTCGAAAAAATGCTCGACCCCCAAACCGGTCGCATGCAAAACCGCAAGGTGAACGTGGACGGCGAAGCATTCGAATGCGCCTGCGCCTACATGATCCGATTGGAGCGCGAGGACTTCGAGGATGCCAAAAAACTGGCCAAACTTGCCGCCACCGCCAAAATGACCCCCGAACAATTCAAAGCGCACTTCGGCTACCTCGTCGGGTTAAAGACAAAGACCTGAACCGTTGACTCGTCGGCAAAATTCCCCGGCCCACGAAAAATCCGTTGGCGGAACAGCGCGCTGGCGCTTTGGTGTCAGCCGGCCATTGGATTGGAACCGCAATGCCTGGAGCCGTAAAAAGCTGGCTGTGCCGGACCGCTGCCCCTCACGGCTTCCATTACCCCCAATTGTCCGTTTTAAGGGCGGTGTCGCGTTTTGGGACAGGCTGGAGGGGCATTTTTTTGGCGAATCTTTTGGCGCGCAGGCGTGTTGTACTTAAAAATGCCTGCAGCCGCTTGCATTGGCATTTGGCATCGCGGTTGCTAGGATTTTCCCTGACGCGGTTGCAACAGGCAATAAGTGGACGAAAGTTGTCATTATATAGCCCGCCTGTTGCGTCGTCCACGCCGCAAACAAAAAGACAAAACATGAAAACGACCAAACCAACCCGCAAGGCGGGCTTTACGCTGGTGGAAATCATGATCGTCGTGGCCATCATCGGCCTGTTGGCGGCGATTGCGATTCCCAACTTCATCAAGGCCCGCGCTACCTCACAGGCCAATGCCTGCATTAACAACCTCCGCCAAGTGGATGGCGCCATCAATGAATGGGCGCTGGAAACTGGGCAGACTAGCGGCACTGCGATAGGTAACATCAGTGTCATCTCGCCTTATGTGAAGCTCAATTCCACTGGCGGCGTACCGCAGTGCCCGTTGGGTAACACTTATACCTTGGGCAATATCGGCGATCCGGTTCAAGTGTCGTGCCCAAACTCCACCTTGACACAGGCGCCGCACAAGCTGCCATAATCTGAGGCTTGCTCTCACCGAGGCTCTCGGCGCGCAAGTCCCGGAGCCTCTTTTTTGTTTCCTCCCGGAAGCGGTCACGCCGGGGCAAGACGGGCGGGATGCCCGGCAAGACAATGCCAGAGGCTTTGCCGCTCCGCGTATTGCGACGGGGGAAACTACGAGCATGAAAACATCTCCTCAAAAACGGCAGGCGGGATTCACGCTGGTGGAAATCATGATCGTCGTGGCCATCATTGGCCTGTTAGCGGCGATTGCCATTCCCAGCTTCATTCGCGCCCGCGCCACCTCGCAGGCTAATGCCTGCATCAACAACCTCCGGCAGGTTGATTGGGCGATCAACCAATGGGCCGTGGAGACGGGCCAGGCGGCCGGCACGGCCGTCGGCAACATCAACGTCCTGAGCAGTTACATCAAGCTCAATTCCAACAATGAGGTGCCCCAATGCCCGTTGGGCAACACCTACATCCTGCATCACGTGGGCGATGATCCGCAGGTGGAGTGTCCCAACTCCGATCTGACGCCGCCTCACGTGTTGCCGTAATGGCCGCCAGTCGGCTGTGCACCGGCCCGAAGGCTTGGCTTTCGGGCCGTTTTTGTTTGGGCAATGGATGAAACGTCATGTCCAGGCAAGACAGGAGGGATTGCTCTTGACAGAGGGGTGGATTGGCCGGACGCGCGCGCGGCGCGTCCCTGCCGGGTTTGGCGGGGCGGCATTGACTGGGCGGCGTTTTTGAACCAGCATGGGACGGATTTGTCAAAATTGGGGCGGCGCATGAGTGTCATTTTGAAAACGGAAAAGCTCCGGGTTGAATTTGCCAGCCGCGAATTCCGCAAGCCGGCAAAAGTGGCCCTGCACGGGCTGGATCTGGCCGTGAACGCCGGCGAGGTTTTCGGTTTTCTGGGTCCCAACGGCGCGGGCAAGACTACGACCATCAATGTGCTGTTGGGCTTTGTGCAGGCCACGAGCGGGCGGGCGGAAATTTTTGGCATTGACGTGCGCCAGCCCATCGCGCGCCAGCGCATCGGTTACCTGCCGGAAATGACCTATTACTACAAATTTCTCACGGCGGAGGAACTGCTGCGGTTTTATGCGCGCATCTTTGGCCTGGCGGGCGCCGAGGCGGAACGGCGGATTGATACGGTGCTCAAACTGGTGGAACTGGAACCGGCCCGCAAGCGGCTGATCAAAACCTACTCCAAAGGCATGCAACAGCGCGTCGGCCTGGCGCAGGCGCTCATCAACAACCCGGATTTATTGATTCTGGACGAGCCGACCAGCGGTCTGGACCCGCTGGGCCGCATGAAAGTGCGCGGCATCATCCAGCGCCTCAAAAACGAGGGCAAGACCGTTTTCTTTTCCTCGCACGAGCTGGGCGAAGTGGAGACGGTTTGCGACCGCGTGGTCATCATCGCCGACGGCGAATTGAAGGCCGAAGGCCGCGTGACCGATCTGGCGCGGCAGTATCAAACCTCCAGCCTGGAACAGGTGTTTCTAAAGGTGGTCGGCGCGGCACCGGAGGAAAGCCGGGCGCCGGCGGGAGCGCTCATCGCATGAGAAACACGTTTGCCATTGCCGGCGTGGTGCTGCTGGAAATGTATCGGCGGCGGGATTTTTACGTGCTGTTCATCGTCACCGTGCTCATCACGGCGCTGATGGGGTCGGTGACGTTTTTCAACGACGCGCGGATCGTGCGTTATCTCAAGGATGTGTGCCTGTTTTTGATCTGGGCCTCATCGCTGTTCATCGCGCTGGGGGCGGCGGCGCGGCAGATTCCGGCGGAGCGGGAGTCGCGCACAATTTTTCCGCTGATGGCCAAACCGGTCACGCGCGGCCAGATTCTGCTGGGCAAATGGCTCGGCTGCTGGCTGGCCTGCGGGGCGGCCCTGCTGGTGTTTTACATCTTCTTCGGCTGCGTGGACATGACGCGCGAGCATCAGTTGCCGCTAATCAATTACGCGCAACTGGCCACGCTGCACTGGGCGATGCTGGCCATCGTGGTGGCCATGACGTTGCTCGGTTCGCTGGTCTTCACCGCCGTGTCGTCCAACCTCACCATCACCGCCATTGTGGTGGTGGCCATTTTCATTTTGGGACGGCACCTGCACAAAATCGCCCTGGGCATGAACGAATTGAATGGCACGCTGCTGACCGGACTGTATTACGTCATTCCGCATCTGGAACTGTTTGACGTGCGCTCGCTGGTGGTGCACGACTGGCCGCCGATTGCCTGGGGCATCTGGGCCATCGCCGTCGGCTACGCAGCGGCCTACACGGCGTTGTTGCTGCTGGCCTCGTGGCTCGTCTTCCGCAAAAAAGTGTTGTGAGGATGAAAACGGCGCGACCGTATGTTTTGTTGCTGGGGTTGTTGCTGGTGCTGTGCGCCGGCCTGGCGGCGCGGTTGGATTGCTGGTTCATCACTTGGCCCGGCAACCGCGCCCAGACGCTCGATCCGCTGGAAGTAATGATCGGCACCGGCCAGAAATTGCTGGCGCCGATGTTTTTTCGCGAGGCGGACGTGTATTTTCACAGCGGCTATTACCCTTCGATCTTCGACCACAGCACAGCGTTTCGCACCGAGCACATTGCCGCCGACAGCGGCGCGGCGCCGGATCGGAACCAGGGCGACGAGGAAAATTTTCTGGGGCCGCCACTGGATTTTTTTGACGCCTTCAGCCGGCATTTTTATCCGTCCGTCCACACGCATCTGGACAGTGGCGGGGCCGAATCGGCGTTTGAACCGGAACTGGGCGGGCGCAGCGACGGCCAGGTGCGGGAAATTCTGCCCTGGCTGCGCATCTCGGCGGCGCTGGACCCCGACCGCGCGGAAACCTACGTCGTCACTGCTTTTTGGCTGGGCGAGCGCATGAAACATCCGCACGAAGCAGAGGCTTTTTTGCGCGAAGGCCTGCGTCATCTCCCCGGCAATCCTCAATTGCTCTTTGAACTGGGCCGCATTTATTTCGAGCAAGACCATGACCTGACCCGGGCCCGTTTCATCTGGCAGGCCGCTCTGAACAGTTGGCAAAGGGAGACCGGCGACAAACCTTTGGCCGAAAAGCTCAATCGCGCCAATGAAAATTTCGAGACGCGCTTCATGTATGAACAGCTCCACACGTATCTGGCGCTGCTGGAGCAGAAGGCCGGCAACACCAACGCCGCCATCGCCCATTGGAAACAGGCTCAACTGGCCTCGCCGGAACCGGAAGCCATTCAAAAACATATTGACGCACTGGAGCAAAAATCCGGAAGCGGAAATCCATCGGCTGATGCGTCGCGTTAGCGCCGCTGAAATCGCTCTTCCCGGCTCCTCCGTTGCTTGACTCCCCGCGCGCGGGTTTTATCATGGCTGCCGTTTTATGCCCAAAATCGAAAACATTCTGGCGCGCGAAATTCTCGATTCGCGCGGCAACCCGACGGTGGAAGTGGATGTGACGCTTGGCGGTGGCGCGACCGGCCGCGCAGCAGTGCCCTCCGGCGCCAGCACCGGCGAAAACGAAGCCCTCGAACTCCGCGATGGTGACAAAAAACGGTTCCTTGGCAAAGGCGTGCGGAAGGCGGTCAAAAACGTCAACGAAATCATCGCCCCCAAACTGATCGGCCTGGACCCCTTCGATCAATTGACAGTGGACGCCGCCATGCTCCAGCTCGACGGCACCGAGACGAAGTCCAGGCTCGGCGCCAACGCCATCCTGGCCGTTTCCCTGGCCAACGCCAAGGCCGCCGCCGCCGCGCTCGGTTTGCCGTTATTCAAATACCTCGGCGGGCCAAACGCCAAAGTGCTGCCCGTGCCGATGGCCAACGTTATCAATGGCGGGGCGCATTCGGATGCGCCGATTGATTTCCAGGAGTTCATGATCATGCCGCTGGGGCTGCCCACGTTCAGCGAAGCCTTGCGCGCCATCACCGAAACCTTCCACGCCCTGAAGTCGGTTTTGAAGAAAAAAGGCTGCAGCACCGCCGTGGGCGACGAAGGCGGGTTCGCGCCCAAACTCGGCAGCGTCGAGGAGGCGATTGAAACCATTCTGCAGGCCATCAAGGAGGCCGGATACAAAGCCGGCAAGGACATTTACCTGACGCTCGATCCGGCGTCGTCGGAATTCTACTCCGGCAACGGCAAATACACTTTCAAGAAAAGCACCGGCGAGACGGTCAGCGGCGACGACCTGGTGGATTTCTACGCCCGCCTGGTCAACAAATACCCGATTGTCAGCATCGAAGACGGCTGTGCCGAGAACGATTGGGCGACCTGGACCAAACTGACTCAAAAACTCGGCGACAGGATTCAACTGGTCGGCGACGACGTTTTTGTGACCAACCCGAAGTTCCTGCGCAAAGGGTTTGAGGTCGGCGCTGCCAACTCGATTTTGATCAAGGTCAACCAAATCGGCTCGCTCACCGAAACGCTGGACTGCATGGAGCTGGCCAAAACGCACGCCTACACCTGCGTCATCTCGCACCGCTCCGGCGAAACGGAGGATTCGACCATTGCGGACATCGCCGTGGCCACGAATTGCGGGCAGATCAAGACCGGCTCGTTGAGCCGCAGCGACCGGCTGGCAAAATACAACCAGCTTCTCCGCATCGAACAGCTTCTCGGCAAAAACGCCGTCTATGCCGGCACCAGCGCCCTGCCGAAAAAACAATGAGGACACGCCGCCGGCGCAGGGCCGGTCCCTTCTGCCCGGCGGGTTTGAAAATCGGCAGGAGCAGCCGGGGGGCGATTTTCTTTTTGCGAATTCCGGCGGGCGGAGTGTTCCAGCCGGAGAATACGTTCCGGCGGCGCTGGATGGCATTCGGTTGCTGGCCGAGAAAAGAAGTTGCTATTGGGGCGCCAACCGGCGAGACTGGGTTGTCGAGAGAACCAAATTAAAATTATGAAACGAATCTTCACCTTCGCCGGAGCGGCCGCGACTGCGGTCCTCATGAACACCGCTCTGTGCGGTCAAGCCGTGGCGCAAACGGAAGCCACCGCCGGATTTCAGCTCTCGCTGACGCCGGACATCGCCCTTCATCCCAGAACCACCTCCATCCACGGCGTGTCGCTGGACATTTGGGGCGAGAACCCGCAGCACAGTTTCAACCTCGGCTTCGTCAACGGCAGCACCGGCGACAGCCAGGGGTTCAGTTGGGCCTTCTTCTACAATTACGCCGACTCCTACACGGGTGTGGAATGGGCCCTGGTCAATCACACCAAGACCAGCTTTATCGGGTGGCAGGATGGCTGGGTGAACTACGACGAAGGCTACTTCAAAGGTTTGGAGTCCGGCCTGGTGAATGTGGCGCAGGACGCTCACGGCCTGCAATTCGGCGTGGTCAACTACGCCGAAAAACTCAACGGCGTGCAAATCGGCCTGGTGAACGTCATCCATGAAAACCCCTGGTTTGATGACTTCCCGGACAAGCTGGCCAAGGGCTTTCCGATTGTAAACTGGTCGTTTTGAAACTCGATGAATTCGAGCCACCGGAGGCCGGGCGACCGGCTTCCGGTTTTTCATTTTCCCGGCAACGCCCGCAGGCCGCCGGGCTGTGAGCAGCGACGGCCTTCACCGGCCGTGGCAATTTTGTATGGATTTCCCGCCGGATTCTGCAATGTTGAGGGCTGCATGAAACCGCTTCTGAAATTGCTGCTGGAAGGCGGCAGCTTGAACACGGCGCAAATGGCGCAGGTGCTCCATCTGTCCGAAGCCGAAGTGAACCGGCAACTCGATGAATTGCGGCAGCAGCGCGTGCTGCTGGGCTGGCGCCCGGTGCTGAATCTGGCCGCCGAGGACGCCGCCATGGTGCGGGCGGTCATCGAAGTGCGCATCACCCCTGAGCGCGGCGGCGGGTTCAACCGCCTGGCCGAACGCATCAGCCGTTTCGACGAGGTGGAGTCGTGTTATCTCATGTCCGGCGGTTACGATTTGCTGGTGTTCGTCAACGGCGCCAGCCTGCAAAAAGTGGCGGCGTTCGTCTCCGAAAAACTCGCCACACTGGAAGGCGTGTTGTCCACCGCCACACATTTTCTGCTCCGCGCTTACAAGGAACAAGGTTTCCTGATGGAAGCCAAACCGGAGGAAAACGAGCGGCTTAAGGTCGCCCCTTGAACCCCGGCGCCCATCGTATCTGAAATTTGAGATTCCGTCTCATGGACACTTCCCGTTTCATTGCCCGGCACGTTGTCAACCTGCCCAGGTCAGGCATCCGCGATTTTTTTGAAATCGTCGCCAGGATGAAGGACGTGATTTCGCTTGGCATTGGCGAGCCAGACTTCGACACGCCCTGGCACATCCGCGAAGCTGCCATCTACGCGCTGGAAAGAGGCCGCACGCATTACACCTCGAATCTGGGCCTGATTGAACTGCGCCGCGCCATCAGCAAATATCTCGAAAAACATTTCTCGCTGGCCTACCGGCCTGACGACGAAATTCTGGTCACCGTCGGCGTCAGTGAAGCGTTGGACCTTGCTTTTCGCGCTTTGATCAATCCCGGCGACCGGGTGATGTTTCACCAGCCGTGTTACGTCAGCTATCATCCGAGCATCACCCTGGCGCACGGCGTGGCGGTGCCGGTGCCCACGTTTGCCAGGGACCATTTCGCGCTCACCGCCGAGGCGCTGCAGGCCGCCTGGCAACCCGGCGCCAAAATTCTGGTGCTTAACCTGCCCTGTAATCCCACCGGCGGCACGTGCAGCCGCCAACAGATCGAGGCCATCGCGCAATTTGTCCGGGAAAAAGACCTGCTGGTGCTCAGCGACGAAATTTATTCCGAACTGACCTTTGACGGCGAACACGTCAGCATCGCCGCCGTTCCGGGCATGAAGGAGCGAACGATTTTTCTGCATGGCTTTTCCAAAGCCTTTGCCATGACCGGCTGGCGCATCGGCTACGCCTGCGGCCCGGCGACGCTCATCGAGGCCATGATGAAGGTGCATCAATACTCCATGATGTGCGCCTCCATCATCAGTCAGGAAGGCGCCCTGGAAGCCCTCACCCGCGGCGAGGACGCCATGAAAAAAATGCGCGATCAATACCATCGCCGCCGCGATTTCATTGTCCGCCGCTTCAACGAAATCGGCTTGAAATGCCACTGCCCGCGCGGGTCGTTCTATGCCTTCCCGGACATTTCGGCGACCGGTCTGAACGAAAAAGAGTTTGCGCTGGGACTGCTGCAGACCGAAAAAGTGGCGATGGTTCCCGGCACGGCCTTTGGCGCCAACGGCGCGGGATTTTGCCGCGCCTGTTTCGCCACCGGTTACGAACAACTCGTCGAGGCCGGCCAGCGCATCGAACGCTATGTCCAATCCCTGGCGGCCCGGCGGTAGGTTCCGGTGTCCGACGGCCCTCACCGGCGGCAGCCGCCCGCCGAATCGTCGTGGCGCGTCCGCGGGAATTGTGGCTTAATCTCCGGCGTGAACATCGCAGGCATCATCCCGGCGCGTTACGCCTCGACCCGCTTTCCCGGCAAACCGCTGGCGCTTATTGCCGGCAAACCGCTCCTCCAGCGCGTTGTCGAGCAATGCCGGAAAGCCCGGGCGCTTTCCGAAATCCTCGTGGCCACGGATGACGAACGCATCGCCGGTGTGGCCCGAAAGTTCTGCCGCGTGGAAATGACCTCGCCGCATCATCCCAGCGGAACGGACCGCGTCGCCGAAGCGGCGGCCAGAATTTCCCATGACGCGGTGGTGAACATTCAGGGCGACGAACCGTTGATTGAGCCGGCGGTCATTGATGCGGTGGCCGCCGCGCTGGCGGATTGCCCCATGACCACCGCCGCCACACGCCTCCGAAATGCCGCAGAATTGGATAATCCAAACATCGTCAAGGTGGTCGTCAACGCCGCCGGCCGCGCCCTGTATTTCTCGCGGCGCACGATTCCGTATCTGCGCGAAGCCGCCGGCCGCTCGCCGACCGAGCAGTTGGCGGCCTTTCCCTTTTTGAAGCATCTGGGCATTTATGGCTACCGGCGTGAAACGCTGCTGCGGCTGGTGCAATTCCCGGTCTCGCCCCTCGAAAACGCGGAGAAATTGGAACAACTGCGCGCCCTGGAAAACGGCATTCCCATCGCCGTGGTGACCGTGAATTACGAGAGCGTGGGAGTGGATGTTCCGGAAGACGTGGCGCGGGTGACGGCATTGTTGAATCGCTGAAGTCGTTTTCGGATTAATATCCCTGTTTGCAAAGCCACCAGACGGCGAAGATGACGGCGAGGCTCCCCAGCGACATCCACAGCGCGCTGACAACGAAAAAGCTCACCGCTCCCATTGCCACGCCGCCGAGAAAGGGGATGAGCGCCCGTTGTCGCCAACCGTAAATCAAATAACCGCTGGCCACACCGCCCCAAAGACAATTGGCCAGCAGAAAACTCTGGCTGAAATAACCCGGATTCAGATGCATACCGCCTTGAATATGCTCCGCTCGCCCTCTTCAAGCAACCCGCGACCCCGGCCGTCCGGGCACCGGCGTTCACAGCACAAACATGCGGGAGCAACGTTCCAGCCGACCCGGCTACTATGACCGGCGCGAATCGCCTTTTGAAACGTTCTCTTGCGCCATGCAAAAACCGCGCCTGTCTTTCCGGCAAATCTGGAACCTGAGCTTCGGCTTTCTGGGCATCCAATTCGGCTGGGGACTGCAAATGGCCAACATGTCGCCGATCTACAAATACCTCGGCGCCTCGGACAACCAAATCCCTCTGCTCTGGCTTGCCGCGCCGCTGACCGGTTTCCTTGTCCAACCCGTCATCGGCGCCCTGAGCGACCGCACCTGGGGGCGGCTCGGGCGGCGCCGCCCCTATTTTCTGGCGGGCGCAATTTTCAGTTCGCTGGCGCTGGTGGCCATGCCGAATTGTTCGGCATTGTGGATGGCCGCCGGACTGCTGTGGATTCTTGACGCGAGCATCAACGTCAGCATGGAGCCGTTTCGCGCCTTTGTGGCGGACAAACTGCCGGAGGAACAACGCGGCGCGGGCTTTGCCATGCAGAGCGTTTTCATTGGCGCCGGCGCGGTGCTGGCCGGAATACTGCCGTGGCTTTTGAAAAATGAATTCGGCGTCGGCAGCGACACCGGCGCAGACCGCGCCATTCCGCTGAATGTGAAAATTTCGTTTTACGCCGGCGCGGCAGTGTTTCTCGGCGCAGTGCTGTGGACGGTTCTGTCCACCGACGAATATCCTCCGGAAAATCTCGAAACTTTCCGTCGCCAAAAATCGGCGACCGCCGGCCTGGGACGTTTCCTCGGCGAAATCTTTTCCGCGCTGCGCGACATGCCCGGCACCATGCGGCGGCTGGCCCTGGTGCAGTTTTTCACCTGGCTGGGGCTCTTCTGCATGTGGCTGCATTTTTCGAACGCCGTGCCGGTCATTTTCGGCGCCAGCGATCCCCATTCCGAATTGTTCCACCGCGGCGCCGAATGGGCGGGCGTTTGTTATTCGCTCAAGGACGCGGTGACGTTCGCGGCGGCCTTCGTGTTGATGGCCGCGGCGAACCGATTCGATCGGCGCCGAATTCATGGAATCTGCCTGGCGCTTGGCGGGCTCGGCCTGCTCGGCATCGGCTTTGTTCATGGAGAAGAGCAAAAAAACTGGCTGCTGTTGGCGCTGGGGCTGGGCGGTGTGGCGTGGGCTTCAATCCTCTCCATGCCTTACGCGATTCTGGCCGGCGCGTTGCCGCCGGAGCGAATGGGCCTCTACATGGGCCTCTTCAACTTCTTTATCGTGCTGCCGGAAATCCTGGCTTCGCTCACCTTCGGGCCGTTGGTGCAACGCGTTTTGCACGGCAACCTGGTCCACGCGGTAATGGCCGGCGGCGCGTTTTTGCTGTTGGCCG
>Ga0070740_10003511_pt1 | contig 16551 bp, 15 predicted proteins | sample Coa_R2_FD_67286 | JGI IMG/M metagenome (GOLD analysis project Ga0070740, IMG submission 67286) | Surface soil microbial communities from Centralia Pennsylvania, which are recovering from an underground coalmine fire - Coalmine... | ecosystem: Environmental > Terrestrial > Soil > Unclassified ... | reverse complement strand
CGTCCATGGCGGGGCCGGCGGCGTGGGCGGGCTCGCGGTGCAGATCGCCAAGGCGCGCGGCGCGTGGGTCGCCGCCACCTGCCGCAGCGCGAACGTCGATTACGTCCGCGGCCTCGGCGCCGATTGCGCGATCGACTATACGCGCGACGATTTCGCCGCGCTGCTCCGCGACCTCGACGTCGTCTACGACACGGTGGGCGGTGACGTGCATCGCCGCTCGCAGGACGTGCTGAAGCCGGGCGGACGGCTTGTCTACATCGCCGCGGCCCCGCTGCCGCAGGCCCCGCCGCGCGCCGACATCGCGGTGATGCGCGCCGACATTCGCGCCCGCCGCCCGGTGCTCGAACGGATCGCCGCGCTCGTCGATGGCGGGCGGCTCAAGCCGCAGGTCGCCAGCGTCCTGCCGCTCGCCGAGGCGCGCGCGGCTTACGACATGGTCCAGTCCGGCCGGATCCGCGGCAAGATGGTGCTGCGCGTCGCGGCGTGACCGCCAGCGCGGAACGCTTCGGCCCGGCAGGCGTTTTAGCGCACTGCGATGGTACGGACGATCCCTCTCGCCTGTCTGCTCGCGGCGGCATCGCTCGCGGCGGCGATGCCGGCCAGCGCCGACTGCAAGGCCGACATGGCCGAGCTCAAGGCACGTCTCGCGGCCTCAAACCACAAGGCGCCGAACGTGGTCCGGGCCAATACCGAGCTTCTGAAGGCGCAGGCGAACAGTGACGACGAGGTCGCGTGCGACAATGCGGTGGCGCGCGCCTGGCGCGCCTATCGCACAAAACCGCCGCCCAACGTCAACGGGAAATAGTCGCGGCGCTTCACCGGCTCGACGTTTCGGCTTTCGGGGGATGCGAAAGGACGAAGTCGATAGGTGTCCCATTGCGCTCGGTGCGGAAGGCGACGGCGACCCCGCCATCGTCGAGCCAGACGAAATTCCGCGCCGTGCCGTCGATCTCGTAACGATGCAAGCGGAACGGCTTGCCGTCGAACGTGACGGCATCCACCTCGCCGCCGCTGACCCTGACCTTGTCCACGTCGCCGGTTCGCGTGGACATCATCACATCGGTTTCGAGCACCATCGGCGCCCAGGGATTCGACGGATGGACCCGCGCCGGCGCCGTGATCGTTCCGTCCTGGCGAGTGATGACGAACTTGTCGCCCTGCGCCCGGCCTGCGAGCTCGATCCGCGTGCCGTTGGTGACGGTCACGCCCGTGAAGGCGACGAGCCGATTGTTCTTCCAGTGCTCGACGCGCTTTGCATCCTCGCGGAACATGACGATGCCGAGCAGCTTTACCGCGACATGAAGCTCGGAATCGATCTCCGCATCGTCGCCGGCCTGCTTTACGACGTTGGAGTACGTGCCGATGTCGCCGTAACGCGGATGCTCGATGTGGTAGTCATAGACCACGGTCGACGCGGGCGCGGCGAGCGGCCACAGCGCAAGCGCCGTCCCCGCCGTCCATCCCGCAGCCTTCGCCACGTTGCGGCCCATCGCGGTTCCTCGTTGGCGTCTATTCACCGCATCGCGGACGGACCCCAGTATAGCCGGAAGGCGCGCAGTCGGCGACCGGGCAAATTGCCTGCGCGCGCTTGCGGCCGCCTTCGGGCTTAAGCGATCGCCTCCGCCTCGCGCACGCTCTCGATCAGCGAGGTACGCAGCAGGAAGCCGCGGGCGAGCGCCGGATCGTCGGCGGTGCGACGGAGTTCCTCCTGGTTGCGGCGACGGATTTCGGGATCGCGCTCTTCAAGAAGCCGCCGGTTGCGGATCGTTTGTGCCTGGGTGTGCTTCAGCGCGACATGGCGGCGCTGGCGCTCGTAGCGGTCTAGCTCGGCCTCGTCGGCCTCGCCGCGCACGATGCGCACGAGCTTGTCGGCGAGGTTGAACGCGTCGTGGATACCGCTATTCATGCCCATCGCGCCGATCGGGCTGTTCACATGCGCGGCGTCGCCGGCGAGGATGGCACGGCCCAGGCGGAAGCGCGAAGCAACGCGCTGATGCACGGTATAGAGGTTGGTGCCGACGATCTCGAAATCGCGTCCGGTCGGAAGGAATCCTTGCAGGCGCGCCTGCAGCGCCTCGGGGCGGGTGAGCGCCTCGGGATCGTCATCGGGCCGGGTCGGGAAATGCACGCGCCAGCGCTCGGGCGGGCCTTTCCAATGGAACAGGTTCGACCATTCGTCCGGGTCCGAGATGTAGTTGCGGTGCGCGTAGCCGTGCCGCGTGAAGTCGTAAGCCACCTCGATGTTGAGTGTGCGGTCGGGATAGGTGAAGCCTTCGAACGCGATGCCAAGCTCCTTGCGCACGATGCTGCGCGCGCCTTCCGCGCTGACGAGATAGGCGCCGCGGGCCTCGTCCACCGCGCCCGCAGGATCGGTGAAGCGGGCCGTGACCCCGTCCGCGTCCTGCGCGAAGCCGGTGAAGCTCGTGCCGAGCCTGAGCTCGATCTCGAGCCGCGCCTTGGCCATCGCCAGCGCCTCCTCGACGATCTTGATCCGCTCGCATTGCAGCACGTAGGGGAAGCGGGTGTCTGCGGCGAGCAGCGCATGATCGAACGCGGCGATCAGTCCCTGGCGCCGATCCCAGTAGTGGAATACCGGCGCAACGATGCCACGCGGCTCGATGCGCGCGTACAGTCCGATCCGGTCGAGCATTTCAAGCGTCGCCGGGTGATTGGTGCCTGCGCGCGGCACCTGCTCGAGAAAATTGCCGTCGTCGAGCTCCTCGATGAGGAGCGTCCGCACGCCCTCTTGCGCGAGGGCCAGCGCAAGGCACAGGCCGACCGGGCCCGCGCCGACGATGATGACGCGATCCTTGTCCGGCACCGGCTCACTCCTTCGGCACGACCTCCTTGGTCGCGCCGATCCAGCCATTGTGGGTGAGGTCGAACACCACGCCGTTCGGATCGCGGTATTTGCACTCGTAGAAGGAATTGGGCGAGGTCGGGCGGCCGCCGACATAGGTGGCGCCTGCCGCCTCGGCTTGGCGTTCCGCCTCGTCGAGATCGTCGACCCACATGCCGAAATGATAGAGCCCGACTTTTTCCGTCTCGGATTCGATCTTCAGCAGCGCGACATTGACCGTGCCGTCCGACACATAGATGCCGCGCCGCGCCTTGCCGACGCGCTTCATGTCGAACGCGCGCTCGAAGAACTGTGCCGAGGCCTCGGGGTCCGGAACGATGATCGCGATGTGACGGAGCTTTGCCATGATAGTGTCCCTGAAGGAAATCTAATAGCCCGCCGCACGGACGCGCGGCGCCACCTCTTCGATGAAGGCCTGCATCGAGCGCAGCGCCTCCGGCTCGGGCATCAGGCCGAAATCCATCAGCAGAGCCAAATGGCGGACGCCCATGCGGCCGAGCTCCGTCACCTTGTCGGCCACCGTCGCGACCGAGCCGAAGAGGCCGAGCCCGTTCCTGAGCACGTCGTCATAGGTCTGGCGCCGCGCATAGAGCCGCGTCTCGACATAGAGATCGAATGGCGCGGCCGCGTGCCGCCGCGCCTCCGCGTCGGAGGAAGCAACATGCGCGTGGAAGGTATAGATCGCATCGTCGCGGTCGGCGAAATCGATGCCGCTCTCCGCCCGCCCCCGGCGATAGTCCTGCTCGAGCGCGCCCAATTCGGCGAAGGCGCCGAGCGAGGCGTAGGGAATCGCCATCAGCCGGTTGCCCTGTCGGCCGATATGGTAGGCGGCCTCGCGCGCGAGCGCCGCGACGAAGATCGGCGGCGTCGGCTGCTGGAGCGGGCGGACATTGAGGGCCACGTCCCGTACGGTGTGAAACCGGCCCTCATGCGTCACGCGCTCGCCGGAGAGCAGGCGCTTCAGCAGCAGCAGCGTCTCGTCGAAGCGCGCGCGCTTCTCCTCGGGCGGTATGTTGAAGCCGGCGAATTCGTGCTTCAGGTACCCCGAGCCGACGCCGAGCGCGAGCCGCCCGCCCGAGAGCACATCGACCATCGCATAGCTTTCCGCCGCCAGCAGCGGATTGTGGTACGGCAGGGTCGAGATCGCCGGGCCGAGCCGGATGCGATCGGTCGAAACGGCGAGCGCCGCCAGCATCACCGCCGGATCGGGGACCACGCCATAGTCATGGAAATGATGCTCCGCGACGAACACGCCGTCATAGCCGAGCCGCTCCGCCGCCGCGGCGAGCCGCCGCAGCTGCGCGTAGTACTCCGGCACCGTGCGCGAGCGCCCGGAATAATGATCCATCACCGAGAAGAGCGAATATTTCATCGCCACCGCGTCCGCGTTATGCCGCCGCCACGCGCGCGTCGTGCATCATCCGCCACAGCCGCTCGGGCGTCGCGGGCATCGGCACATGGCGGATGCCCAGCCCCGAGAGCGCATCGACCAGCGCGTTCGCCACCGCCGGCAGCGCGCCGACGCATCCCGCCTCGCCCGCCCCCTTCACGCCCAGCGGGTTGGTCTTGGTCGGCACCGGATTGCTCTTCATGTGGATCGCGCAGAAATCGTCGGCGCGCGGCATCGCGTAATCCATGAACGAGCCGGTGAGAAGCTGGCCCGATCCCGGATCGAAGCGGATGTCCTCCATCAGCACCTGCCCCACCCCCTGCGCCACGCCGCCGATGATCTGCCCTTCGAGCAGCAGCGGGTTCATCACCGTGCCCACATCGTCGACCACGCTGTAGCGCACGAGCTCCACCGTGCCGGTGTCGCGATCGATCTCGACTTCGCAGATGTGGCAGCCGTTCGGGAAATTGTCGATTGGCGCGTGATAGACCGCGTGCGTCACGAGCCCGGGCTCGGCGCCGGCGGGCAGGCTGCGCGGGTTGAGCGATTCCTTCGCCACCTCCTTGATGCTGAGCGTGCGGTTCGACTTCGACGAGGAGAAGATGCCGTCGGCAAACGCGATGTCGGACGGCTCGACACCAAGGATGCGCGCGGCGATCGCCCTGCCTTTGGCGACGATCTTGTCGGCGGCCATGTGAAAGGCCGAGCCGCCGATCGTCGCCGAGCGCGAGCCGCCGGTGCCTTCACCGAAGAAGATCTTCTCGGTGTCGCCCTGGACGTACTGCACGTCCGCGGGATCGAGCCCGAGCCGGTCGCAGACGAGCTGCTTGTACACCGTCTCGTGCCCCTGCCCCTGCGTCACCGAGCCCGACAGCAGCGTCACGGTTCCCGTGCGGTCGAAGCGGGTCTCCGCGCCCTCGAAGCCCGGCGCGGCGGCGCGCTCGATCGTGTAGGACAGCCCGATGCCGCGGAGCCTGCCGCGCTTCGCCGATTCCGCACGGCGTGCCGGAAACCCGGCGAAGTCGGCTAAGTCGAGCGCCATGTCCATGCTGCGCTCGAAAGCGCCGCAATCGTAGGTGAAGGTAAGCCCCGTCTTGAACGGCATCGCTTGCGGCGCGATCAGGTTGCGCCGCCTGAGCTCGACCCGGTCGATGCCGAGCTCCGCCGCCGCGACATCCACCATGCGCTCGATCACGTAGCCGGCCTCGGGCCGCCCGTTGCCGCGATAGGGGCGCACGGGGTTGGTGTTGGAATAGACCGTAGTCACGTCGACATGGATCGCCGGCGTGCGATAGACGCCGGCGAGCGTACCGAGATTGCCGACGAAGGCCTGGCCGCCGGTCTGCAGGTAGGCGCCGATATTGACGATCGTCTTGACCCTGAGCCCGAGGAAGACCCCGTTGCGGTCGAGCGCGAGTTCGGCGGTGGTCACGTTGTCGCGCGCCTGCGCGTCGCCGAGAAAGGCCTCCGAGCGTGTGCTGGTCCACTTCACCGGCCGGCCCACGCGCTTCGCCGCGAGCAGGACCAGCGCCACCTCGTTATAGACCGCGGACTTCATGCCGAAGCTGCCGCCGATGTCGCCGGCGACGACGCGGATCCTGCTCTCCGGCACCCTCAGCACCTGGGACAGCTCCTGGCGGAACACGTGTGTGCGCTGCAAGGTCGTATGGATCGTGTAGCGGTCCTCGGTCGGATCGTATTCGCCGATCGAGCCGCGCGGCTCCATGGTGGCGCCGGTGACGCGGTTGATCACCAGCTCCTGCCGCACCACTTTGTCGGCGCGCGCGAAGGCGGCGTCGGTGGCCGCCTTGTCGCCCTCGACATGCACGAAGCAGATATTGCCGGGACAGTCGTCCCAGACCAGCGGCGCGCCCGGCTGCGCCGCCGCGGCCGTGTCGGTCACGGCCGGCAGCGGCTCGTAGTCGACCGCGATGAGCTCGGCCGCGTCCTGCGCCTGGGCGCGGGTCTCGGCGACGACGAAGGCCACATAGTCGCCGACCCAGCGCACCCGGTCCCGCACCAGCGCCGGGAAGGGCGAGCGATAAAGTGGCGCGCCGTCGCGCCGCTTCGGCCCCACCGGCACCGGCAGATCGCCCCAGCCCGACGCCCCCCAGTCCGCGCCGGTGAGAACCGCGAGCACGCCCGGCGCGGCCGCCGCCGCGCGCGTATCGATGCGGCGGATCCGCGCATGCGCGTGCGGCGAGCGCAACACGAATCCGTAGGCCATGCGCGGCAGGACGAGGTCATCGACATAGCGGCCGCCGCCGCGAAGGAGCCGCAAATCCTCGAACCGCGGCACGGCCTGACCCAGCGCGAACTCGCCCATCGACTCCCCGCTTCCCGCTTCGTTCGGGGAAATCCTATAGGCCAGCCAGCGCGCCGCCAACCCCGCACGTTGGCGGTGCAGCGGAACGCGGACGGAGCCGCCGCTACTGCGCCGCGGATCCGGTCGTCGAGTTGAGCGCGTTGCCGGTCGTGGCGAACAGGTTCTTGATGTCGCCGCCCAGCGCGATCACCGTAGCGATGATGGCCACCGCGATGGCTCCGGCGATGAGGCCATACTCGATCGCCGTGACGCCGCGCCGGTCACCCCGCAACCGGAGCGCTGCGCCGAACACCGCAGTGCCGAGCTTCCAGCCGAGACTGTATGCACCGAGCATCAGGTTCCTCCGTTGCCGCCCATTGCTTTGATCACAATCAATGATAGGTCGGAATTTGCGCTAATTCAATTTATTACGTCACGCAAACGTGACGCCGCAGCGCATTCGGGGATATGCCCGAGCCGAGTTCGCTTCGGCGCCGTTTGCGCAGGCAATGGAGGGGCGCGCGGCGCGGTGGCACGAGCGGCGGGGAGCGTGTCATCCTCCGCACGCCGTTCTCCCGCATGGCGGTTCGAGCCGCCGCGATGCGGCGGACCCACTGCCCGTCCCGGAGGCACGATGAAGATACCTGGCCTGTTCGTCCTCGTGATCGTCGCGGCGGCACTGTCGTGCGCCCCGCGCGCGAATGCCGCCGATCTCGGGTGCATCAGCACGACCTTCCGGCTGCTGTCGCCGGACGACAAAGTATGCGTCAGCGATTTCGAGGACCCGAAGGTGCCCGGCGTCGTGTGCCACATCTCTCAAGCGCGGACGGGCGGGTGGGGCCAGCCGCTCGGGCTCAACGAGGATCCCTCGAATTTCTCCGTCGCCTGCCGGCAAGTTGGACCGATCACCGTGAACATCTCCAAGCTGCCCGAGCAGGAGGAAGCGTTCACGCAAAAGACCAGCATCTTGTTCAAGGCGACCCGCATCTACCGGGTGGTGGACAAGAAGAACGACACGCTCGTCTACGTCGCGGTGAGCTCGAAGCTGATCAACGGTTCGCCTGCAAACTCCATCAGCACGGTCCCGATCATGCCCTGGGGCGCTTCGGCCGCTCCATCGGCCGCGGCGCGGTGATGCCCGCCCCGACGCGCGCTTGGCTCACGAGCTGGCGCGGCTACCGGCGCCCGTGGAGCGCCTCCACGATGCATTCCAGCACCGCGACAGCTTCGTGCGCGCCATCGGCCTCGCCCTTGTCGAAATCCGTCTGCGACCGGCCCATGGTGTTCGTGACATGCGCCAGGCACAGCACACGCCTGCCGGCTGCGCGCGCGACTGTATAAAGCGCCGCCGCCTCCATCTCGACGGCGAGAACGCCCTTGGCACGTGCGGCTTCGATTGCTTCGGCCGTCTCCCGAAAGGGTGCGTCCGTCGTCCAGCTCGACCCCGTGACGCAGGACAGGCCGCGCGCCGCCAGCGCGGCGGCGGCCATCGCAACGAGCGCAGGATCGGCCGCCGCAAAAGTTGTCGGGGGCGCGTAATGGTAGCTCGTTCCCTCGTCGCGCAGCGAGCGATCGATGACCACGAAGTAGGGCGGAGGTCCGGTCGAAACGATCTGTCCGGCGGATGTCATGCTCAGGAGCGTGCGGCAACCGCTTGCGAATAATTGCTCGGCGACCAGGACCGCAAACGGCGCCCCCACCGCGTTGCCGACGATGCCGACCGTCTCGCCTGCCAGCGTGAACACGTCGAGATTCGTATGATAGCAGGGCCAGTTCGCGAATGGCCGGGCCTTTCCGGTCCTGCGCAGCCATCGAACGATGTCGCCGTCCGGGTCCAGGACGCAGACCTCGGGTACGTCGGCAGCCGCCAACCCCTTCTGCCGCCGCGCCTCTCGCAGCAATGCCGCTGGCGTGAATACGGACGGCGCATGGCAATGCTTGTTGTCGAGGATCGGTGCACCGCGCATGTTGGGCCTGTCCAGGCGAGGGTACGATCGGCCCGGGATGGGCATCGGGCCCCCGCGCCCTACGATGTTCTCAGGAACGTGCCGCCGCCGCGGCGTCCAGCGCCTCGCGCTGCCCCAGTCCCGTGCCCCTGAATCGCGCGGCATAGAGCTGCATCAGCCAAAAGCAGATCGCTCCGCCCAGCGCGAAGGGGATCGCCGCGATCAGGAACAGCTTGCCGACCGGCAGATGCGCGGCGATGAGGATGCCGCCCAGCACGGGGCCGACCATCGCCCCGACGCGCCCCATCCCGAGCGCCCAACCCGTGCCGTTCGAGCGGAAGGAGGTCGGATAGATCGACGCTGCCACCGCATTGATGCCGCCCTGCAGTCCCAGCACGCAGAACCCGGCGCAGAACTCGACCGCCATCAGCAGCTGGCGCGACACCGTGCCGATATAGCCGATGAGCGCCACGCACGGCACGGCGACGATGAACATTACCGTGATCGGCAACAGTCCCTTCCGGTCGATCGGCAGGCACAACACCCAGGCGCCGACCACGCCGCCGAGCTGGAAGAATGTCTGCGCGATGGCCGCCTGCGACAACGGGAGATTGGCGCTGCTCAACAGATAGGGCGTCCAGCTCACCAGGAAGAAATAGCCCATGAGGTTGAGGATGAAGAGCGACCAGAGCAGCGGCGTAATGAGCGCAAGCCCGTCGGCGAAGAGATGCCTGGGCGAAACGCCGCGGTACTGTTTCTCGTCCGCGATCGTGAACCGCACGTGCGGATCGATCGTGAGATCCGGCCGCATGCGAGCGAGCGTACGCACGAGATCGTCGCGGCGTCCTTCCGTGATGGTGAGATACTTGATGGATTCCGGCAGGGCCAGCCAGCAGATGAGCGCCACCAGCAGCGGCACGACGCCGCCGATCGTGAACAGAATCTGCCAGCCGTGCGTCGGGACCAGGAGCGCCGCGACCGGGCCGGGCACGCCGCCGCCGAAGCCGACCCCGACGAAGCTCACGATGATGAGCGTCGCGCGGAAGCGCCGGGGGGCGAACTCGCCCACCAGGGCGATGATGTTCGGCATGAACCCGCCGATGCCGATACCCGCGATCAGCCGCAGCGCCGCAACCTGCATCACCGATGTCGTCAGCACCGTGAGCCAGGTGAAGATGCCGAACAGGATGCAGGAGAAGATGATCGCGCGCTTGCGCCCGATGCTGTCGCCGAGCGCGCCGAGCGCTGGCGCCCCGATCAGCATGCCGAGCAGGCTCGCGCTCAGGGCCGGGCCCAGCGCCGCCTTGTCCGTGATATGCCAATCCGCCACCAGCGACGGAATGGCGAACCCGAGCGCCGAAATGTCGTAGCCGTCGATCATCACGATGAAGAAGGCGAACACGACGAGCCAGACGTGAAACGAGGTCACGCCCCGCTCGTCGATGAGCCGCGTGACGTCAATCGCATGGGATTGCGCCATATCGTCCTCCCTGCCCGCGTGCGCGTTCGCCGCGCCGCATTCGTTGGGTCTGCAACGCTTACACCCGCCGGCGATGGCGCGCAACGGACGCCGCCGGGGTGGCCGCCGATTTCTTGGCGCCGGGCCTGCGAAGTGCTAGGTCCTCGCCGGACCAGACGGAGAGCCACCGTGAACCGCTACCTCGCCGAACTGTACCATGATCCTGGCATTTCACCCGCGGCGAACGCCGCCGCGCGGGAACGCGCCCGCCAAACCCATGCCGCCCTGCCCGGGCTCATGGCGGCGAAGAACGTCAAGCTCGAAGCGGAGTACCATCTCGATCCCGAGCATCGCGCCATCCTGATTTTCGAGGCGCCGACCATCGAAGCGGTCCGGGACGTGCTCGTTCAGTCCGGGTTCATGCAATACTGTGATGGCCGCATCTATCCGGTGAGCACCCTCAAGGAAGCGCTCGAACGCACGAAGGACCTGAAGCCGATCGTGTGACGCCGACCGCGGCGGACTGCCGAACGGCCTGCCCATCCGCTTCCGGACAACGTCGGCGGATGAACGTGCGGATCAAGCCGGGGGCGCTATGGCGCGCTGCCGAGATCGCGCAATCGCTGTTCCAGTTCCGCGATGATCTGGCGGATGGCTATCACCGCCTTTTCATCGGTCATCGAGCGAATCAGCTCTTTCATCGCATTCAACCGCCGCCGGATTGCATCCGGATCATTTGCTGACAAAACGCACCTCCGCCACGCGAGCCGAGAACGCTCCCGGCGCGCTTCCGGTCAACCGGCCATTTCCAATTGATGGAACAAAGCGCGCGACAGTTCTGTCATCACGTGGTTCGGACCTGGCGGTTCGTCCAAAATGTATTGAAAAGTTTAGGTTTCTTTCTACGATTACCAAGGCGCGGCCGCAGAAATGCGTTCGTCGCCTGCTTGCTCGCGCGTTGGCGATCATGCGGTTCCGCCGACCGATCGAAAATTGGCGACGGCGCGCAACGCGTCACATGTCACTAGGCGTAACGAACGCTGCGGTTATGCGTCCGGTCGGAGCACAATAGGCGCGGCGGCACCACGACGTCGCACGGTCTCCCGCAGTACCAGCGGTCATCATGGTTGAGTGCCAAAACAACTCGTGGAAATCCGTCGATCGGCTGGTTAATGTGATTTCAAAATGAAAAGCGAGGAGCGATGCGCCACATCCTCGTGGTCGATGACGAAGCAGCAATCTGTGAAATCCTGCAAATGGGCCTTGAGCACGATGGCACCTGCCGTGTCACATGCACAGCGACGGCCGATGAGGCGATGGCCGTCGTCCAGAATGATCGGCCGGATGCCGCCGTCATCGATGCGGTGTTGCAGCGGGAATCCGGGCTGATACTCGCGCGCGACGTGGTGGCGCTCGACGTGCCCGTGCTGGTGACCAGTGGCGAGCCCGGACATCAGCAGCGGCTGCGCGATGCAGACTGCTACTTTCTGCCGAAGCCGTTCGCGATCTCGCAGCTTCTCGTCGAGACGCGCCGGCTGCTTGACGAGGCGGCGGACCGCAAGGCGCTGCTCGCTGCCGGCCTCGACCGGCTGCTCCACCCGGGCCGCGAAGGGGCCCGCGTCGCGCTCGGCCTGCCTGCGACGCAGGGGTGACGCTGCGGCGTCACCCCTGTGTTCGCCATTGCAGCCACCGCACGCCGGCCAATCGGGTCAATTCGCCAACGAAGGCGGGCGGGTCAGTATCGCGGGAGCGGCGAGTCTGCCGCAATTCGAAACTAAGCTGGCGACGCCCGTCCGCGGCGGAATGCGAGGTCCGCCGGCCGGCGATCACGAGGCCGGCGGCGCGGACCAGCTCATCGATCGCCGCGGCGCTCGGACCGGCCGGGTCCAGCTCGATGTCGAGGCTCGCGGGATACTCGTGCGGCAGGTCGCGCTCGATCCATGCCAGGACCCACAGCGCGAAGAGTCCCGCGGCGGTCGCGATCACGCCCAGCGCAAGCTGTCCGCCGCCGAAGCACAGTCCGATCACTGTGACGAGCCACAGCGTCGCGGCGGTGGTGACGCCGACCGCGACGCTGCCGCGGCGCAGGATCACGCCGCCGCCGATGAAGCCGACGCCCGTGAGAATGCCGAGCGGCAGGCGCATCAGGTCGTTCGTCACGAAGGAATCGGGTTTGCGGCCTACCATCGGCAGGAGCAGATTGACCTGCAGCATCGCCACCGCGGCGGCCAGGCAGACCAGAAGCATCGTGCGAATGCCGGCTGCCTTGCCGTACTCACTGCGATTATAACCGATGAGAATGCCGGCGATCACCGTGAGGGCGAGCCGGATCGCGACGTCCGTCCACGTCACCGTGCTCGACATCGCCGCCATGAGCCGCTCCATAGCCCCATGGTGTCAACGCTGCGGTTGCCCCGAAGGATGCCGCTCCCTCAACAGCGGGTGCGCTGCCGGGAAGCGGACGCCGGGACGGCTCGGCTGCTGATCCCCCTCGAGGACCTGCTTGGCGCCGATCCCGGAACGGCAGCCTCGTATCCCCCGTAGCCGACGGCGACGTGGTCGCGATCGCTACAGCCCGCGAGCGCTACGCATAGCGCCAGCGCCGCGATCGCACCGGCCGCTTGCACGTCCAGGGAACGTCGCGTGGTTCCGCGCCGTTCCGTGCTGCAGAGGGCGGCAGCGGAGTCGGAACGAAGGCCTCCCGCATTCGTTATTCGGTGACAACAAAAAGCGCACCGGGGAGCAATGGCCGCGATCTTCGGCCCGCGCGCGAACCTCTGGATGAATGCCGGCCTTGCCGCCACGGGCGGCGTGTCGGTCTGTCTGCTGCTTCTCATCTGGGGCATCCCGCGCATGGCCTACAACACCCAGGTGGGTCTCACCCCGACGCAGCCGGTGCCGTTCAGCCACAAACATCATGTGAGCGGGCTCGGAATCGATTGCCGCTATTGCCATGACTCGGTCGAGGTCGCGAGCGACGCGGGCATGCCGGCGACCGAGACCTGCATGACCTGTCACTCGCAAATCTGGACCAACGCGGCTCTCCTTGCGCCGGTACGCCAGAGCCTCGCCGAGCACAAGCCGCTTCGCTGGCAGAGCGTCTACACGCTGCCGGACTATGTCTATTTCGATCACAGCATCCATGTCGCGAAGGGTGTCGGTTGCACGGAATGCCACGGGCCGATTGGCGAGATGCCGATCACCCGCAAGGCGACGGCGCTGTTCATGAGCTGGTGCCTTGATTGCCACCGCGATCCCGCGCCGCATCTTCGCCCGGCAGACGCGGTGTTCGATCCCGACTGGCATCGCACGCCGGACACGCCGTCGGGTGCCGCGCTCATGGCGCAGTACCGCATCCATCCGAAGACCTTGACCGACTGCTCGGTGTGCCACCGATGACGGAGCGCGGCGCCGTCGCTCTCGCGCGCATCCGCCGCCGGCTCGCCGGGCGGCGCGGCACCGCCTATTGGGCGAGCCTCGAGGAGCTTGCGGAGACACCGGAGTTCCTGCAGCGGCTCGACCAGGAATTCCCCGCCTTCGCGCGTGCGGCGGGCCAGGCCTATGACCGGCGCCGCTTCCTCCAGCTCATGGCGGCGTCGCTGGCGCTGGCGGGCGTGGCGGCATGCGGGCCGGAGACCGAGCCCCGCGTGCGCGTGCCGTACGTCAGGCAGCCGGTCGGCATCGTGCCCGGCCGCGGGCGCTTCTACGCCACCGCGACCGCGCTCCAGGGCTATGGCACGGGCGTGCTGATCGAGCATACGATGGGCCGTCCGATCAAGGTCGAGGGCAATCCCGACCATCCCGCGAGCCTGGGCGCGACCGGCGCGATCGACCAGGCGAGCATCCTCGGCCTCTATGATCCCTACCGTGCCGAGGCGACGACGCAGGGCGGACGGATCGTCGCATCCGACGCGCTCGCCACCGCGCTCTTCGAGCGGCGCACCGCGCTCCTCGCCCGGCATGGGGAGGGATTGGCGTTGCTCACCGGCGCCGTTACCTCGCCTACGCTCATCGCGCAGATCGAGGCGCTGCGGCAGCAATTCCCCGCCATGCGCCGCCACCAATGGGAGCCGGTCGATCGCGAGACTGTCCGCGCTGGCGCGCACCTGGCCTTCGGCCGCGCGGTCGAGCTCGTGCCGGACTTCGCCGCGGCCGACGTGATCCTTGCGGTCGAAAGCGACTTTCTCGACAGCGCGCCCGGCCATCTGCGGTTCGCGCGCGATTTCGCCACGCGCCGCCGCGCCGCCGAGGTGATGGCGCGCATGAGCCGGCTCTACGCGATCGAAAGCACGCCGACGCTCGCCGGCGCGAAGGCGGACCACCGGCTCGCGATGCCGCCCGACGAGCTCGGCGCCGCGCTGCGGCTCATCGCCGGCGAGCTCCAGGCGGGACCGCAGGAATGGGCTCGCGCCGCGCATCCGCAGGCCCGCGCGTTGCGCGCGCTCGCGGCCGATCTGCGGCGCGCGCGTGGGGCCGCGCTGGTGCATGTCGGCGCCGCGCAGCCCGCGGAGGTCCACGCGCTCGGCCATGCGATCAACGGGGCCCTGGGCGCGTTCGGCCGCACCGTGCGGGCGATCGAGCCGATCCTCGGGCCGCCGCCGGCGGATGGCTCGATCGCGGAGCTCGTGGCGGCGATGTGCGGGGGCCGGGTCGATACGCTTGTGATCCTCGCCTGGAACCCGGTCTTCGCCGCGCCCGCGGATCTCGGCTTCGGCGACGCGCTCGCATCGGTGCCGTTCTCGCTCTATCTCGGCGAATACGCGGACGAGACGGCGGCGGCGGCGCGATGGCACGTGCCGCGCGCGCATGACTACGAGGCGTGGAGCGACATCCGCGCCTTCGACGGTACCGCAACGATCCGGCAGCCGCAGATCACGGCGATGGGCGACCGGAGGTCGCCACACGAGGTGCTGGCGCTGCTGGGCGGCGACACGACGCCGGACGGCCTGGCGATCCTGCGCGAGCATTGGCGCGGCACGCGGCAGGAGAGCGGCACGGGGTTCGATGCGTTCTGGACCGAGACGCTCCGCGCCGGCGTCGTGCCCGACACGGCGGCCGCGCCGGCCGATGTCGCGGTGCGCAGCGATTACGCCCAATCGGTCGGCGCGCCGCGCAAAGCCGATGCGGAATCGCTGCAGCTGCTCTTCCGGCCGGATGTCGCGGTGTGGGACGGGCGGTTCGCCGACAACGGGTGGCTGCAGGAAATGCCGCGGCCGCTCACGCGGCTCACCTGGGACAATGCGGCGCTGGTCGCGCCCGGCACGGCGGCGCGGCTCGGCCTCACGAGCGGCGACCGGATCGAGATCGCTTGCGATGGGCGCACCATCGCGGCGCCCGTGTGGCTGCTGCCCGGACAGGCACAGGGATGCATCACGCTGCCGCTCGGGCTTGGCCGCAAGCGTACCGGGCCGGTCGGCGCCGGGGTCGGGTTCGACGCCTACCCGCTCCGCACGCAAGCCGCGCTCTGGCAGGCCGATGGAGCGACGCTCCGCAAACTCGGCATGGCCCATGAGTTCGCGCCGGTGCAGCACGAGATCGCGACGCAGGGCCGTGACCTCGTTCGCGAGGGCACGCTCGCCGATTTTCTGAAGGACCCCGACTTCCTCCGGCAGCGCAGGTCCGATGAATCGCTCTATCCCGCCTATCCCTATGACGGCATCGCCTGGGCGATGAGCATCAGCCTCGATGCCTGCGTCGGCTGCCAGGCCTGCGTCGTCGCCTGCCAGGCCGAGAACAACAGTCCGGTGATCGGCAAGACCGAGGTGATGCGCGGCCGCGACATGCATTGGCTGCGCATCGACCGCTACTACGACGGCGGGCCCGACGACCCGAGGACCGTGTTCCAGCCGGTGCCGTGCATGCATTGCGAGAACGCGCCGTGCGAGGTCGTCTGCCCGGTGCACGCGACGGTGCACGATTCCGAAGGGCTCAACGTGATGGTCTACAACCGCTGCGTCGGCACGCGGTTCTGCTCGAACAATTGCCCCTACAAGGTCAGGCGCTTCAACTTCTTCGACTACACCGCCCCCGATCCGCGGCCGCGCGAGTCCTGGAACCCGGACGTCACGGTGCGGGGCCGCGGCGTGATGGAGAAATGCACCTACTGCGTGCAGCGCACGCGTGCCGCCATGATCGACGCCGACCGCGAGAACCGCGCGCTGCGCGACGGCGAGGCGGTGACCGCCTGTCAGCAGGCCTGCCCGACCGAGGCCATCGTGTTCGGAGACAAGAATGATGCGGCGAGCGCGGTGGCGAAGCGCAAGGCGAGCCCGCTCGACTACGTCATGCTCGACGCGCTCAACACGCGGCCACGGACGAGCTACGAGGCGCTGATCCGCAATCCCAACCCGGACATGGGCGATGCCTAGCAGCGCCACGCTCGACGCCCTCCCCCGCGAGGCGGCCATCGGGCCGGAGCAGGATTTCGCCTCCGTCACCGCGCGGGTCAGCGACCTCGTCCTGATGCAGAAGACGCCGGCGTGGTGGTATGTCGGCGCCGCGATCTCGGGCGCGTTCCTGCTGCTGTTCCTCGTCGCCTGCGTCTGGACCTTCGCAGCGGGGGTGGGGATCTGGGGGGTCAACATCCCGGTC
>Ga0070740_10003509_pt1 | contig 16554 bp, 15 predicted proteins | sample Coa_R2_FD_67286 | JGI IMG/M metagenome (GOLD analysis project Ga0070740, IMG submission 67286) | Surface soil microbial communities from Centralia Pennsylvania, which are recovering from an underground coalmine fire - Coalmine... | ecosystem: Environmental > Terrestrial > Soil > Unclassified ... | reverse complement strand
CATTAACTCCTCATATGGGAATGCAATTTGGTCTATGCGTAGATAACAAGCAAGGTGGTATGTATTTATTTGCTGACGTATCTGATGGTTCCGAACAAAACAACATTATAAGATATAAATTATCTGAAATATATACCCCATGCATGTCTAGAAGTGTTTTACGACATCTCAAACAAAGTGTGAAATTATTCCGAGGTGATCAAATTAACTTAAATGAATTAATAGGAGCTGCGATTGAAATCGACAGAATTGTTGTAGATAAAGAAATTATCCCACTCAAGATTTAAAACAAATGAAATACATCCAAAACGTGTGAAATGATAAAACCGATTTAACTAATTTTTATTAGTTAAATTCAAAATGGCTCATAATGCAAATCAACACGGGAATACTACATTCGTGCTTAGAAACGTAGAGCTTAAAGATTTGGAAATAAAATCTACGCAGACCGAAAATCATAATACGGTTGTCAAGAGTAAATTTGATATAATAAATCCAGGTAAAATATCACATATTAGTTCAGCCGGTGCTGTAATTAGAGTGTTACAAAGAGGTGAAGTCTATCAGAAAAATGGAAATCCTTATGAGAAATATTCGACGAAACCTTGTATGTGGCATAGAATAGCTTTCGATGGAATAGCTATGGGAATTCCAATAAGAATTTCAGGTAATAAAGTATATTGCGATGGAACATTTTGTTCTTATTCCTGTGCATATGCTTTTCTAATAGATCATAACGAAAAAATTCCGATAAAACGAGATCCAAATTACATTAATAGTGAAACTCTTCTAAAACAATTATTTGAAGAAGAGTTTCCAGGAGAAGAACTAGTTCCATCTAAAAGTTGGATGTTTTTGAAAGACGTTGGTAATGGAAATATGACTATAAAAGAATATTTATTTGGATTGAAAGGAATAAGAGCAGTATTAAGAACTAATTACATCTTTTTACCGGTTACTGTAACTTATGATATAATAAAAGAATAGATATTTAAAAGAGATCGTAGTAAATCAAAAAGCAAATCGAAAATATAGTGGATTTAAAAATGAATATCTATCTACTTCTGATTTACATCTTCAATAAAGCCTTAAATTTTTTCAACTTCCGCTTCTTTCTAAATCTAATTAAATATATTAGATTAGTAATTTCGTTATTTATACCCGAAAGGAAAGCATCTTCTGAAATTTTGAGGGGTAGTGTTTTGAAAATAACATACACGGTAGACGACAAAGATTTTATAGCTTTATTACCGTATTCACCAATAGAAAAAGATTGGACAAAAGTTACCGCGGAAGACGATCCAGAATCGAACGATTCTGAAGTAAACAACGAATCGAAAATAAAAGAAAAAATAATAACGGAAGAAATTATTAGAATAGCTGGTCCAGGCAAGGATTTCTTCAACCTACCTATAACACCGCACATGATAAACAAAAACTATAAGAGTATAACTTTTCATTACAAACGTAGAAGTAACAATAGAAAATTTTCTAAAGATGATGTAATAGCCGGATTACACTGATACTGAATTAATTTAACATTTAAATGTTAAATTTTGCTGCTATTTGTCTAACTTTACTTCTTTTTCTTCTTGATTTCTTCTAATTGTTTTTCGCTAGGTTTGTTCGGCTTCTTCTTATTTTTCTTCTTCGATTTCTTATCTCCAGAATCATCAGCAAACGTTCCAACAACGAAACTTCTCTCTACATCTTTGCGTCTTCGCTCTAGTTCTTCTTGCATTTTCTTAAGATTTTCTACATCTTCCTTCGATACTTTTGCTTCTTGGACTTTTGCATCCTTAACCTCTTGTGGTTTTTCCTCTTCTTTTCCTTTCGAGGAAGAGTCTTCATTATTAAAAGTGTAAACTTCTCCTTTACTCTCTATTCTCTTTTTAGCATCTACACCAACTCCTTTATTGTATTTATCTTTAACTTCTTTTAGCTCATAAGTCGCCAGCTCCTTATCATCTTCTTTTCCTAAGTTAGCAATAGGTTTATCAACTGGATTCTCTTCTGCTTTTTTGGGCATAGTAAGCTTTTGAACTCGTCTAATTTCATTTTCCCATTGGTCTTTATAACCGGGATACTTTTGATCACGACGATCAAGCTCTTCAAGAACTTTAATCAGAGCTTTTTGTGCATCTAATTGCTTATCTTTAATTTCAGTTAATGATGACTTGATAGTTAATCTCTTCCAATGAAGTTGGGCATAAGATGTCAAAGTTGTCGGATCGTCGATGTCGTTTTGAAGTTCTTCCAAAGCTTTCTTTCTTAGTTCAATTCTACGTTTTTCATCAATAGCATCTTTTTGAGCATTTTTGAAGGAATCTATCATCGCTCGCTCTCTGACATCCTGTCCTTTGCCTGTTTCTTTAAGTATTTCGGCTGTAAGAGAAGTATTCTTGTTCGCACTTCCTAGTTTTGAGCCATCAACGATTCCGGAAGCCGATTCTTGAGCCAATTTTGCTCTTTCTCCTTTCAAATCTTCTCCAAAGAAATCAGATTCTTCTTCGTCTCCTACTTTGACGATATCTATCATACCTTCAGTATCTGTTTCTGGTCTTCTTATTGCAAACCACCTTCCAGTATAACCTATTTTCATAGGAACTCCTTCGTTAGTGCTAATAACTTCCTTATATTTTTCAAGGCATGCTTTATCTGTTGCGTGGAATGAAACTACTTTCATCAAAGCGAAAACTCCATTTAACTCTCTGGTTAAAATAACAGGACTGTAAAGAAAATATTCCTGTCCAGGAATAACTGGAGTGTTAGTCAATTTAGGCAAAGGTTTTTCTTCCATTAGGATTATTTTTAATTTTTAGATCCGAATTACTTTATTTTTAAAAAATAATGTTGGCTTTAAATCCTTTTCTTCATAATTCGAGGAATATTATCAATAAGTACATTATGGAAAGAAATCCGAATAAACTAAAAATCCATTTAAAGAAATTTGCAGAAAAATAAAATTTTGAGGTAGAAAATCCTTTAAAAGAGAATTTTTAAAAAATTCATTATCGAAAACAAAACCGTCTCACATTAATCAAAAATCTCAAGATGGAATCCGAGAGAGAATCTTCTTTTTCCGAAATAGAAGATATGTCTGAAAAATCCTTTGGAGATTTTTTCGATAATGATCGGAATGGAAATTGTAAGACGAGCACATCTAACAGAAAAATAAAAATTAAAGGAGAACCTGCAACGGCTGACGATATTAAAATTTTAGGTCTTGAACCTAGCGATATTAATAGAATATATAGATGCGATAAACATGGAGATTTGATAATGTTTCATTATGTGGAAGGATATGATCAGGTTTCATTCACTGACTTTAATGAAACTGAAAGCAAATACAAAACCGACGATTTGAAGGTAATGAAACAATCTTGGGGCGAAATTGCGGATGAAGAAGCAAAAAGATTCGAGAAGATGAAGTCTAGAATTTCTAAAGTTAGAGGTTGGATAATAAATACTAAAACTAATAAAATAATATGCAAATCGTTTACTGAAACCTCCATTGTTCATATCGCTCCTGATGACATTGAAAAATATATTAATGATGGCTTTATTCTAAAGCCGTTTATCGAAGGGACTAACATTCGCGTTTTTCGTTACGGTGATGTGTGGCTACATTCCACGAATAAGAAAATAAATTGTATAAATTCTAGAATTCCTGTCTGTGAAGCTAATATTTATCAAATGTTTAAAGAAGCTTTAGGAGATTTTAATTATGATCAGCTTAATCCTCATTTTATTTATATCTTTCATCTTATGCATATGCATAATCAAATAATGAATCAAGAAATAGTGGATACACCTAAAGTATATCATGTAGCAAGTATATTTTCTCAGACTACGCCTTATCCTATGAAAATTGCAGAATTCGAAGTCGATAAGGTAAACCATAGATCTACTTCTCCAGACATTTCTGAATATTCGTCTAATGAAAAACTAAAAGGAGTTTGCTATCTTGAAAATCTCGATATAGATGAGGCCCAAGGATTGTTGCAAATGAGACAATGTGTTCTGGCTAGACGTGGATATGAAATAATTCAATTGGCATCTCCCATCATGGAACGTTTCATGAAAATTAGAGGTTACAGTAATACACCATTCAATCCTATAGAATTGCTATATTTAAGACTTCCAGTTCAAGATAGGCCGTTTCTCGTCGACGTTATGCCTCCTCATCAAAAACAGATGGCGTCGCCCAGTAGAATGGAAGAGTATGTAAAAGTTAACAGCGAAAGACTTGCCAATTTTTGTGCTGAAGTTTTAATTACTTTCTTATCTGGTAACAAACCTCGAGTTACAAAATGTCTCTATTGGCTTATCAAGCAAATAAGATTAGAAAATATTCATGTTTCTAAAGAGTTTATAAAAGATGAATTTAGAAAGCTTATTGATAACTTAGCAAGAAATAGTGGAGAATCTCTCTATCGCTGTTTTAAAGATTTGGAACGCGGTGCTATAAATGATACAAACGCTGTCGGAAATGTTATAAAGCATCATCCGGATGAATTTTTTCCTTATGAAACGGTTCTAAAACCGGAAGATTTTCCTACATTGGAAAATAATAAAAGAGAAGATTTGAGAAAAACTCCTCCAGAAAGGCCTAACAAAAATAACAGAAAGAATGATAGAAAAACACCGTCTCCTGTTCCGAGACCTTCTAAAACGCCGAAATCAAGATCTCCTAATCCTCACACTAAATCAACAACAGTTTCAATGGTTGATGTATTTTTCGACAGAATTCAACGACGTAAGTAATCCGTCAAAGAATAAAATAAAGAATAAATTAAAGAATAACGATATATTTGTATATCGTTAAATGCGTATAAATGATTACTTTCTATCTACAAGAACAGCTTTGCTAGACTTACCTTGAGTGTTACGCATAACTCGTTCATGCTGTGTTTGTTGAGTGATACTAGCCATAACATCTCCCTTGTTAGCTCCTTGATGATTTTCAGCTATAAAATTCTTCCCATATTTTCTGTAAATAGAACCTACGATAGTACCTTTCTTAGAACCATGCCCCTTTTGAGGAATAGAACTTTCTCTGATAGTTTGCGTAGCTTGTTTATATTTATCCATATCAAAATGTCTATTGATAGGAAGCTTTCGTTCTTTATATTCCTTTCCTTGTTTAAATGTCGAAACCATATGAGCTAGTTGTTCATCGCTTACTCCATATTCCGCTTGGATATCTTCTTTAGGAGAAAATAATTCAGCAATATTTCTCACGAAGACGACTTCGGAGTTATCTCTACGATTAGAAACTGGTATTTCTTGAGCCTTGAACCCATTATTAATGGGTTGTCTAAAATTATTTTCGAAAACCTCTCGCTCATTTGCAACCTTCTTCTGCCCGTTATCTTGGCCATTTTGCTTCTGCCCATCTTTCTTCTGGTCCTGATGCTTATGATTTTGCTTCTTCTCTTGTCCATCAGTCTTGTTTGTCGTTTCGTCAGTTTTGGCATAAAATCTTCTACCACTCTGTACCTGATTTCGAGGAAATTCATCCTTCTTTTCCTCCTGATTTGCAGTATGAACTTTTTCTCGCTCTTTCTTAGATCTTCCGTTATGTTCTTGAGGATGATGAGAACTTCTTTCATGTTTTTCAGAAGAATTACTTGATGACGAAGAACGATCTGAAGACGAATTTTGCAATCTTCTATCTTTGTCATTTCCTTCTCCACGACCTCTTCGCCTCCAAAGGCCTAAAACAATAAGAATAACAATTACAATAACGACAACCGCGATTATCAAAGTAACATTCATCTTTTCGAAATTTTCTTTTGAACTTTTTATTATTTTTGTAAATTTTTCAAAAATTTATTTCAGGTTTAAAATACACGCATTTTAAACGTTTTTATTCTGTTTAAAATGAATTCGACTTGTTCAACATTCAAACCAGGAAAAGAAAATGCACGAAATTGCGCATTAGGCTTATTAATAAAAGTTATGAAAAGAACAAAAGGTAGAGGAGACGAAGAAGATGATGAAGTTGGTTATACACCGCAAGAAATAGAGAAGGTTGTTTATAGTACATTCGCTTCAAGAGATCAATATTTAGCAAAAATTGCAAAAATAGCGCTCCATCTTTCCTTGTTTACAAAAACAGGGAGGGTTTCTTATACTTTCCAGGAAGCTATTTTTAATAAAAGTTCTACTAACGGAGGTAAAAGTATAAATGGTGAAGATTATTTGGATTGGTTAGTAAATTATGCTACAGTTCAAGAGATATTTCCCGAGCTTTATCAATCAGATTTGGAGAAATTAGATTTCGAAAATTTTGAGAGGCAAATGCATTTGGAACAAGATGCCATTCTTGAAGGATTGAATCAAATAGTAAGAATGTGTTGCGATTCTAAAGTTTGTAGTAACGAGGAGATTCAAATAGCATATGATAGCGAGTTGTTTAAAATAGGTACTATATTTGACACAGCAGCCAAAAGTATTTGTATGACAAGAAAAACAGATAGGTGGGTAACGCCTTCTAATCAAGTTTACATTCCTGATACTACACCTTTATATCCGGAAAGCGTTGGCGGAAGATTAGAAAATGGTTCGAATCTAACAACCAAGCCACTATCAAGCAGGTCTATTGAAAGAAATTTCGATGTAACTGGTCAAGTAATTTGTTTCGATGTGAGTAATCTTATTCATAATCTCGCAGTATTAGATGACGGGAGATTATTAATATTACCTTGGTCAGGAGAGGTTATATCTTCTGAAGTTCAAGAAGAATTAAAAGATAAGTTCAGAATTGAGATACAAATGAGAAGATATTTCTTGAGGACCAAAAGTATCTTATAATAAAAGGTTTAATGTTAATATTATATTAACATTTCTTGATTTTTATTAAATATTTAACACTTCTTAATATTTTCTGACTTCTCTAATATCTTTTCGTAATCAGAAAGGATAGGATTCTTTTGCTGTCTATTACATGATAATTTATGAGTAGACCAATCTAATTTTTGATGTTCTTCAGAACAATAATATGCAATATGACATCTAGAACAAAATTTATAACTTTTAACATCGCAAACTTCACATTTATGTTCCACTTCGTAATCTTTAAACATGTTGAATAAATTTAATTTAGTTGCCATAGAATCTCCAGGAATTATTAATTTATTATTTGCTGTCATTAAATTCTTTTCATAATCGAACGTTATATATCTATGTTTCCCATTGGCTTTTTCAGTAACTAATTTTTCTTTATTGTACGCCTTTACTAACAGTCGTGTATAAACTATATCAGATATTGCAGAAAATCCTTTTAAATTCTCTCCGTTTACTATAACTTGAGAAACTTTTATTTTTTCATCGAATAATTGCTCGCAACAATCTATAATAGCCTTTCTTGCTGTCTTTAAGAATCTATTAAGTTTCTTCTTATCACTTCTTTTACTCTTTTTATTGGTTTTCATATCGTTGCCGTTCATAAAACTTTTAAAGTTAAATTTAAATTAAATAAAAGATCATTTTTAAATAAAAATGACATCACAGCAAATATACGATCAAATAGGAAAATCTGTTCCCTATCAAGTAGGATTTAATCAACGAATCTCAGGTGGACGAGAAGGTTTACTTTTAACAACGCCGCCTCCTAAACAAGTTGTATTAAATGAACCACCACCTGCATTAGAGACAGAACCTACGTTTAACGACGTATTGACAAAAACGAGTATTCCCATAAGAACAGGAACTCAACCGCCTCAACTTTTAGTTACTGCAAAAGAACAATCTGTACAACCTGCTCAATGTCCTGCTCCTATAGTAAATTGTACTCCGGGAGAACCTAAAATTGTAGAAAAAATTGTTGAAGTTGACAGAAAAGTTGAAAAAGTTAATCCCAAAGGTTTGAGCAACGAAGATATGAATAGAAAATTATTTGGCATTTTAAATTCTAAACCTGTAGATATTAGTTGTGCTTGTGAAGCTTATGATTACTATTCTATGACAAATCCTTCACAAGGAGAATTCAAATGGAATTCAGATATAGAAATAGTTTATAGAGAACAACCTATTATAAAGCATGATAATATTTTGGAAATTATGAATAATGACAATCCTAATCCCTGGAGAAAAACTAAAGAACTAACTATTAGCTATTCAAGATGGAGTCCTAATCCTAATGGTAAAACACCTGTGAGACTATTACTTATTCACGATTTTTTAGATAGCAAAGAATCGTGGTGGTGTACTCAAAAATTATTATCTCCCTTCTTTGATACTGTTTCCGTGGATCTTATAGGAACAGGAGAAAGTATAATGCCAAGAGCTGTAACTTCGGATGAGGAAAGTGAGAATGTTCCTTGGAGTTATATGTTTCATGCTCAATATCTTTCGGCATTGGCAAATACTTTATGGCCCGGAGAACAATATTACATAGCAGGAATAGATTTTGGAGGACAAATAGCCTCTACAATCGCGTCTATTTCCAAACAAGTAGATGGAATAATTATGATAAATCCTCCAGGTTTTCATCGCAATACATTTCCAGGAATTCAATATTTAGATTTTTATGAAATGAGAAAAATAACATCAGATGAGAGCTTAAATAATTTACCAATTTCATTTACTGCGAGAGTTAGAGATTTATTAACTGGAGCGCTTAAATCTTCAGAATGTGATGGAAGAAATAATTCCACCTTAAAGTTGATTTTAAAACAATATACCAATCTTGATAGAAAACGAATTTTAATTGACCAAGTTGTAGCTTTTTCGCAACTTCCTTACCAAGAATATCCGAAAACAGATAATAATCAACAAGGCTTAGAAATAGAAAACATTACTGCTGCTACTCTTATAGTAACAGGACAGAATGATACCGTATGTAGTCCCGAAAGTAGACATTTATATCCTGCTATTTATTATAATAGCGATGTTTCTACTATAAATGTTCCTCATTCTGGTCATTTAATGCACATCGACAATCCTAAAATAATAGCTGAAATTATTCTAAGTTTTATCAGAGAAAAAGAAGGTATTGCAAGCCTTAAAGATGCATTTATAGGATTTTTAGGAACAACTAAAGGAAACGAGATGCAAATAATTTCTGGATTAAGAGATTTATATCTATAATAATGCGAAACATTGTCAAATAGATTTCCGAATGGAAATCTCCAATTATTAAATTCATGATGAAATATAAATATTTCAACTACTGACAATTCTAATAATTATTAGAATTTTATTACTGCTTCAATCTAAATTTCATTTCTCAAAATTTTCTGAGCTTTGTAAAAAATTTTACATAAAAAATAAACGAAAGAAAAAGAAGAATCTTCGAGAGATTTTTTCGGAAAAGATAAATTAGAAATCAAGATAAAATGGCAGGTTTCGGAATCGATCTATCCATTTCGGGAATAGCGGCTACTCTTGTATCAGTCCTAGTTGTTGTGGGATTGGTGTTCGCTATTTTTTGGTTTTTCAAGAAGAGCGACAGTTTGACTGAGGAAGATCGCTTGAATATCGAGCGGTCTAAGGTTGCCTGGATTGGAGCAACGGCACTCGCTGTGCTTCTCCTTTTTGTCAACTCTAAGGAGAAGGCTTGGCGACGCATGGGAGGAGGTGCAGCAGTTCGTGCAACTGCTGGTCGGGGTGGATCGGCATCAGCTTCTGCCATCTAAATTTCGAACAACATTTAAAAAAAGTTATCTAATCTCAATGAGATTAGATAAAAGAAATAAAACTTAAATAAAAACTCAAAGAAATGAAACAATCTTATTCGGCAAAAGCTAAAGCATGCTTTAACGGAAGTAATCAAATTAAACAAATAAATTTAGGATCAAAATTAGAAGATATCATAGCAAACATATTTACTTTCAGAAGAAATAACAACATAAACTATTTGCAAAAAGAAAGAGAAAAATTAGGCAATTTAGTTAATTTAATTATATATGATGTTCAAACTACAGGTGTTCCAGAAATGCTAGACGACTACGACGAAAACGGTATTTTTTTAGGAACTCAACATATTTCATATCCTGCGATAATACAATTTTCTTTTTTCCATCCTAAAACTGGAAGACATTTAGCTAAATATGTTAAACCTCATAAGCCTATATCTTTTGAATCTGCGCTTTTAACAGGGATTTACAATTCCTTCTCTATAAAATTCGAATTGCCGTTATATCCAGAAAAATGCGATCCTAAATCTTTAGAAGATGTTGTCATGATAGAGTATATTAATCAAACTCTTTTAGACAGAGATGAAGTCAGAGAAAATGCTAGTGTTCTGAGATATGAAGAGCCTGGAAGAACTGAAGAAGAAATAGGAGAAATGGCTATTCAAAAATTTCTTGAAGAAATAGGAAATGACATAAGCGATGTTATTGCTTTGGACGACGCTAAAATGTTTCACGAATTAGTCGAAGAAATTCTAGAATTTCTTAGTAGAGGGGAAGGAGAAATTACCATTTTAATGGCTCATAACGGTTCTAATTGGGCAGAACCTATCTTAAGAGCAGAAATGGAAAGAGTATGTTATTCTGACAATATCAAAAACTATTTGTTTGTAGACAGTAAACAATTATATAGTGAAATCATTACCGATCTTATTGAAAACGAGAAAATGATTCAGGAAGAAAATGCTAATGGTGCTAATATTAAAAGTAACGTCAACGTAGATGAAAATGTTATAAAAGTTGTAGCCTCTAAATTGGGAGAATCTCGCGAAGAATCTTTCAATACCATGTTAGATGTATTGAATTTGTATTCAAATATAGAATTCATCTCTGAACAAATTTATGGAAGAAGTGACTGGAACTTTATTATCAGCAAAATTGTAGAGCATCTTTACAAATGTAAAACTAGATAAGATTAGATGTAAAATCTTTTTCAGAACAATTATAGTAATATAACCTTAAAGAAAAAAGAAAATTAAATTTTCTTTTAATAGAAACTAAAATTTTCGACGACGAAAATCAAAGATGAACGGAGCTTCGATCATGATGAGTGATGGAAAAGGAAACATTTCCCGCGTCAATCTTTCTCAAGAAGAAATGGCTCAACTGAACCTTCCAGGAAGAAATATATTTGGTCCAATGACGAAAAAGGAGAAAAAGCAATGTCGTCGTTGTTGCAAACGTATAATAAAACTTACGCAGAATCTCCTTAACGAGGTTTTCGACCATACTTTGAGTATGGAGATTAGACAGCTTTTGGTCGAAATCTACACTTTCAGGAGAAGTATGAAGAAAAAGGGTGAATATTCTGGAGGACCCTCTCCTGCTTGTCAAATCTTGCATGACTTTCAAGATCGTTTGGACGTGTTTTTCGTTGCCCAACAATCGAAAATGAATAATTTTAAATAAAAAAAACTTGTTAGTACTAACAAGTTTAACAAATGACAAATATTTTTAACGAGGCTTGAATACAGGTTTAAAAAAATGTAAAATCGTATCCTCACGAATCTTACATAATTTAGCATCACAATCGTCTTGTCCGTAAGTTATGTAATAATATGGAATGTTATCTTCATAAACTCTAGCCAATCCTGAAACGAATTGAATACGTTTCAAGTGTTCTCCAGCATTTCCGAATATAAACTCGTCTGTGACGTATTTGACTCTAAAAGGAGGTTGACATTCGAATGCATAAAAATAGGTCAGATAACGATGGCTCTGAAATTCTCTAACGTGAATAATTCCTACAAATAACTCTTCCGCTTCATACTTCTCTACCCTTTTCAATTTCCTAGAAATAAATTTCTTATTCCATTTCTTGGCGTAAATGATTTGACTTCCACCACGATAATCGGTTCTAATATTATCATTAAAAGTTTCAAATACTTTAACTAATTCATTTTTATCATCATTATTTTTATCTATATGACATTTTAGAATTACGTGAGGATTGACAGAATAGACGAGATATAATTCATTCTGATAAATAAAGGGCATCCAATTCTTTTGATCTCTTCCTTTATCTTCAGGCATAGAAAATGACAATTTAAAGAATCTTTCCGGTTTTATTTCATTAACTAGGGTTCTATTTTTTCCAATTTCTACCTTGGTACTTTTTAACTTCTTATTATAACCATCTATTCTGTAATCTAGTTCTTTAAGGTTGAAGATTGTAAGGTACATTTCTGCTTTGCATCCTTCTCCACTTTTAGAACTAGACGTCATCCACAATCTTTTCTTATGTATAAATGCTCTAGCATCTTCGCATCCTTTTTCACAATTTGGAATGGAAATATCGGGATGTGTTATCTTTAAAATTTCGTTTTCAGGAGTCAGAATGAATGTATAAGATTCTATGGTATCCAATTCGTTTTCATTCCATCTTTTGAGAAAAACATGCTTGCAATTAGTAAAATTACCCATTCTGAAAACGTAATAGGGTTTGTTCTTATTATGATTGAACTTTTCTATATTGTCTATTGTAAATATGGAAGGATTATAGGTTCTAAATTCTTTCAAAGATTTTAACGGATATAATTCTTGAATTTGTAGTAGATCTTCTATATGTACGTTTTTAGTATCGAAAACTTCTTCTACATTAGAAGCCTCGTTTAATCTTTTTCTATAAACGATGATTATAACTATTGTAATAATAATTACAATCAACGTGATAATTATTATCGATTGTTTCTTAAAAGGTGTCATTACTCTTATTTTAAATCCCATAACATTTATTACAAACTTTTAAGTTTGTAAATTATTTCTTTTGATAATTTTACGTTTCTTTAAGCTTTAGGTTTAAATTTCTTGTCATATTTCGCTCGGTTTTCCATATCTTTCTTAGCCTTTTCAATCATACTATTACTAGCAGTAATATTTCCTTGAATACTACTATTATTTTTCTTGGCCATGCTAACAATCGAAGGATATTGTTCCGGATAAACTTCACCATTGGTAGAGTAGTCGTTATTATGTTGTCTCTCATTCCTGACATATTCTTGTATATTTTGTTTATCATTGGATATTTCCGATTTATGTTTCACATAATTTTTTATTAAATTCTCAACATCTATTTTAGCGTTTTCTAGAAGCTCATTGGGATCTATGTTTTTAGCAGGGAATAGAAGGGTTTCTTTGCCGTAAATTTTATCTAATACGCCGCCTTCTTGAAAATTGGAAATTAAAATTCCTTTTTCATAATCAATGATCTTAGCCTTAGCTAAAATTTTAGCTATCAGTTCAGGATTGGTAAATCCAGTTCTGTGAGGATTATTTCCCTTATATTCTTCCAAAGTTATGGCGATATTTTCCTTGGGCTCATTCTCTAATTGTGAGATAGACTCCTTAATACTTGCTACATAATTTATACGATCTCTATATATAAATTCTCTATGAGCAACGACATTTGGATTATACATTTTAAGAACCGTATTGTACGGAAGTCTTTTAGCTCCATTATCAGTTAATAGAAATACATTTACCTGACGATCTCCATTTTCTAAAATATCTATATCAAATATTCCCACTTCACTCCATTTAGCTTTAACATCTACCATTTCTGTCAAAATACTTTCAAGATTTGTTCTCTTGATTAAAAGTAAATCTCCGGTTCTTATCTTCATTTTTACTACAAAATTTATAATTTCTTTGAAACTTGACGCGTTTTATTACCATAGTTTAAAATTCAATAAATTCATTTTCTTACTTGTTGTTCATTTTTTGTTGACGAATGAATTCTACCATTACAATGATCAAATTATCAGGAAAATTCTTGAGATCAAATGCTACAGATTTGTTACTATGATCGTAATGCCCCTCATACGGAAGATTTGTTTTCTTTCCCATAACTTTTACGATAATAGGGTTAGATATATAGTAATCCTTAATAATTTCTACAAGAGCTTTAGTCATTCTGGAATTTAAATTTCCTAATTCTAAAGCTAATTGAGTTAAATCCACATCCATTCCTACTTTCTGTGATCCATTTTGCATGTAAATTTTGTCATAATAAGTTTTTAATAATCTGGCTAGATGACTAAAAATAGTAGACTGACCTGTATGATTTATTTTCTCATCTAAATAAACGTGTTTTATAAAATGGTTATTATCATTCTCTTTTTGAACATTCAACATCTGATTCAATGTTGATGGACTATTAACTCTAATTGTGTTGTCTAAAGCATTCATACTTGATTGAACTATATCAGAAGTGGAATATGGCATTATGGATACTGTAGTTTGAGGTATGAAATTAGGAGGCATCACAGGATCAAAAACTGTTACTTGTCCTAACATCTTTTAGATTTTACATTAAGCAAAATGTAAAAATCTGATTTTATTTAGATCCAATTGAATTCACTTAATAGTTAGAAGGAAGAAATCTTGGAGGTCTTTTCGTTGGTTGACTTTCTGCATAATTTTGAACTACTTCTCTCGTTTCTATAGGTTCTTGAGGCTCATTTGCTCCCATACCCGCAACATTTACTCTATATCTTTGAGGAATCTCATATTCTTCTTCCTCCATTCTTTGTTGTTGAGCCATTCTTCTCTGTTGTTCTTGCTTTAATTGTTGTTGTTGTTGTCTTAATTGTTGTTGATACATCTGTTGACGGACTTCTTCGCTTGGCTGTTGGCGAACTTCTTGGCTAGGCTGTTTCGTCTGCTGTTTAGCTTGAGAAACTTGTTGCCTAGATTGTAGCTTATTTTGAAGATTCGCGTAAAATGCTCTAAGTTGATTATCGCTAACTTGAGGATCGGCAGCATTTTTAATAATTTCCATTTGCTGCTGAATTTCGGGTCTTCCCATAGCTGCAGTCTTTCCTTGGTTAACTGCATCTTTGTAATTCTTGAAAGTAGGACTATTCAATTGCTCTTTCACCCAGGCTTTAACATTTTTCCAATCAGATCTATCTCCCATATAACGAATTCCGTTGCTTACGTCATTAGGCAATCTTAACTCTAAATAAGGAGCAGATGTCACTCTAGTTTCATATACCTTAGGAACTTCAAGAAAATCTGTTACTTGTCCGCTAGCATCCCTTACTGTTCCAAATTTAAACAAAATAAATTCTACTCCATCCTTATCGACTAGTTCAGCATCATGAGAAAGAGACTCCCACGGTCCATTCGGATTTGGAGTTCCATTTCCTGCATCACCATAAAAAGCGTTACACGGTCCACAGCCGTTAAGCTTAAAGAACGTGAATACAGCATACTTAGGCTTATTGTCTTGTTGCATTTTAAAATTCTTGTAAAAAGAATCTCAATTTGTTTTATTTTGAAACAAGATTGTTTTAAATTTATTTTACGATTTTCTAAATTTGGAAGAAATCGTAGTTTAGTTGTTAAAAATTTATTTCGGCTAATCGACATTATCCATTTCGTTTTTCACTCTAGAAGCTTCTTGTTCTTGTTGTTTTTTCATAAGTTCTTGGAGTTCTTTTTCTTCCTGTTCTTGTTTCTTAATCATTTCGTCAAGTTCTTCTAAGACATCTTTAACATCTCGATTTTTTGCTTTAGGCTTAACTTCATTTTCTGCTTCTTCATCATCAGGAATGACTCTTACGCGATCACTATTTGTTTTAAGATGGTCATGCTCGTCATATTGGTGAACATTTGGTTCACTTAACATTCCTCCCTCTAAAACGTTTAATCCTAATCTATTTAATCCTTCAAGAACAATATTTATACCGTTGATCGTTGTATTAGCTTGTTCTTCTCCCATCAATTGTACTATAGTCCTCGCCAAATCTTTAAATCTTGTTGGTAATTTATTGTAAATTTCTTGACTATAATTTTTCTTAATGTTAATACGTTCATTTCTCTTCTTACTGTTTTCTTTTTCTTCAGCATCAATTTCTTCCTTAGGTCGAACTTTTATCTTACTGGCGGGATCGTAATCATTTTTCCACTTGTCTATCTCATCTTTAATTATCACTCTAGCGAATTCTTTTAATCGGTCTAATCTTTCTTTAGACAACATGACTAAAACGTCAGTTATGGAATTTATTTTCATTTCATTTACTATTTTATTTGATGTCATTGCTGCTTGACATAAAATATCTAAAGGTTGTGACATTAAACATTTTAACAAAACGCTTTCAGGAAAATTTCTTATAGGAGTTTTATTTCTAATATTCTTGTCTTCTAACTCGCTTTTGTCGTGCTTTATTTTATTGTTATTCTTTTTAGCTTTTCTCTCCCTTTTGTTTAATAGCTTGACTAAAACTTTACCATATTCGATTCCACTAAAAAACATAGCTAATTTTCCTTCATATATATTTGATGTATCTAGAACGCTAACATCGCCTACAAACATTTCTAAAATATCACAGGTTTTAGATACACGCTTAGTAATAACTCTTTGCATTTCTTCTATCTGAATCATGATGGTACCAGTAGTATATGAAATAAAAGAAGCTTCATCGTCTGTAGATTGTCCATATACACAAATTCCTAAAACTTTATCTATTCCATTGTCTAAATAATCTACAGGGAAAGGATTAGTTAAAGCTCCGTCTATGATTTTCATTCCTTCAAAATCTATTGGAGGAAAGACAAAAGGAATGTTTGAACTCATTAATGCGCCTTCTGTAGCCAGAAGTGTAGGATGAGATTTATAATCGAGTTTATG
>Ga0070740_10003505_pt1 | contig 16570 bp, 17 predicted proteins | sample Coa_R2_FD_67286 | JGI IMG/M metagenome (GOLD analysis project Ga0070740, IMG submission 67286) | Surface soil microbial communities from Centralia Pennsylvania, which are recovering from an underground coalmine fire - Coalmine... | ecosystem: Environmental > Terrestrial > Soil > Unclassified ... | reverse complement strand
AAGTGTCAGTAGACAAGTATTGGAAAATGCGATCTGCCCTGTTACAATAGTACATTAATTCATTTCATTTTTTATTTCTAATCTATAAACCTGAATGTAATAGTTTCAAAAAAATAAATTATTAATTGGCAAGTGATGATGTACTGATAAGATTCAATTGGGTTCAGACCTGTGAGAGTTTTAGTCTTACAGTACTAAGTTTGAAGACAAAATAGCTCGTAGAAATAGCGGATATTCAATCCGTCACGTTTGAGCTCTTATTCAGAAAATCTATTGGCTCATCATATTTAACGCCTGCATTCAATTTTCAGCATTGGATGTCTTCCAAGTGATCTTATACTGTAAAAGTCTATGATTAATGTTGAAAGCAATAGTTTGGAAATGTTATAGGTGTAATCTAACATTTAAGGAAGAAAATATCGTGGATTTGCATAAAGAAATTTCCACGCATTCTAGTATGAAAATTATCTCTTAGAATCTAATCCTGATGGTAGCCAACCTTTTTGAGTCTTGTCAAGTTGTATGTGTTATTCTACGATTTGTTTATTACATTAGAACTAGTAAATATCCGGTACAAATGTCTTTTTGTCTGGATTGTGGCAAATTTGCCTATGTGGATGGAGACCACTATTGTGCTCAGTGTGGCTCACCACTTGAAATAATATCGAATTCACTTGAGTTTACGAAAAGACAGATTGACGCATTCAACGATCCATGCATTAGGGATGAATTATGTACCACGGAAACAGGCAGATGGATGTTAAAAGAAGCTGCCAAAGAAGGATTGATCAATGATCCTAAAATCACAAAATTATTGCTTGAACTATGATCTTAATTCTAAACCAGATAAAATAAAAATTATGAAAGGATTTTTGTAGAGAGTTTTGCAGGTTCAGACTTGTGAGAGTTAGTCTTATAGGGCTTAATCTGAACGCAAATAATCTACAGCAAGTATATGAATTACTACAAATAATAGGTGTTCATTAGGGGTTAGCCTATTTACGAGAAAGGTGTATCATGTTATGTGCCCACCACCTCAAAACAAGATTCTTTCAACCACAAAAAGACCACAAGCATATCATTTAGGTTGCCAGAGGAACTCATAGAAGAGATTCAAACAGAAGCACAGCTAAATAATGTCTCTGCCAACGTACTTGTACATAGAATTCTTGAAAGATATACAAAGTGGGATGCAAATGCGGCAAAGGGCGGTTATATTCCAGTTACAAAAGGTTTGATTTTTGAACTCTTTGACAAAATTTCAGACAAAGAGATAATAGAAATTGCAAAACGCGTAGAAATGAAGGAATTCGAAGATATTGCGCTATTGCTCAGAAACAAGTTTGATATTGAATCCACATTGGATCTGATTGAAACTAGGGCAAAGGTTTCGGGCTTTCCATATCGATACAGTGTCAAAGGTGCTATCCACTCTTTTGTCATACAGCACGATATTAACGAAAAGTGGTCACTTTATCTTGCATCAAGATACAAACAGGTCTTCGAAGATCTAGGATTAAAAAGCGTAAAGTTCCATACTACTGCAAACACAATTCAGTTTGATTTACACGTTAATTTACCAGGCGTGTGAATCTTATGATTCACATCTACATGTGTTAAACTCGCTCCTTCAAAACTTGAATCATTATCAACATTGGAAACTGTATGCGATTGTTAAATAATCTAAAAATTCTTAACAGTCATGAAATTATTGTGTGGCGAATATCAATAAAATGGCCAAGTTATCTTTTGTTGTAGTTCTGACCATATTGTTATTTTCAATTTTTGCAAATTTTAATTCAAGCTATGCGCAATTGATGCCAACATCAAGTCAAGGGTATACAAAGTTGGTGGACACATCTACACCGACATATCAATTATACAAAAATACCCAATATGGGTTTTCAGTAGAATATCCAAAAACATGGAACGTTGTGGAACATCTTGATCAAAAATATGTTGCCAAGACTATCGTGATCTCACCTGATGATAATTTACAATTCCATGTGGGTGTCATAAAAAATCAAAATCCGTATGTTGGCCTGACAAGTCAAGAGATTCTAGGTCAGATAACTGGCACACTAAGAAATGGTTGTTCTGGTGCAACTCTTCAAAGCAGGGGGTTTACCTGCACAGAACCACAATTTAATGCAAATGTGACTAATTACCGCGGAGTGCCAATGTATGAAGTTGCCATGTCATGGACTAAGACACTTCCTACTGGGGCATCAATGAAATGGATTTCGATTTGGGGATTTATGCCTTCAAGCAATGATGTCTGGCTGTTGATTGTAGAAAGCTCAGTAAATGAATTTGTTGGAAATATGGAAGCAAGTAAGCACATATTCGATTCGCTTGACATATCTAGCATACCGCAAAATAATCCAGTACCATCACAAGGTACTGCAAAAACAATACCGCATTGGATCAAAAATACTGCCATGCTGTGGTCTCAGGGTTCTGTCACCGATAGTGATTTCATACAAGGAATTCAATATCTTGTCCAGCAGGGAATAATCATTGTTCCAGCAACACAGGTCAGTTCACAACCGTCGCAGACAATCCCATCGTGGGTTAAAAATACTGTCAAGTGGTGGTCTGAAGGTCAAGTCACAGATGCCGATTTTATCAATGGCATACAGTATCTAGTTCAAAAGGGCATCATATCTACCCAAACTGTTGGGCAAGGACAAACAGCTGTGACTGATCAACAGGGATTGGTAACTTTTCAAATAAATGGTCAAAATGTGCAATTTAGTTTTGTTGATGATACTACAGGACAACCACTCTCTGGAGTCAATGTAGCCTTTTCACTTGACCAAAAAACTCAATCTGTAGGTACATTGTTGATCATAGATCCTAACAAACACTATCCTTTACAATTTGTAGTGTTGATGGGAAGTGCTTCTAATTCTAATACTCCGACATCTTGGCAAAATTATCTGATTCCAAATGCCTCTGCCGAGATTAATACAAAGGTTGTAGTTTCTGTTGCTTCTGATCCTAGAACAATTGGGAGTCTGTTGTTGGTGGGTGCTTTGGGTCCTCTTGGTGCTCATGCCGGTGACACTGCAAGTATAATCTATGATAGCTTAGCCTTGGTTACCAAATATGCTGACAAAAAAGGCTGGTTACCTGCAAGTAGCTATTTGGGAAATCAAGGATTTGCAACAGAAACTACAACCTTTGATAAAGTCAAGGGTGAGATTCAAGACGAGAGCATTAAAGGAAAGACTAGGGATACGATCTTTCTTGCAGGTTCTATTGGAACTACAACGCCAGGATATCTGGTTAGCCGAGCAATTGACAAGGTGACAACTGAGATGGACATGTCTACCGTATCAGGATGTGATCCACAAACACAGGAAATCAAATCTGTAGAGATTGGTTTTACCAAAATTTATTCTTGCACAAGTAACAAAGTATTCGGGTTGGTAAAATACGACCCACCTAGTGAATCTGGCCATGTGTCACTAGATCTTCTAAGCAAAGCAAATCAGGGATTTGGTGAAAGAATCCAAGCTGAAAAGGGTCAGACCATTCCTGTTCCATCTGATGATTATAGTATGCGTGTTTCATCGCCGGGAACAAATCCGATAACTGAGGATCTTACAGTTACACCAGATCATACAACAGATGTAACTGCAGTGCCACAACCAATTTCAAACAATAACCAGCCAACGCTGGGAACAACAATTACTCCTGCGGGAGACTTGACCGGTACTTGGGGAGGCTCTTTTTCAATGAAAGACACTACATCTGACGGATGCTCATTTTCAGGAACATGGGAGGCAACACTGACACAGGATGGTAATGACTTGTCTGGGTCTCTTTCTATCATACAGGCAAGCTCGCCAGATTATCCGGCAAATGACTTTTGCACATTGGCGCCAGGAACATTTAGTTTTGAAGGGGGCACGGTAAGCTCTTCTTCCTTCCAGTTTGATAGCTCTGACTATGGAGGTTTCCATGCAAAGGGATACTATACTACAGATCTGATACATGGAACTTTCAACGAATGCTATGATGAGAGCTGCGCAAGTGGAAGTTTTACAGGAAGTAGAAGATAGCAAGCCATGCAGAACTCTATTCTTCTGTGAGTCTAGGTCATGAATAATTTCCCATCAAGGTTTGCAATTACTAGCTCAAATTGATGTCCAATATTTTTTAGGATCTTTATGCCATTTCAGCAGTTCTTCTTTTTCTTTCTTGCTGATGTAATTTCTTTTCACTGCGACTTCAATAAGGTCAGAAAATATGAGCAACGGATGCATTTTGCATTTGATTCTCTGAAAATTCTTCTTTGCAGCATCAAGATCGTAGGTGAAAATAAATATGCAGTCACTTACCTTCCCTCCGTTTCTTTTCACCGCCTTGATTGCAGATATGGCACTATTGCCAGTACTTACAAGATCCTCAATTACTAAAATCCTGTCGCCCTTTTTCATATCTCCCTCTATCTGTCTTTTTTTACCATACCCTTTAGCTTCTGGTCTGATGTATATCATGGGCTTGTTGAGTCGTTCAGCAATTAGTGCCGCCCATGGAATCCCTGCAGTCGATACCCCTCCGACGATATCAAAATCTAGTTTTTTAGCAATCTTGACGACATTGTCCACGATCGCGCGTCTCTTATTTGGATAGCTTATCAATCGTCTATTATCGCAATACATGGGTCCTTTGATGCCTGAAACAAAAGTGTACAAGTAAGGTTTTGTAAAACTAAAAGTCACTGCCTTTATGTCAAGTAACATTTCAGCTACACGCTTTGAAGTCTTGATCACCCTTGAACACCCTTTAGATATGTGTGAGAAGATGGTGATTAAAACTTTGGAGGAAATTAGAATTAAGTACAAATGTAGTCAAATGACGTCTCAATCTGTTTAATAGTAAGAAATGCTAACATAAAAAAGCAATATGGCAAGGGACATGAGAGGAATTTGTACCGAATGTGGATTTGAAGTCAGAGGCGATACATTGGATGATTTGGATGAGAGCTTTACATTGCATTTTGAAAATGATGGTCATGATACCTACTACTTTGTAGACAAGGAAGGCCAAAAAGTAGAAAGAGACGTTTCTAAATTATAGCCGCCTTTTGGCTAGATCGTAATTGTTTGTAATAGAAAATTAAAGAAAGGAATTTTGTAGCTGAAAATCAATGATGATAATCGTATCTGTTCTTTATTATGGTAAAGACGTTACAACCAGTGATGAATAATAAACTCATGAAATTAGCATCACTTGTTGTTATTGTTCTACTATCTTCTGCTATTGTAGGACAAAACATGTCTGCATATGCAACATATTCCAATCCACCTTCGTTTGGTGGGGGAAAGCTGTTCAAGTATGCTGACGGACTTGCAATCAACGGAAACACAACTGACATTTCAAAATTTTCTCAAAAGATGCCAACACCGCAGATTCTTACAATAGGAAAATCATCTACAATCACTCTTAAGATATTTGACAATGCAGGTCCTACCACTATCAAGTCGGTCTCACTTTACATGAATATGAGGGGAACCAGTTTGACAACTATTAGTGGTGATACTTTCATACAATATCCAATGAAGAACAACGCAGTCAATCTAAGCGATCCGCATAAACTTCTGGGAACAGTCACTGCTGAATATAAAATAGTAGGACCAGTTGTCTATGTAACATTCCACATCACGCCAATTGCTAAAATGGATACATCTGATTTGATTGTAAGTGCTATGGATGATCACAGATCAAATACTAATTCCCTGATAATTAACGCAATAAAATTTTCCTGATTTTGATTATATTGTAACTTGACAAATTCTGGTCATATCGTACAAATAAAAAATTAAAGAAAGGAATTTTGTAGCTACTCTGAAATTGTTATACGAAAGATTTTAGCCTCTTGGTCTGGGCAGTCATTCTTGCCTCTTGGAAGGTGGCCGATCTTGTCTGCAACATCCATGCCACTCTTTACCTCGCCAAATGCTGTATACTGGCCGTCAAGGAACGTACTGTCGCCTGTTACGATGAAAAACTGTGAACCTGCACTGTTTGGGTCGTCTGACCTTGCCATGGAGACAACGCCTCTCTGGTGGAGTTTGGAATTAAATTCTGCCTTTATTGTATATCCCGGTCCTCCCATCCCCCAGCTGCTTTTGTCTGGTTGCTTTGTATTTGGATCTCCGCCCTGAATCATGAATCCCGGTATTATCCTGTGGAAAAGTATGCCGTCATAAAAATTGGACTTGGCCAGTTTAACAAAATTTCTTACGGTCTCAGGGGCATAATTTGGTAATAGCTCAAAAACAATGTTCCCAAAGTTGGTCTCTATTGTAGCTTGGGGCACATTTTGCAAACAGACATTTTATCATAAGAGTCTTTCTTCATTCAATGGAATTTTGTAGCGAGTCTTACAGGAAATACAATAAAAAAATAACATCTTTACTATCTGGAATAATTTGGTATATGCAAACCCCTTAAATAGAAAGTGTACTGTACTAATCCAATTCTTGTCTAAATATACAACAAAAATTCTTGTTATTGTGCTATGCTCTATTGTAATAATTTATGGAATTTCATTATATTCAATCAATCTTCAAACATCTAACGAACAAAATGAAATCATTACAACAAAGACAAACACTGCAAAATTGATATCTTCAGTATTGGAAACAAAGATTTCAGAAAAGATCAAAACCATGGAATTGGAGGGTGATCATAGTTCAGTACAAAATGTAGGATATGCAAATTATATCAACGCATCAATAAAAGGAATTCCTAACAATTTGGATTTAGAAAAGAGACAAAGCGCCCAAAGAATACTTGCATTTGACAAAGACTTCAATGTAGTATTTTTTACAATGCCTAATGGGGACATGTATATTCAAGAACCATATGCTGCGCAAATAAATAACAAAGTTCTAAATTTTGCATTCCGTGATTGGTATACAGGCGCCGTCTCAAGTCATCAAACGTATGTAAGTGAAGCATATCTCTCACAGGCTACTGATCGAAAAGCAGTAGGGATATCAGAACCAATTTACTCAAGTGATGGATCCCTCAAAGGACTCTGGGTGGGGCTGATTAATTTGAATTCCCTAGAACAAGATATATCTAAACTTGATTTCTCACACAACAAGCGCATTATCATAGTAGATCACAAGGGGCATTCCATAATAGATACCGCTCAGATGCAAAATGACAACAATTTTGCAACATATGATAATCTTGAAAGTATACAGTATGCGTTAGATGGAAAATCTGGCTCAGTTGTTAATGTGATAAATGGGACGAAAATGTTCTCAACATACGAGCCAGCAAAGATAGGAACGCATGTCTGGGCTGTGGTATTGATGCAGCCTTATGATGATGCTTTCCAGTCTACTTCAACTTCAAATGAATCTGCATACATTACAACGATTGTAATAATTGCTGTACTGGCTGTTTCAGGGTTTTTTGTTTATAGAATAACTCGCTCAAATGAAATTCTTACCAAAAAGTTACGGGATGCTGACAGGGCAAAAGAAGAATTTTCAACAATGGTGTCTCATGAACTGAAAACACCATTAGTTACAATTAGCGGATATGCTGAAATGTTTCGAGAGGGCGTTCTAGGCCCACTAAATGATGAGCAGATTAACGCAGTTGAGAAAATCAGCATGGAGTCAGCCAAGCTGGGGAGATTGATCGCTGACATTATGGATTCCCAGAAATTAGATTTGGAAAGAATGAAGTTCGATAAAAAAGAATTCAAGGTCGATGAATTCATGGATGACCAAATCCAAATACACTCAAAATTAATGGTTGATAAAAAAATTCATTTTATCAATTCTACCAAAGAAAAAATTTCCATGACAAGTGATCCAGATAGGTTAAGCCAAGTGTTTGCAAATCTGATAAAAAACTCGGTTGATTTTGTTCCACAAAGTGATGGTGTAATAGAAATTAATGCTCACAGTGAGAGTGACCAAGTTGTTTTTTATGTAAAGGACAATGGTAGTGGAATTCCAAAAGAAAAACAAGAAAATCTGTTCAAAAAATTCTACCAAATAGACACGTCTCTGAAAAGAAGTCATGGTGGCACTGGATTGGGATTAGTAATTTGCAAGGGAATAACAGAAGCATTGGGAGGTAAAATATGGTTTGAAAGTGAAATGGGCAAGGGTACGACGTTTTATTTTGCAATCCCAAAAAATGGGAAAAAATCAGAACAACCTGAAAAATAATAAAATAAAAAATCAAGGAAAGGAGTTTTGTAGCGAGTCTTACAGGGCAGAAAACCTTGATTGAAAATGCTATTACAGTATCTGAGAATCATGATTGATAATTTGCAGTTACATGATATATGATCGAGCAATAAATCATTCATGGTCAATTATCAAGCCCTAAAGTCATGTCTAGAAAAGAACGGTGAGGTCATGATAAAAACTGACAATGGACAACAAATAGAATTGCACAAACACAATGTCAAATTTGACGATTCTACAAAAGAGATCATTGTCGATGCTTCTAGCGAGACATATTGGATTGATTCCGACAAAGTATCCTACTATTGGATACATAGAGAAGGATTTGAATCGAAATAACCTTCTATCTTAATTTTTTTAAAACATAAATCGATTTTGAATATAGCGCAGACCAATCGTCAATTATACAGAATAAAACCTCTCAAGGGTTTTCGTGATATGATATGAAAACGTAAAATCTATGTGACAGCTCTTTTATGTACTGGGTTGGAAGGTTTCCTCTCGGCTGACTTTTTCTTTAGCTTGCTTCCACATATGGGGCAGCTTGACATTTTTTTTAAAACCTTGTTGCAGGCAGGGCAAAAATAGACACTGTCTAGCACTTTGGATATTCCCTTGGTCATAATTGGAATGACTCGCAGACTCAGATGTTTTGCAACATTTGATACTGTATAATCATCTGTTATCAATTCGCCATCTAACTGGATGCATAATGCCAGCACTGACACATCCTCTTTTGACAGGCTTGGAAGATCACCTGTCTTGCTTGCTTTTTCTAAAACAATTTCTGTGAATTTTTTTTCTGGCTCGATGATATTCAGCCTGCCCAGGTCAATGAGTGTCTGTACTGCACCATGACTTTGCTTGATGTGTTTTATTTCTTCAAAGACTTCTGGAGTTGTAAAACTTTTTTCTTGTGAAGAAAATGGTACCCCTGCATAAAATGATGTTGCATCCAAGACTCTAAAAGCCAAGCTTGCTCATCTGTCTCAAACCTTGTTTTTTCAGTCTTACAAAGACTGCGTGCTTTTTGTATTTTCTTATGGTTATCACCTCATCGAACCTGGCAGTCTTGATCACCTGTGCATCCATGATGATATTAGAATCGTGGTTGCTTATGATCTCAATTTTTTCATCCGGAACTACAATTGATGGCAACTTGTTGACAGGTGCAACAGGTGTTATGATGAGAACATCAAGACTTTCATGAAGAATTGGACCTCCTAGAGAATACGAGTGACCAGTTGAACCACTTGGAGTTGCAACAATTACTCCGTCCATTTTCTGCGTTACAGTATCACTTTGGAATTTAATTTCAAACAATGAAGTCTTGGTCAAATTTTCCCTGTTGATGTAAATTTCATTTAATGCTGGTGGAAAATCTTGTCCCCCGCAAGAGGCAACCACTCTTGTTCTCTTGTCAAAGAAGATCTTGTCTGCAATTATTTGATCAATTGCTGTATCAATCTCGGGCAATGTTATCTCTGATAATATTCCCCTGTTCCCGCCTACGTTTATTGCAAGATTTGGGACTTCGTTTTCTAGATACCTAAAAGTTCGTAGGGTTGTTCCGTCTCCTCCCAGAGTTATTGTCAAGTCAAGTTTTGTGGTCTTGAGATCCTCCAAGTCGTTAACTTTCTTGGCACCGTCCACCTCTGCAGGTGAAACAGTGTACACCTTTGCTTTTTTTGCAAGTAATTTTTTGGCAACTTTTTTTACTGCGTCCTCTGATTCCTTTGAACCGACTTTGCTAACAAGGGCAACATTGTGAAGTTCCAATCTAGATTACCAATTCTAATTTGACTTAAAAAGCATCTGATGGGTATAAAATATTAAGAACCTTTCTAGTGTAGAATAATAGAGACAAAATGAGTTATGCACAACAAGTTTTAGTGGATACACAAACTGTTGCAAACAATCTTGGTAAATCATTGAAAATTGTTGAAGTAGATTATGATCCTGAAAATGCCTACAGACAAGGCCACCTGCAAGGAGCCAGCCTGATATGGTGGAAGCGAGACATCAACGATCCTATAACAAGGGACATCATCAGCAAGTCGCAATTTGAAGATCTTTTATCCAGAAATGGAATAACTCCACAATCTGAAGTTGTCTTGTATGGCGACTTTAACAATTGGTTTGCAGCCTTTGTATTTTGGATATTCAAGTATTATGGACATGAAAATGTAAAGATAATGAACGGTGGCAGAAAAAAATGGGAGATTGAAAACAGATCCTACACAAAGGACGAGCCATCTATCCAGAAAACAAACTATGTTGCACAACCACCAAACGAAGGGCTGCGTGCATACTTGTTTGATGTAAGAAGAGCACTGGATAAGAAAGATACTGTTCTAGTTGATGTGCGTTCACCAAAAGAATTCTCAGGAGAGATAACTGCTCCAGCAGAATATCCGATGGAACATGCCCAAAGAGGTGGACACATTCCACATGCAAACAACATTCCTTGGGCAAGCGCTGTCAATGATACCGATGGTACCTTCAAGTCAGTAGAAGATCTCAAGAAAATTTACGAAGCAAAAGGAGTTACACCTGACAAAGATGTCATATGCTACTGTAGAATTGGGGAAAGATCTTCTCACACTTGGTTTGTCTTGAAATATCTACTTGGATATCCTCAAGTTAGAAACTATGACGGTTCTTGGACTGAATGGGGTAATATGATTGGAAACCCAATCGAAAAATAACGACGCTAATCCCGAGCTACCAATTCTAAAAAAAGGTATATTCTATGCAATACTTGATGATCCAATTTTTCTCATAATGGAAGACAAGACCAAGCGCGGTCTTACTGTGCAAGAAAGATCGCTTGATGAAAAATATGGTGTCAACTCTGAGAAAGGCATGATATACGACATGGATGGAATTGGCCACAAGGTAGGCATAAGGTGGTATTTTCCAAAGGACAAGTATGGATTTGATAAGGTTCTGGAACATGCAACCGAGATGGAGCAAAGATACAGAAAGATCCGAGAAGAGACCTGCCCTGATTATTAAGAAGCATTTTTAAACTCTTTTTTCATTATACCAGTCAGATGTCACTCCTGCTAAAGGATAAAGTGTATACAGTTCAATCTGCTACATCAAAAAGAGGAGTCTATCCTTTACACAGTTACAAGCTTGGCCTTTATCGTCTTCCAGTAAAACTTGAAGACACTTATGAAATTGATTCTATTGTTAGCGGTTTCAAGAAAGTTTTTGAAATGGACAAGTTTGCTGACAGGATTTACGCAACATATCGCTGGAAGGAAGAAAACATGGCAGACCCAGACGATAGTGGATACAAGTCAATAGATCTTGAAGTTCAAGTTGAGATTGTAACTGGCGAAGTCGTAGACATGATCTACCAGATTTATCCAGTTGAAAAATATGGTGACGGATTATGGGTCAAAGATTACAGAAGAAAAGCAGATGCAAATGCAAAGATGGTAATTGATACAATTTTGCGAAACAGTGTACTTGCTGACAAGATGGTTGAACACGAAGTCAAGACAAAACAATTGACACCAGAGCAAGCACTAAAGGAACTAGAAGAGATGACACCGTTAGCTCAGATAGTTGCAAACGCAAAACCAAAACCAAAGCCTGCAGCTCCTCCGCCTGGACAACAAGCAGCACAAGAGGCAGAGCCAGAGACACCATCTGGAGCAAAGCCAGGTCCAATCGATGTTGACTTTAAATCAAAGCTCAAGGTTGTCGAGACCTTTACTGCTCCATCAAGTCACAAAATCAAAGTATTTGGCCACAGAAAAGGAAATGAGATCCTTGGAATTTGGGGAGAGTTTGTATCAGTTGATTACGATATCTGTGTAGGTGACGGTGCATGCATTGATGCATGTCCTGTAAAAGTTTACGAGTGGGCCGAATTTGCAGGCAATCCAGCTTCTGACAAGAAACCATTGATGGCACGAGAACCTGATTGCATATTTTGCCTGGCTTGTGAAAACGTCTGTCCTGTGCAGGCAATCAAGATATCAAAGAAGGGTTAAGAAAAATTTTCCAGCGGTAAGACTATAAAGACTTTAGAGTTGAAAAACTCTAAATGCTGACCCACGTTCTTCCTAACACTTTATCACAATTTCTCTGGAATATTTTCATAGGAATTGCAATGATAATTACGCTGTATACTTGCAATTTCTATTATCTTGTTGCAATATCACGTAACCAGAAAAAAAGCAAATCAATAGAACTAAAAGAAATGCCGACTGTTACACTCCAGCTTCCAATATACAACGAAAGATATGTTGCTGCAAGATTGGTAAACGCAGTATGTGCACTTGATTATCCAAAAGAAAAGTTGTGCATCCAGGTGCTTGATGATTCCACTGATGAGACATATGATCTACTTGAGAAACTAGTCTCTGAATACAAGGGCAAGGGCTTTGACATACAGCACATACGAAGACATGACAGGAAGGGGTACAAGGCAGGCGCTCTACGAAATGCAATGAAGTTTGCCAAGGGGGACTTTATTGCAATCTTTGATGCTGATTTTATTCCGCCTACATGGTTTCTCAAAAAAGCACTGACTTATTTTTGCACACCTGACATTGGCCTGGTTCAATGCAGGTGGGGCCATGTCAATGAAAAATACTCTCCACTGACAAAAGCACAAGCCCTTAGCCTTGACTTTCATTTCTTGGTGGAACAAAAGGCAAAAAGCAACTCGCATCTCTTTATGAGTTTTAACGGCACTGCTGGAATATGGAGAAAGCAATGCATTGATGACTCTGGTGGATGGCACACTGCAACGCTTGTAGAAGACTTGGACTTGAGCTACCGGGCCCAGATGAAAGGCTGGAAGTGTGTCTTTATTCCTGATATCGTTGTAGATGCAGAACTTCCGGTTCAGATGAATGCTGCAAAAAGACAACAATTTCGATGGGCAAAGGGCTCGATTCAATGTGCCATCAAACTGCTTGGCGGAGTTGCAATCAAGAAAATTCCTGTTGATACCAAGGTCCAGGCATTTGTGCAACTGACACGACACATTGTACACCCGATGGTCCTGGCACAGTTTCTGATTTTACCGATACTTTTGGCCTCAAAAATAAATCTCTACGTGATAAGCGGACTTCCGGTACTGACAATAATTGCATACTTGGCAATGGGGCCTGTGGCATACATCCTGGTCATCCAACAAATGTATGCAAAAAAATGGCGGTCAAAGACACTTTCGTACTTTTATCTGATAATCTACTCTGCTGGCATGTCTGTCAATAATACCGTGGCAGTGTTTGATGCACTTTTTGGAAAAAGAAACGAGTTTTTGCGTACGCCAAAATTTGGAATCATAAAAAATGATGATGATTGGAGGGACAAGGCATATGCTTTACCATTTACAAAAACTACTCTTCTTGAGATATTTTTTGGTGTATATGGAATAGTTGGCATCTTTATTGCAATTTTTTCTAATAATCCTGTCTTTGTACCGATAATCGGAATTCAGGTAGCTGGATTTTTGTACATTGCATATCTTAGCATATCCCATTCAACATTTAAAAAAGGCAAATCAAGAGGTAGAGTCGAATCAAAGGCAGAAAAAATGGCAAACAATTACTATAAAGCTGCATTGGCAGGAATTATTGCATTAATCGCGGTCGGTGTGGTTATGGCATTTGAGGAGTATGGCAGTACAATTTACCCACTTGATCAGTCTAGAGGACTCTTGATTAGGATCCAGGCCACTTCTGATCCTCAATCAATTGGAAATGACATCAAGACAGTCCAGCAACTCCTTCCAAAGTCTGGAAACCCCGTTTGGATATTCCCGACTCAGGACACTGACTTTGGGATGATGCAAAAAGACCTTAGCACCATGTCTGATACACTTGACAAGATTTCAACCACATCTGCTGACACTGCAGCATTTCACACTGGAATGCTAAACATCCACTCGCAGGCAACTACGATTGTATTCAACTTGCTTGACGCCACGCCATACATGTATGTCAGCATCTCAAACATGTTGTTTGGAAGCATATGGGTTGCAGTAATCATTGGAATCTTTGCTCTCTTGAAGAAAAAGAAACAGTCTCTTGACAAAAACGACGAAGATTAAGAAGTAATATTTAGTTCGCGTCTTATTTCGTCAATTGCGCGTATTCCAAAAAGATCACGGACCTGTTCCATTCTAATTGATTCTTTTACAATGTCTGAACCAAGCTCTGTGATCAATAGTCTGAATACATCTGTGAATCTTATCTCCCACTTGTCTGCACAATCTAGAATCTTTGATATGCTCCACTGTCTTACCTCGATTGGCAGTGGCATCTTTGTTTCAACCTCGATTGAAATTTTGTCAAACAAGTTTACCATGTCTTTTGTCTGCGCTGTCATCTTTTCAATGTCTTCTAGCGTACCATACTTTGACTCGGAGCGCATCCTGATGTTTGACTGGAATTCTGATAGGCGAAGCAGCCCCATGACCTCATGCGATGTATTCTGGGATGTCTTGTGAGTTATACCGCGAATATCCTGTAACTGCTGTGAAATCTCGTATGTCTTTTTGTTAAACTCTGATATTGATGCCGAGTTTTTGTTTAGCAACTCTGCAAAGTCAGATATTTTCTCATCTAGGTTCTGGTTCTTTCCAATCATGCTTTCCTTGAAATTGGTAAACTCGGAATTGATGTTTCGAATATCGTTGCCAAGTGCAGACAGGGAATCTGTCTTTTTGATGAGAGAATCGATTTCTATGCCTACATTTCTTATCTGGGAATTCATGCTAGACATGGCGTCTGTTTTTGTAATGATGTCTCCTATCTCGCCCTTGAGGCTCGATATGCTCTGTTCCAGTCCTGACATTTTCTCAGCCTTTGATGATATCTCCCTTGTATCTTGTCTGACCTCTTCAATCTCTTTGTGTAGGTTTGCAAGTGATTCTGTTTTTGCTGCTATCTCGCTTGTACTCTTTCTTAGCTCTGATATCTCGTTGCTTAGATTTGCAAGTGGTTCTGAATTGCTTGCAGCGTGCTTGATCTCTTCTCGTATCTTTTCTGTCTTTTCTGATACGTGCATTATCATCTTGGTGTTATTTCTGGTTGAATCCAAATTGTCTGCGATGCTTTGCATTATTTTGTTAGTGTCTGGCATGGAATCTTGTTTGTCACGAATTTTTTCTACGTGGTCCTGGAGCCTGCTTATCTGATTGTTTATCTTGTCTATCAAATTGGAATGTGCCTTGACCTGGCTCATTCCGGAAAATAGTCTCTGTGTATCTTCTTCGATTATGTTTATCTGTCGTGAATTTTTCTGAATCTGATCTAGTGACGAGTTTACTGATGATATCATGTCTTTCATGGAGATCAATATCTTTTGATTTTCCACAAATATCTTTGACATTGTTTTTACTTCAGATGCTAAAATCTTGGTGGCATCTGAAATTGAAGACATTTTCTTGATGACATCGTGTGTCGAATCCTTTGTCTTTGGTTTTGATTCTGCGCGTTTTGGTTTGGCCACTTTAAATTACAATGATGACAACCGTTAAAAAAGTTAGGTTTTGATTTTTTCTAGTCTAGTACAAAAAAAGAACCAGGGTTTAGTTGTTTACTAACTCTGGGTCATGAAGACTCTCGTGGAAAGTCTTTGCTACTAAACCATTTGCAGTCTCAAAGAACTGCTTTGGACAAAACTCGCAATTTAACATACATTACGGTATCATACGGTACTATTAATGACAAGGTAACTTTGCTATTACCATGCTCTATGATTTATTTTTCAAGTTTTAATGAAACAGAATTTATGCAGTACCTAAGACCTGTGGGCTCTGGTCCGTCTTCGAAGACATGGCCCAAATGGGCATTACAGTTCTTGCACAATACCTCTACTCGAAGCATGCCATGGCTTGTGTCCTTCTCAGTCTTTACATTATCTGAGATTGACTCCCAAAAACTTGGCCAACCTGTGCCTGAATCAAATTTTGTATCTGAACTAAATAATTTGGTCCCGCAGCACGAGCACTTGTAGATTCCCTTCTCCTTTGAATCGTGGTATATTCCGGTAAACGGAGGTTCTGTGCCTTTCATCCTGCATACGAAATACTGGTCAGATGTCAGTTTGTCTTTCCATGGATCGTTTTGTGGTTCCAATGGTACCAATTGGGGTCTTTTGGGATTTAATCTTTTGATTTTTCAAGCAGTCAGATACCCCAGGTATAATTCATCATTAGATCAGTATACCCAATCATCATTCTGCAATGAGACTTTTCTTACTATGCCTTATATTGTGAACGATCTCTGTCTGTTCCAACCTCTCACATCTGGCACTCGAGGAGGTAACAATTTTTCACCAAATTGTTACCCTGTATCACC